>MDTB01126222.1_pt1 | contig 34498 bp, 31 predicted proteins | sample 811161 | NCBI WGS metagenome assembly MDTB01 (sample SAMN05326650, study PRJNA326480) | marine metagenome | isolation source: seawater | place: Mediterranean Sea | collected 2009 | reverse complement strand
TGCACACCGGATTCGGGCAAGAGCAAGGTGCTCAGCAACGCTAATAACGCAAAAAAAACCGGCGAAACGGTCGCTTTTTCCGATCGCCAACCAACCTATGCTGTTTATAAAATCCTGCGGCCAAGACATACTTTGCATCGTGCTGTGCTTAGAAGCGGAGCACCAGTGTGTTGCCTCGATATGCTGGGCAGTAAACGAATTTGATGAGTCATTAGCAGGCCATAATGCCAAAGCGTTCAATCAAGAAAATCTTGCCGACACCGCAACGGTTGAAGCAATGGCGCGCCCTCTCGATTTTTGGCCGCATTCTAGATCGCACAACATTATGGCAAGTGAATCGCGTATCAATAGCGAGGGCGACAGCGATTGGCCTATTTTGCGCAATGATTCCCTTGCCCGGTCAAATGCTATTTGCCGTTTACATCGCCATTAAGGCGGAAGCGAATCTCCCTCTGAGCTTTTCTCTTATCTTTATCACCAATCCATTAACAATGCCCGTCGTTTATCTAGCTGCCTATCTGCTTGGCGTTTGGTTGATGGGCGTACCAGTGGCTGATGTCAACAATATCGATTGGCTTGCCCCCTTAAGTGATGAGTTTCTGGCGATATGGCCACCGTTTCTTCTAGGCTGCTTTGTGATCGGGTGCCTAGCTGCAGTCGCTGGCTATCTACTCGTTGATTGGATCTGGCGGCTGCGCGTCCAGCAGCGTTGGTCTGATCGTCGACGTCGAGAGCGGTGATTAACGGCTTTGACTCAACGCGTCGCTAATGCTCGCAGCGGCCGCCTGACGAGCCGGGATACTCGATGCCAGCAGCGCCAGAGTAAAAGCAATGCCGGGCACGATCACAAAATCGCTCCATCGAATATCAACAGGTACAAAATCCAGTGGATAAACCTGCGTGTTGAGCAGCGGCTGCCCGGACAGCCACTCGAGCAGCGCCGATAGCTGCGGTGCCGACAGGGCGAGCAAAAATCCCAAGGCAGAACCTAACAGTCCGCCAATCGCGCCTATTACCCCCCCCTGAAGCATAAAAACCAGCGTTACATCGGCTTTTTGCAGCCCCATGGTTCTTAACATGGCTATCGCAGGACGCCGATCGGTTACCACCAGAATTAGCGAGGTCACAATATTGAAGACGGCAATGGCGATCAGCGACATTAATAGCAGCACCACTATCTGGCGCGACAATTGGATGGCCCGATACAAATTGCCCTGGGTCGCCGTCCAATCGCTGACCCACAACCCTATAGGTAGCGATTGACTCAACTGAAAACGTAGACCTGGTGCCTGTAATACATCTCTAATTTGCACCGACAAGCCATTCTGCCGCACGCTCGGCGAAAGTGCCGCAATCGTAGACTGAGCTCCAAGGGCGAGCTGCCGATCGAGTTCGGTCCCGGAGTGAAGCACAGAGGCTACGCGAAACCGCTGAGCCACGCCCGACGATGACGCGCTGGTATCAGTATAAGAAGGACTGAGTAACACCGATACGGGATCACCGACAGTCAGATTCATGCTTTCTGCGAGGGACTTCCCCAACACTAGATCGCGGGAACCGAGGCTATCGATCGATGGCGACAGCAATCTTTGGTAGCGACCCAATCCAGCGTCCTCAATTCCAACGACTCGAGCCACAGCGGCTTCCCGACCACGGATGAAAAGGCCATCAGCATCGAAAAAAGTCTCAGAGTTGGTAATCGCAGCGATGCTGGCAATCGACGATTCTATTTCACGCCACGCACTCTCATCGGCTGTACCCCTGATCGTGATATGAGGTACAAGTTCGAGAATTCGCTCGCGCATTTCGCGCTCGAATCCATTCATGATCGACAGCACTGCTAACAACAAGCCAACCGCGACCACCATACCTATGGCGGACAGTCGAGACAGGAAAGTCGACAATCCTCGATCACCCGTTATTGTTTGGCGCAGCGCTATCTCCCAATGCAAACGCCTCGGTCTCATGAAAGGGCTAAACGACCGTCGATCAAGCGATACTGTGTATCCATACGCGCGGCAATCGACTGATCGTGGGTCACCAAAACAAACGCAGAGTCGCTATTGCTCAGGGATTCGATCAATTGAATGACACTATCAGCCGTCTCTGGATCTAGGTTGCCCGTGGGCTCATCCATCAGAACGCATACCGGTTTATTTACCAGTGCCCGCGCGATAGCTACACGCTGGCGCTCACCCCCCGAGAGCATGCTGGGGCGATGGGACAGGCGAGCCTCCAAGCCGAGTGATACCAGAAGTTCCCGAGCGCTTTCCTGCGCTTGCTGCTTTGACTGACCCCCAATCCGTGCGGGCATGGCAACCGCTTCCAACGCTGAAAATTCGGGCATCAGGTGATGAAACTGGAAAACAAATCCGAGGTGCCGATTACGCCACAGGGCCTGCGCTTGCTCATCGAGACTATGAAGGTCTTTTCCAGCCACGAGTACGGATCCTGAAGTTGGCTGATCCAAACCACCCATAAGGTTCAAGAGAGTCGATTTGCCGGCTCCAGAGGTGCCCACGATAGCTACCCGCTCACCCGCTGAGAGCACCAAATCAACGCCTTTGAGGACGTCGATACTGCCACCCGAGCTTGCATAGCTTCGGTGCAGCGATACAGCTTCGAGGATAGTTTTCATTTACGACAGTCCACCTAATGCCTCGGCTGGCAGAATACGACTTGCCCGATATGCAGGGTAAATGGCAGCCAGTAAACTTAAGACTAACGCACCCGCCACCGACAACACTACATCACCCCCCTGTATCTCAACGGGCAACCCCGTGATGTAATAGACCCCTGGATCAAACAGCCCCCAACCGAACAGGTTCTGAATCCATCGCATGACACTTCCCAGATAATGGCTGAGTAAAACCCCAGTAGCGGTCCCCAACAGAGTCCCGAGTACAGCCAGAATTAAGCCGTGATAAAGAAATACTTGTCCTACCATGGCTCGTGATAATCCCATCACCCTCAGAGCAGCGATATCGCTTCGTTTCTCTGTGACCGACATAGTCAGGGTCGAAACAATATTGAAGGCAGCGACTAAAATAACAGCAGCGAGTAATAAGGCTACAGTTAACTTTTCCATGCGTATCGCGCGAAACAAAGCCTGATTATTATCGGCCCAGGTTGACAGCATATAGCCCTCAGGCACGACGGCTTGCACCTTCGATTGCCAAGTAGTGATTGCCGCCGGATTAGTTGCGTACAGGCGGATCCCATCGCTGGTTTGCCTTGCCAATAATCGCTCAGCGGATCTACTCGAGACCAGCGCCAGTGTCGCCTCGACCGACGTGCCCACAGTCACAATGGCCGTCACGGTCAGTTTTCTATAGCGCGGTAGTGCGCCAAATGGAGTGAGCGAAGCGCTCGGCATAAAAAGCTGGACGGAGTCCCCAACCGACACCCCCAAACTTCCAGCTAATGGCTCACCCAACGCAATGCTGAAATCGTCGGCCAAGCTCGTCAAACCACCTGAAACAACATTGACCCGAGGACCTCGATAGCCTTCTTTCGTAACAGGGACCCCAGTTAGGACAGCGCCCCGATTCGCAAATACCCCTCGAATCATGACGGAACTTCGTAAAAAGTAATGAGCGTCTGTGATCTCTTCTATTGCCTTGAAAGACGTCAGATTGAGCAAGTCAGGAGTTTGCGACTCGTCGACTGCTGTAATTTCTGCGTGGGGGATGAGCGATAGGAGGCGACCTCTCAGTTCACTCGCCAGTCCATTCATGACCGACATGACAGTAATTAAACTCGCTACACCCAGAGCGAGCCCTACCGTGGCAAAGATCGCCACCCACCGAGTAAAACGTTGCTGATGACGGCTAAACGTCAGTCGCAGCGCCACCTCAATGGCAAGTTTCGTCTGCATCAGCGCTCTGAGGGATCAAAGGTCACGACGCCGGACTGACCGTCCCGCGTTTCTGTCTCACAGCGTGTAGCGTCGCCACCACAAATTTCACAGGATTGATCGATGCCCAGCGCACCGATACCACCGCAGGAACCCTTGATAGGCTCACGCCCATTCAACACACCAACAGCCATTGCTGCCATCACGATGGCGAAAAAGATAAAGCTGATAATGAATACCGCCATACGGCTACCTCTACTAGTTATCTGGCTGCTGGCTAATCAACACTGATGCCATTGCGTCGTTAGCGTAGGTTATCAAGTCATCACCCTGTCGGGACACCATGAAAACCCCTAAATTATTGATCTCTGCGAGCGCTTTTGCCTCGGCGGTACCGGCAATCATTAAAGCGGTTGCCCAGGCGTCAGCAACCATAGTCGAGGGATGGATGACCGTTACCGACACCAAGTCGTGCTCTATAGGCCTGACAGTTCGCGGATCGATAAGATGCGAATATCGTACGCCATCCTGCATAAAATAATTTCGGTAATCACCCGAGGTAGCGACACCCATATTCGTCAGTACGACAGCGTCGATCATCTGACGTCCACCGGTGGCATCGGGCTGCTCAATGGCAAGACGCCAATCAGCGTCCCGGGGGCTCTGACCTCGCACCTGAATCTCTCCACCCACCTCCAACATGAAATTATCGATACCTAACTCATCAAGGGCGTCGGCAGCGAGATCTACCGCATAGCCCTTCGCGATCGATGAAAAATCCAAGCGAACGCCATCGGTACGCTTCATCAAGGAACGCGTTGTGGGATCCCAAGCAAGGCGATTGATGCCCACCACAGTTGCCGCAGACTCAAGCTCTGACACACTGGGCGCGGCCGATGGCCCCCCAGGCCCAAATCCCCATAAGTTGACTGCCGGTGACACGGTTGGATCGTAGGCGCCCGCTGATCGTATGGAAATATCGATCGCCGACTCCAAAACGTAGGTGAAATCCCAGTCAACCTCGATTAGCTGCATGCCCTCGAGGCGATTGAACTCACTAAGAATCGAGCTCGGATCGTAGTGATTCATACTGTCATTCACGACGGCAAAGGCCTCGAGCACCGCTGCCTCCACCGTGGAGCTGGCAACAGGGCTTTCAGGGTTATCAAGATACGTAAGATTCCAACGAGTACCAAACACAGGGCCATCGAGCTTGATTGACGCATCCTGTGTGCCGGCACCACAGGCAGACAACAAAAAGCAAAAGGCCAGCGCAATGGCTGGCCTCTTAAATGACGCAAGAGAGTAGTTACCCACCGAAGTCATCGAGGAAGATATTCTCGCGTTCGACGCCAAGATCAAGCAGCATATCGATGCACGCCTTGTTCATCATGGGCGGCCCACACATGTAGTACTCACAATCTTCGGGTGCTGGATGGTCCTTCAAGTACTGCTCAAACAGGACGTTGTGAATGAACCCCGTTAGACCATCCCAGTTGTCTTCTGGCTGCGGATCTGACAAAGCAACGTGCCAATCGAAGTTGTCGTTTTCAGCCGCCAGTGTGTCGTAATCCTCGACGTAGAACATCTCTCGGAGCGATCTAGCGCCGTACCAGAAGGAAATTTTCCGGTCGGTTTTAATCCGACGGAGCTGGTCAAATAAATGTGAACGCATGGGTGCCATACCCGCACCACCCCCTATAAATACCATTTCCGCATCGGTTTCCTTCGCGAAGAACTCACCAAAAGGCCCGTAGACGTTAACCTTGTCACCCGGCTTCAGGTTAAAAACCCAGCTAGACATAATCCCGGGCGGCAAGCCCTCAGTCCTTGGTGGCGGCGTAGCAACGCGGATATTGAACTTAACCACACCCTTTTCTTCGGGATAATTCGCCATCGAATATGCGCGAATCGTGGTATCAGGCGCTGACGACTCGAGCTTGAAGAATCCAAAGTGCTCCCAATCGCCACGGTACTCATCACCGATATCAAAATCAGAGAACTTGACCGCATGCGGAGGGCACTCTAGTTGCACGTAGCCGCCGGCGCGAAAGTCGCACGTTTCGCCCTCAGGGAGATCCAAAACCAGCTCTTTGATGAAGGTCGCGACATTATCATTCGAAGCAACGGTGCACTCCCACTGCTTAACACCGAATACTTCTTCAGGTATTTCGATTCTAAGATCTTGCTTGACCGGTGTCTGGCAAGATAGGCGCCAACCATCGTTAGCCTCGCGACGTGTGAAATGGCTTTCCTCGGTGGGAAGCAAGGTACCGCCGCCCTCAGACACAATGCACTTGCACTGAGCACAGGTGCCGCCGCCACCGCAGGCGCTCGCAAGAAACAAATCAGCGTCTGCAAGGGTCTGCAGGAGCTTTCCGCCCGCGGGGACCTGAATGGTTTTTTCACCGTTAATTTCGATATTGATGTTGCCACTGGCGACCAACCGGCTTCGAGCCGCAAGAATCACCATGACTAGCGCTACGACTACCGCCGTAAACATCCCTACCCCAAATAAAATCGTTGTCGTCACAACTGTCTCCTCGCCTAACCCTGCTTAGATTTCGATGCCGCCAAAGGACATAAAGCCCAGCGACATCAACCCCACAGTGATAAAGGTTATACCAAGCCCCTGCAAGCCATCCGGGACATCGCTGTACTTCAGTTTTTCTCGGATACCGGCTAGGGCAACAATCGCCAGTGCCCAACCGACACCAGAGCCAAAACCAAACACCACACTTTCGCCGAAGTTGTAGCTGCGTTCGACCATGAACAATGATGCTCCTAATATGGCGCAGTTCACGGTGATCAATGGCAGAAATACGCCCAGTGCCGCATAAAGCGCTGGGACGTATTTGTCGAGGAACATCTCCAGAATTTGCACCAAGGCGGCGATGACACCGATATAGCTAAGTAATCCCAAAAAACTAAGGTTCAGATTGGGGTAGCCAGCCCAAGCAAGCGCTCCATCGGCGAGGAGATTTTGGTAAATCAAATTGTTGACCGGCACCGTAATGGTCAGCACCACAATAACCGCGATGCCTAAACCAAAAGCCGCTGAGATCTTTTTCGAAACAGCGAGAAACGTACACATACCAAGAAAGAAAGCGAGCGCCATGTTTTCGATAAACACGGCACGAATGAATAAGCCGAGATAGTGCTCCATTAGGCAGCCTCCTCCGTGGTCGTATGCTTGGCGATCTTGAACTCAGCCTCTTCGACCTGCTCTTTCTGAACGGCTCGGATTCCCCAGATAAGGAAACCAATCAAAAAGAATGCACTAGGTGGCAACAACAATAAGCCGTTCGGGTTGTACCACCCTCCCTCAGTGACTAAGGGCAGAATCTCGATACCCATGAGGGAGCCTGCCCCAAATAACTCTCGCACAACCCCAACCACGATGAGCACAAAAGAATAGCCCAAGCCATTGCCGAGTCCATCTAAGAAGCTTGGTATGGGTGGGTTCTTCATCGCAAACGCTTCTGCGCGGCCCATAACGATGCAGTTCGTGATTATCAGACCAACAAACACCGACAACTGCTTAGAAATATCGTAAGCCACTGCCTTGAGTATTTGGTCCACAACAATTACCAACGAGGCGATAATGGTCATCTGTACGATGATTCGAATACTAGACGGGATCGCTGAGCGAATGATCGATATGAAAAAGCTCGAAAACGCGCAAACTGCCGTGAGCGCTATCGACATTACAAGGCTCACCTGCAGCGACGATGTGACGGCCAAGGCTGAGCAAATACCGAGTATCTGTAACGCAATCGGGTTGTTTTGAATAATGGGTGAAAACAGCGTCTCGCGAACACTCATTAGGCTCGTCCTCCGCGGATATTGTCGAGTAAAGGCGCGAACCCGTCGTTGCCCAGCCAATACTGGACGAGATTCTCCACCCCATTGGTTGTTAAGGTTGCACCAGATAAACCGTCTACCTGCCAGGCGGCGTCGCTGCTCGCCGGATTAACCGCACCTTTAAGAACTTCGATCGCCACCTCACCATCTCGATAAGCCAGCTTGCCAGACCACTTCTGCTTCCAGCTCGGATTGTCAACTTCACCACCAAGCCCAGGCGTTTCACCATGCTCATAAAACCCAAGACCCACGATAGTATTAGCATCTGCTTCAAGGGCAACAAACCCATACAAGGTTGACCACAGGCCGTAGCCGCGGACCGGAAGAATAATTCGATTGAGATCACCCGCCTCTGAATTCACCAGATACACCACCGCCCGATCCTCACGGCGCAGGATCTTTGCTGGGTCTTCATCACCGGTGAGTGCACGGGACTGCGACGGATCTTTCGAAGCCTTACGCTGATCGAAAGCGTCAACGTCACCCTCAACAAAACGACCAGAATCCAGATCGACCAGTCTCGCTTCAATACTCTCAAACTGCTCTTCCACCGTGAGTTCAGGATCGTATAGACCGCCCGCCATCAAGATATTGCGCTTCAGATCACGCGCTTTGTTTGCCTCTTGCTGGGGCTTTAGCACGACTGCCGCACTCGACACGATTACCGAGCAAACAATACACAGCCCCAGCGCTACCGTTAAAACACTTTTTAAGGACTCTTTATTAGCTGACACGCGCGAGTCTCCTTTTGATGTTGGACTGGACCATAAAATTATCGAATAGCGGAGCAAACAGATTCGCGAAAATGATCGCAAGCATCATGCCCTCGGGGAAAGCCGGGTTTACCACGCGAATCAACACACACATCACACCGATCAGCGCCCCGTAAGCCAGGCGTCCACCGTCGGTCATTGCCGAGGACACAGGGTCAGTCGCCATAAAGAAAGCTCCAAAGGCAAAGCTGCCGATCACCATATGCCAGTACCAGGGCATTGCAAACATAGGGTTGGTATCCGACCCGATAACGTTCAAAAGTGTGGAAAACGCGATCATGCCCAGGAAACAGCCGAGAACGACTCGCCAGGATGCAATCCCTTGTAGCAAGAGCACACCACCACCGATCATAATAGCGAGTGTCGAGGTTTCCCCGATCGATCCAGGCATGGCGCCAGTGAACGCATCCCACCACGTGTAGGCAGTGGTGAGTCCGGCCATTCCGTCTTGAGCAACCACACTGAGTGCAGTGGCGCTCGACCAGCCATCGACAGCCACCCACACTGAGTCACCCGACAGCTGTGCCGGGTATGCGAAATACAAGAACGCACGTCCGGTAAGCGCTGGGTTTAAGAAGTTCTTACCAGTGCCACCAAACACCTCTTTCGCAACTACAATACCGAAGGTGATGCCCATGGCAGCCTGCCACAGCGGCAAATCAGGCGGCAATGTCAGCGTGAACAGAATCGAGGTAACAAAAAAGCCTTCGTTAATCTCATGTCCTCGCTTCATCGCAAATAGGACTTCCCAGAAACCACCGACCATGAAGGTGATGGCGTATAGCGGGAGAAAGTGCACTGCGCCGTACAAGAAGTTATCCCACAGACTGCTGGGATCGCTGCCACCAAGCGCCGCCAGAATTGAACCTCGCCAGCCCTCTAAGGCGTAACTGCCATCAGCAGCGATAATTTCGTTGGCATGAAAGCCGATGTTATACATGCCGTAGAACATCGCCGGAAAGGTGCAAAACCAAACCGTAATCATGATTCGCTTTAGATCAATGCCGTCTCGCACATGGCTCGATGCTTTGGTAACGCTCGATGGGCTGTAGAAAATCGTATCCACAGCTTCGTAAAGTGCGTACCACGACTCATAGCGCCCACCGGGCTTGAAGTGAGGCTCAAGGTTGTCCAGTGTACTTCGCAATCCCATTGATCAGCCCTCCTTTTCGATCCGCGCAAGATTATCCTTCAGCACGGGTCCGTATTCGTATTTGCCGGGGCACACATAGGTACAGAGTGCCAAATCTTCTTCATCGAGCTCTAAACAACCCAATGCCTGCGCGGTCTCCGTGTCGCCGACCAGCAAGGCTCTCAACAGTTGAGTCGGGAGAATGTCCAAGGGCATCACACGCTCGTAGGCCCCTACCGGCACCATCGCGCGTTCCGACCCATTCGTATTGGTTGTCATTGCTAGGGGTTTCGCGCCAAAAATACTGCTTAGGAAAACACCCATCGCCGAGTGCTTTTTGGTGCCGGGAGCCAGCCATCCCATAAATACACGATCTCGGCCTTCGGGCAGTACTGACACCTGGTTGTGGTACTTGCCCAAATAGGCTGAGTGCGAGTGCACGCCCCGACCGCCCAAAACGGACCCACTAATCATTCGATTATCGCCTGCCTCGAGATTACCGGCTGTCAGTTCCTGTAGATCTGCACCGGATCGCGTAGCGACCACCATTGGAGTCGCGACTGCCGGACCCGAAATGGAGACCACCCGATCACTGTACAGGTGTCCATCTAGGAATAATCGACCGATAGCGATGACCTCTTGATAGTCGATCGTCCAAGCAAGACGAGATAAAGATGCGCCCATCAAAAAATGAACGTGGGTACCCGGCAGCCCCGCGGGGTGCGGTCCTGCAAAACTCTCATTGCTAATCTGTGGGTGCTCTAAGATCGGAATATCAGCGCCAGGCGCAGTGCAGACATACACTGGACACTCCACGAGTTGCGTCAGCACTTGCTGCCCTACTTGAAACGCTTCGGGCTGTCCTCCGATAGCAATCGCAGGATTCGGTGCATGAGGTCGCGTATCGATCGCTGTAATAAATAAGCCGCTGGGGCTTGTCGCTGGATCCGCCACCCTGTTGAAAGGTCGAGCCCGCAATGCCGTCCATTGACCACTGTCCAACAAGCGCTGTTTTACGTCCGATGCTGTCATCGCCGCGATATCAGCGGCAGTGGCGTCCGGCCATGACACATCACCAGCTGATTCATCAACCTCAATCACGAGGGACTGGAAAACTCGTCGTGCACCACGGTTGATAGCCACAACCTTCCCAGCTGCCGGTGCCGTGTAGGTCACGCCTTCGCACTTTTTGTCGGTGAATAAAATTTGTCCGCGCTTTACTGTATCGCCCTCGGCGACCAGCATGGTGGGCTTCATTCCCACATAATCGGCCCCGACGAGCGCTACGTGCCGGGTCGACTTGGTATCAGATATTGTTTGATCTGGCACACCTGCCAATGGGATATCGAGCCCGCGGCGTATTTTTATCATGCTCATACCTATCAGTTTCCTGCCCAACTGCCGCGCACGAAGGCGCCTGCCGTCCAAAGATCAGCTTGCACTGAAGTGAGGCAGACAAAGTCTGCTGCGATGATGCAACTCCCCCAGCGAAGTGAACTTAGCTATGCCGGCGGCTACTAAAGTAGCTCTAACTTAGGTTTTTTCCGGCGCCCGCAGTTTAGCGAAGCCGTGGCCGAGATACCACAAATCTCTTGATTAAAAACCGCCCGTATCGCTTTCAGGATAGGTGGGAAACCGGATCCCAGCCATCTTCTCGAGCACGCGATAAACCTGACAGCTATAACCGTATTCGTTGTCATACCAGAGATAGATAACCGCACTCTTACCATTGACGATTGTTGCTTGCGCATCGAACACACAAGCAGCTCGTGAGCCGACAAAATCGGTGGATACGACCTCAGGCGAATTCGAGTAGTCGATCTGTTTTTTGAACGCAGAATGCAGCGCCGCTTGACGCATGAACTCGTTGAGCTCTTCCTTGGTCGTTTCTCGTCCGAGCGTGACGTTTAAAATGGCCATTGAGACATTGGGCGTGGGAACACGGATAGCGTTACCCGTCAGCTTACCCTCTAGCTCTGGTAATACCTTCGCCACGGCTTTCGCGGCGCCGGTCTCGGTAATGACCAAATTCAATGGGGCACTGCGGCCGCGACGATCAGCCTTGTGATAGTTATCAATCAGGTTTTGGTCGTTGGTAAACGCGTGCACTGTTTCGACGTGACCTACCTGAATGGCGTATTCGTCGTTGAGTGCTTTAAGCGGCGGTACGATGGCATTGGTTGTACAGGATGCCGCAGAAAGAATCCGGTCATCGGCCGAGATTTCGTGATGATTGATGCCGGCGACTATATTCTTGATATCGCCCTTGCCGGGTGCGGTCAGAATGACCTTACTGACCCCATTGGCCTTGAGGTGACGCGACAGTCCATCCTTGTCTCGCCAGACGCCCGTATTATCGATCACCAGGCAGTCGCAAATACCATATACCTCGTAATCAACGTCCTCGGGTGCGTCCGCGTAAATAACCTTTATTTCATTACCGTTAGCTACGAAGGATTGGCGCTCTTCATCGACCCGGATCGTGCCATCGAAGGCACCGTGCACCGAATCTCGACGCAATAAGCTCGCGCGCTTGGTCAGGTCATCCTCAGCTTTACCTCGACGCACGACCACCGCCTTGAGACGCAAGTTGTCTCCGCCATCGGTCTTCGCTACCAAAATGCGGGCCATCAAACGACCAATTCGCCCAAAGCCGAATAGAACGACATCGCGAGGCTCCGGCTTTGTGTACTCGGCGTCGATCAGGTGATCAAGCTCGGACTCAACGAAGTCCCCGAGATCACGACCATTCCCAGCGTCGTCATCGAAATACGCCACCGATAGACGGCCAATGTCGATGTGCGAAGCGCCTAACTCCAAGTTTTCCATCGCCTGAAGCACTCGAAAGGTCTCAAACTCCGATAGTTCGTTGTTCTCGACCTGCCGAACCCAACGGTGGGTCTTCATAATATCCAGCACTGATAAATTGACGAGTGATTTGCCGTAGATATAACACTTAAGGTTCCGCTCCCGCGCCAGCTTGCCAACCATCGGTATCATGGCTTCGGCGAGGGCTTCTCGCTCCTTCCAATCGGTAAAGTAGTCGTCGGGTCGTTTACGTTTTCGTTGCTCGGTCATGGCGAGTGTGGTCCTACAAATGCGCTCTCTTTGGAGCTTGAGTTTTGAGTGTTTGTGTATTATCGCGCCGACAGATCTTGTACAGCAATGGCTCAATAGTGGTAGTCGTTGGCACTGCGGCGTAAAATCCGTGTTCACCGCGAGAGCCGCATGACTTTACATCACGACATCCTCACACAACTTCCTTGGCCAAACGGCGCAGGTAAGCGATCGGCCGTCGGTCCGCTGATGGGCGGCCGCGAGTCGCTATTGTTAGCTGAGCTAGCGAAAGAAATTCCATTAATAGTCGTTATTACCGCTACAACATCTGCCGCCCGAACATTGGAATCAGAAATACCGTTCTATGCCGATAAAACACTCGAGGTGCTGGTGGTTCCCGATTGGGAAACCCTGCCCTACGACCATTTCTCACCTCACGAGGACATTATCTCTGAGCGGCTCACCGCGCTGTCACGCCTCCCAACGCTAGAGCGAGGGATTGTCATCATCCCGATGACAACTTTGATGCATCGCACTCCGCCACAGCACTACGTGGCGAGCAATGTGTTGACCCTAACCGAGGGGCAGCCCCTAAACACTCGACAACTAGTGACTAACCTGTCGTTGAGTGGCTATCGAGCCGTGGATACCGTGATGGAGCACGGAGAATACGCGACGAGAGGGTCGCTGATTGACCTCTACCCCATGGGAAGCGATCTACCGCTTCGTGTCGACGTGTTCGATGATGAAATCGAATCAATGCGGAGTTTCGATCCTGAGTCCCAGCGAACCGTGGCGAGGCTCCCAACCATCAACGTTTTGCCTGCCCGCGAGTTCCCCATGGATCGAGCTGGCATCGAGCTGTTCAAGCTCAATTGGTACCGAACCTTTGACGGTGATCCTGAACAAGCCAGTGTGTTCAACGAAGTGTCGGCTGGCCGGGTTCCGTCAGGCGCTGAGTATTATCTGCCACTGTTTTTTGGTGAAACACAGACTCTTTTTGACTATCTCCCCGAAAGCGTACCGCTGGTGACCGTCGGGATGCACTACGAGGCTGCCAATCGATTTTGGACCGAAGTAATTGATCGCTACGACAACTACGGTATCGATCCACGCAGACCGTTGCTGCCCCCTGCCACACTGTTTGTTCCCACCGAAGATCTCTACCAACAACTCGGTCAGTATTCCGTGTTGGAGCTAAAAGCTGAGTCAGACGCTCCGGTCAACCTCCGGGTCGACAGTGAAATACCTGACGTCATCCGCCCACACTACGACGGTGAGTTACGTGGTGTTGATCGCTTACAAGCACTGTTCCGCGCTCATGATGATCGGCTCCTACTGAGTGTCGAAACAGCAGGTCGACGCGAGATCATTCTCGAGTCGCTCGCCAAAGCAAATATCCCCACACCCGTATTCAGTTGCTTCGATGAGTTCCTCAATAGCGACGAACCATTTGGCGTCATTGTCAGCAACCTCGTTCGCATGATGTATGTCAGCCCCAATCAAGTGGCCGTCATCACTGAAGACCAGTTATTTGAGCAACGGGTGTCCCAAAAGCGACGCCGGCGAAAAACCGAAGAGACCGATGCTCAAGCCATTATCAGAGATTTGACCGAGCTTCGCCCTGGCTATCCAGTCGTTCATTTAGAGCATGGGGTCGGGCGATACATTGGGCTCGAAACACTGGTTATCGATGGTAGTGAGGCTGAGTTTCTGCATCTCGAATACGCCGCCAATGATAAACTGTATGTCCCTGTGGGTTCGCTCCATTTGATCAGCCGCTACTCTGGCGGTGATCCCGACTCGGCACCGTTACATCGATTGGGTAGCGAGCAGTGGTCAAAAGCGCGCCAAAGGGCCTCCAAGAAAGCCTCCGATGTTGCCGCACAATTGCTCGAGGTCTATGCCAAACGAGCCGCTAAAACCGGTTATCAACACGGCGTCGATGAAGAGCAGTGGCAGCGGTTCTGCGATAGTTTCCCATTCGAAGAAACCCCAGACCAAACTTTGGCTATCGAGGCCGTCAAAAATGATATGTGCGCTGAACGTGTCATGGACCGTTTGGTGTGCGGCGATGTCGGCTTCGGCAAGACCGAGGTGGCGATGCGTGCAGCGTTCATCGCCACGCAAAATCAGAAACAAGTCGCGGTGTTAGTGCCGACCACTCTGCTCGCCCAGCAACATTTCAATAACTTTGTAGACCGCTTTGCCGACTGGCCAGTGACCGTAGAGGTAGTATCGCGGTTCAAAACAGCGGCGGATGTCAAAGCGATTAGCCGGCGTCTGGAAAAAGGCGAAATCGACATCCTCGTTGGAACCCACAAATTGCTGCAGACCGACTTTGAATTTCGGGACCTGGGGCTTTTGATCATCGATGAAGAGCACCGGTTTGGCGTTAAGCAAAAAGAAGCGATTAAAGCGCTCCGCTCTGAGGTCGACATACTGACGATGACAGCGACGCCCATCCCTCGAACGCTCAACATGTCATTGGGTGGCCTTCGCGATTTATCGATCATTGCCACCCCTCCTGCGCGACGACTGAGCATCAAGACGTTTGTCAAAGAGTACAACGCAGGCTTAGTGAAAGAGGCGATTCTCAGGGAAACTCTGCGAGGTGGTCAGGTCTATTACCTGCATAATGAAGTCCGAACCATCAAGGAGACCCAGCGCAAACTAAGCGAGATGTTGCCCGAGTTAAGTTTTGGTGTGGCACACGGACAGTTGCGCGAGCAGGAACTCGAACGAGTCATGTCCGATTTTTACCATCAGCGCCACCATGTTTTGGTCTGCTCAACTATCATTGAGACCGGCATCGACATTCCTAATGCCAACACCATCATCATTGATCGCGCCGATAAATTTGGACTAGCTCAACTCCATCAGTTGCGAGGCCGGGTGGGTCGGTCGCATCATCAGGCCTACGCCTACCTCACTACCCCACCGAGGTCGGCACTCACAGCCGATGCGGAAAAGCGACTGGAGGCCATCGAGGCCGCGGGTGCCCTAGGCGCCGGCTTCGCGCTCGCCTCTCAGGACATGGAGATCCGTGGTGCCGGAGAACTGTTGGGTGACGAGCAGTCGGGGCAGATCGAACAGGTCGGCTTTGGGCTGTATCTTGAAATGCTCAATCGCGCAGTTGAAGCCCTGCGAAAAGGCGAGATCCCGGATGCTGATGCCCCGCTAGATGCAGGCACCGAAATAAAGCTCCATGGCTCGGCTCTGATTCCCGATGATTATCTTCCCAATATTTCAACGCGGCTGGTGCTTTACAAGCGAATAGCCAAAGCCGAAGACGCGGAGGCAATTAAAGATATACAGGTCGAGATGATCGATCGGTTCGGCTTGCTACCAGACCCGGTAAAGCTACTGTTTGAGCAAGCGCAGCTTCGAGTCCGTGCGCGGACTCTTGGCATCGTGGCTATCGACGTTGGACAGAGTGGTGGTAAGGTCAAGTTTGATCCCTCTACACCGGTTCCGGTGACAGCACTGATCGGATTGCTTCAGCGAGAACCAAAGGTATTTAAACTGGCAGATTCAGATACCTTGAGGTTTACTAAAGAGATGGATGACGTCTTTGCTCGAAAACAATACGTTGAGCATCTCTTGGGAGAATGGGAAAGCGCATGCGCCAGCTAACGATTCGGTCCGTTGTCGCGCTAGCTCTAGTTGGCGCGCAGTGCGCAAGCTCACAACCGCAGCGTGCATCCATCGGCGCTAATCTCGACGAGCCCTCTGGCTGGCTGCGATTCGAAGTAGCTGTGTTTGTAGACACGGACGAAGAAACCCTTAAGTCGGAGGCGTGGCCTGTCGCCCCGACACTGAATTACGACAACAACAGCCGCTGGCTGACTGAGTTTGACGAGACCGCGGGCTTACTCGACGAGTACCCCACCGCTGAGTTAATTGTGCATCCCAATGGCAGCATTACCGTTGTTGAGCCAGAGCCTCTCGCCCCTAGTACTGAAGCAGACTTGCTATCAGAAAACGATGCCGTTGAAGCCTCAGATTCAGCGATTGTTGACATGGATGACGTCGCTGCGCTGAGAGATGAATTTGAACCGGATAGGTCCGGCAACCAAAGCCGGGCGATAACCTCTCTCAGCTTGCTTCAAGAAGTACTGGATGCCAATGATCTATCGGCGCCAAGCGACACTGCAAGCCCTGAGATAAGCAACCCTAAGACAGTAACCGACGACACTGAGGAAGCACCGGCAGACACCGCTGTTCCCATGGAGCAATTGCTGACTGATCCGCAGACCGATGAGTTGGTAGCAATGGATGAGTTGATGGCTGACACCATAGGTGATGGCGCAACACCGACAAGCGACGACGTTGCCGGCGGCGTGAACTTACCCGTAGGTGCCGACGGTGAAGCTGCGGGGGCTCGAGAAGGGTCATTGCCCAGTGAGCTAACCGATCCTGACTTGGTAGGCACCAGAGATCCTGAGAGCGGACAGCCGATGCCTGAGGATATTTTCGAGCTGCCGGGTTTTCGAGTGGGCGGTGGTCTTGAGGACGACTTGCAAAGCCCCTCTATCGATTGGTTGGACACGCTTCCAGAGGTCACAGACCAGCTCGATACTGTTGAAGAAGATAGCGATAGCAGTCTGGCGACAGCCCCACCAGCGCTTCCGACAGCCTTCGAAGAGCTCTCTCTCGAGATGCTTACACAAGGACTCGAGTCGCTCAAAAAAGCAACGTCTAAGACGCCGGCTTTCTCTGCCGCTTGGGTACAGCCAAACGACGCCGAGCCACAGCCACTTATTGTGGATACATGGCTGGGCACCACTGATTGGCCAGAATTACAGGGCACGCTGAGGATTGATATTAAGGAAACCCCTGAGCTCAGCACCAATTTATGGCTCAATACAAACGGGGCTTACATGCCAGAAAATTTCAATGCCGCCCCACCGCCCGAGCCCGAGACGCGACTGACAATTGTCGAAGCCCCTGATGAACTCAGCAAGCCCGCGCCACCCGACGAGGCCACCTTTGTTGATATGTCGACGGGTTTGAGCACACAGGCTAAGGCTGAACCAGCAGATGAATCAATCGCTGCCTTCGACAACCAACCTATCAACTGGGGATGGCGGCACAGTATCGCCCTCAGACAGTCTCGCCCTTTGCGAGAAGGCTATATCCGATACATCGACCACCCTGCTCTGCAAGTTATCGGTGTCTGGCGCGAGGTGACTTGGGGCGAACTATATGAGATGGGGGAGCGCGAAAAACTTAAGCGTGAAATTGATACTCTGACGCGCGCATTGACGGCCCCCCCAACCGTCAATCAAGCGTCAGGCGCAGAAAGCGCGCTCAATTCTGACTTGCCGCCGAAGACCCCATAATCAGACTAGCCATTGTCTGGCTGTGTAGGTGCCTGGTCCTCAATGGTTTGATGAAAGATTGTCTGTGTTGGGAACGCTACCTCTGCCTCATGCCTCTCGACAATCGCCAAAATCTTCAACAGGACATCTTCTTTGATCCCGTGATACTCCACCCAGTTTGTGGTTTTGGTGAAGGCGTAGACGAAAAACTCCAGGGCTGAGGCTCCCATGTGGTTAAAGTTCACGATCAGTGTTCGATCCTGCGCGATATCCTCATGTTCAAGCAACATAGCCCTGACCGCTATGACAATGTCTGACATTCGATCCGCGTCTGAGTAGCGGATTCCAATAGTCTCGAATATGCGGCGGTTGGTCATCCGCGATGGATTTTCCAAAGCCACACTCGAGAAGGTGGAATTAGGTACGTAGAGTGGACGCTGATCGAAGGTTCGAATACGTGTGACCCGCAGACCGATTTCCTCTACCGTGCCTTCGATACTTCGGTCGGGAGATCGAATCCAATCGCCCACCGCAAATGGCCGGTCCAGATAAATACTGAGCCCGCCCAGGAAATTAGCGAGTAAATCCTTCGCCGCGAAACCAACGGCGATGCCACCGATCCCACCGAACGCCAAAAGCCCCGACACCGATACACCTACCGACTGTAAGACCATCAACAGCGCGAGCACCCAAACCGTAATTCTCGCTAGTCTTGCCACAGAATTGATAGTTGCACGATCGTCAGAGTCTCGGGGCCCACGGTGCTCAGCTAACAATTCCTGCTCTATCCCAGATGACAGACGATGTAGCAACCACCCAATGAGTAGTATGGCGGCGGTATCCCCCACCTGAAGCAAATTGGCTCGCAGCGATTCAGCACCCTCAAACAAACCGAGCGATAAATAGATCAGGCAGACCCACATCGCGTATTCGGCAGGTGGCGAGATCGAGTAGTACAGGACGTCGTCCCAACGAGCATCAGTCGTATCTGCAAACACACCCAATTTGGCAACAGATCGTCTGATTAGCCAGTGCGCGACGACACCGCAAAGCAATAAGGCCGCGAGTCCAACGACAGACACAGGCAATCCAATCTGTTCGGCCAAAGGAGTCAAAGTGGATACCAGGGTTTCCATAAGGCGGGCTACGTTTCAAATACAAGATGGCGTAACGCTAACCGATGATCAGCAATCAAGCCACTACTGTACAAAAAAAAACACTGGATATATCATCAGTACTCTCCATCTAACTAGGCGATAGCTATGAGTAAACTAACAGCGCGACAGCAGCAGGTACTGGACGTTATTCGCGGTAGTCTCGACGAAACCGGCATGCCCCCCACTCGCGCAGATATCGCTCGGACACTTGGCTTCAAGTCAGCGAATGCCGCTGAAGAGCACCTGAAAGCTCTCGCCAAAAAGGGAGTCATCGAGCTCGTAGCAAGTACCTCACGAGGTATCCGGCTGACCGAACAAACTGGCTTACCCATTGTAGGTCGAGTGGCGGCCGGAGCGCCCATCCTCGCGCAGGAGCATGTAGACAACTACTGCGATCTTTCGCCGAGTTTTTTCTCGCCGCCGGCGCATTATCTTCTAGAGGTGAAAGGCGACAGCATGATCAATGCCGGTATTTTTGATGGTGATCTGCTCGCCGTGCACAGCACCTGTGACATCAGAGAGGGACAAATCGCTGTGGTTAAGATCGAAGATGAGGTGACAGTGAAGCGATGGCACCGTACAAGTTCGTCTCACGTGTCCCTGGTTGCAGAGAATCCAGATTATGCACCGATAGAAGTTAACCTGGCAGAGCAATCAGTATCGATTGAGGGTATCAGCGTCGGTGTTATCCGACGCTGATCAGATTAGTGTACGGTCCTAGGAGTCGGTGGCTCGCTGGAATTAGAGGTCTCAATTTCCACGCCTGACATCTCGGCCATCTTTGCAGCGGCCTGAATGCCCGCCTGAATCATTGCCTTCGCGACCTCAAGGTTGTGGTCCATCAGGTATGCGCTTGTTTCCTCTGAAAATTGAATACTCACTAAGGGCTCAGACTCGTCGTCTGCACGCTGGAGAACAATTTCGCCATCACCGAGGTCTACAATTTCTAACAGGGAAGTGGTCACAGGGCATACCTCACTACATATCGTATGTTCGGGCTGACAGTAACACTATAAATCGGGTTTTGCCAACTTCTAAAACTGCTCGCGCAAATCACGATTCTTCAATCGCATCCGACTGTCGCTGCAGCAGTGATTCCAAGGCATCGCGCCACTCTGTCACTTTAGCTAGATCAGGGTAGGAACCCTCAGAGACTAGAATGTTACTCGCCTGGCGCGCGGGCATCCCCAATGGAATGGGTGAAGTTAACGCTTTTAACCAACCACTTTGCTCGAGCAATTGAAGCTCCTTAACCTCGGGAGGCTGCTCGATACCGGCTGGAAGCGCAGTTAGTGCCTGTGTGTTGTGAGGCGGTTTACTCGGCAACTGACTTTCTCGGCGCAGGGCTATTAAAAACCAACCATAAGCATCGAGCAGGTGGAGCTTCACTGCCGGGGCAAATGCCGCATTTAGGGCATTCACCGGTGACTTAGCCGCAAGCTCCGACTGAGCCCAGCTTTCGATCAAGATCGATGCCATGTACATCGAATGATTTGCAAACGCCTGGGCTTGGCTCATGCGCAGACAACCCTAGGACTAGACTTTGGCTTTGGCTTTGGCGCGGGTAGGCTTTTTCTTAGCCGCGGGCTTGCGCTTTTTGCTTACTTTGCCTGAGCCCTCGCTGACCCATTTCCCGCTTTGATAAAACGCCTTCCAACCCGTCGCTTTACCATCGCGCTCAGTCATCACGTACTGTTCTTTGGTCTTTCGACTGAATCTAACTTGGGCTCGGTTCCCCGCATCATCAACCGTCGGTGCATCAAACAAAAACTTGTACTTGGGATCGATCCCGCTCTTGTGCGGCAGCAATTCATCCACAAATGGTGCTCGAGTCTCTCGATGCTTGGGGAACTGACTAGCGGCCAGAAATAACCCCGCTGCACCATCACGCAATACATAGTAGTCTTCAACCTTGTCACAGGCTAACTCGGACATCACCACAGGATCCATCTTGGGTGGCGCGGCCTCACCGTTGCGCAGCAGTTTTCGGGTGTTACTACAGGCCTCTGCAGTGCAGCCAAAATACTTTCCGAAGCGACCGGTTTTGAGCTGCATCTCTGAGCCGCATTTGTCGCATTCTAAAACCGGTCCATCGTAGCCTTTGATCTTAAACGCGCCGTGTTCCACTCGATAACCATCGCAGTCGGGGTTGTTGCCGCAGACATGCAGTTTTTGTGACTCGTCGATCAAATAACTGTCCATCGCAGCGTTACACAAATGACAGCGTTCTTTGCTTAACAGTAGACGCGACTCGGCTTCGTCATCGGCATCGGCAGACACCACCTCATCACCGGGCACCAGGTTAACCGTTGCTTTGCACCGCTCTTTAGGCGACAAGTTGTACCCTGAACAACCGAGGAAAACCCCCGTACTCGCCGTACGAACCTGCATGGGCCGATCGCAGGCTTTGCATGCGATACCGGTGGGCGTCGGCTGGTTGGCCTGCATCCCAGAGCCATCAGCAGCATCAGCTTGCAGTACTTTTTGTCGAAAGTCGTTATAAAAACTATCGAGAACTTCGCGCCAATCTCGAGCACCATCAGCGATCTCATCGAGGCTTTCTTCCATCGATGCGGTAAAACCGTAATCCAACAGGTCTTCAAAACTCCCCTGCAGTCGCTGCGTGACGATATCACCCATCTTCTCGGCGTAAAAACGGCGTTGATCCAACTTCACGTAGCCGCGGTCTTGGATGGTGGAAATGATCGCCGCATAGGTTGATGGGCGCCCTATGCCCTTCTTTTCAAGCTCCCGCACCAAACTCGCCTCACCATAGCGTGCTGGCGGCTTGGAAAAGTGTTGGCTTGGCAAAATCTCGCTCAGGCTCAGCGCGTCGCCCTTCCGGTAATTGGGCAAGATAGCATCTTCGCCTTTGCGCGCGGCGGGCGCCTGCACTCGCGTGTATCCATCAAATTCCACAACCCGACCCCGCGCCGTCGCGTCATAACCCGACGCCGACGCTGTAACTGTCGTACTGAGATATCGAGCCGGTGTCATTTGACAAGCCACGAATTGGCGCCAGATCAGCTCATAAAGACGCTGCGCGTCGCGCTCTGCATCTGCCAACTGCTCGGATCGCAACTGTACATTAGAAGGTCGGATCGCCTCGTGAGCCTCTTGCGCGCCTTCGCGGGACCCATACCGATTTGGCGTCTCAGGTAGATATTGAGACGGAAAATTTGACTCGATGTAATCCCGACAGGCAGTGACCGAATCATTGCTCAAATTCGTGGAGTCGGTTCGCATGTAAGTAATATGTCCCGCCTCGTACAGACGCTGGGCCAATGTCATCGTTTTCTTAACACTGAAACCAAGCCGCGTGCTTGCTGCTTGCTGCAATGTCGAGGTAATGAATGGTGCGGGAGCCTTCGAGGTTGTCTTCCGAGATTCGAGATCGCTTACCTTAAAACTAGAGGACTCGAGCACACGTGTAGCGGCTGTGGCCTCTGCTTCATTTTTTGGCTTGAACGGCGCGCCATCAAAGCGCACAACCTCGAAGCGCACTTCAATATTATCGGCCGTCCTCAGATCAGCGTGGACCTGCCAAAACTCCTCCGGGATAAACGCTCGAATTTCGCGTTCCCGTTCAACAATTAAACGCACCGCAACCGACTGGACACGCCCTGCCGAGAGTCCCCGGGCAATTTTCGCCCACAGCAAGGGCGATACCTCAAATCCAACCACTCGGTCTAGAAAGCGACGCGCCTGCTGCGCATAAACCCTGTTGTTATCCAACTCGGTAGGCTTTGCAAAAGAATCCTGAATCGCTTTCTTAGTGATTTCGTTAAACACCACTCGCTGATAGCGATCATCGTCACCGCCAATTAGCTCCTTCAGGTGCCAGGCGATCGCCTCACCTTCTCTGTCCAAGTCGGTGGCGAGATAGATGGTGTCAGCATTTTTGGCCAGCTTGCGAAGTTCTTCGACGACCTTTTCCTTGCCAGGTAACACCTCGTAGCGCGCGCTCCAGCCGCGACTGGGATCCACACCCATGCGCCGAATTAATTGCTCGCGTTTTTTTTCTGCTTGATAGCGAGCCTTTTCATCGGGCGCCATTTTTCGGGTGATGGCAGCTTGAGCGGCTCTTTCCTTGGGATCTGATGCGGGTGCGCTGCCGGCCGTGGGTAAGTCGCGCACGTGTCCAACGCTCGACTTAACGACAAAGTCATTACCTAAATATTTATTGATTGTTTTCGCCTTGGCGGGCGATTCAACAATAACTAGCGCTTTACCCATGGATCCTTATACACCTCAAACCGGTAATCGCCACTCCACGCCTCGGCGACCGCTCGCGGAGTGTAAGGGAATACCAAGGTCCTTGGTCAAGCACTTGCGATGAATAAAATGACAATAAGGTGACAATTAATGCTCACACGCCAATAAATCTTTCAGCAATTGATGCAAGCGGTCGACGTCATCATCATCCCCTCTTTCGTTCCAAAAAACTGTTGCAACACCCCGATTAACTGTCGCCAGCTCGGCACCTGTGGGACCGTCATGCCCCGATAGTTGAACCACGGATTCAGTGAAGCTGTCGATCCACTGTCCTCCTACGTTTATAAGCAATAACTCTTTTCGAGCGTCTTTCTCGACATTAGCGTCTCGCAATCGATAAGCCACTAAATGGGGTGACGGTTCGAATCGAAACCGCGCAGGGACATCGGGCACTGGCTCAAATTTGATGGTTAAGCCGAGCGAGCTCGCATAGCTACGCAAGTGCGCCTCTCGACGTTGGGCCCGCGACGGCAGCGCTGACGCCAAGGGTGCAATAGCCACCGCTACGATAAATATAATAATGAGATACGTGATCATGACTAAGACTACACACCGAAGGTCCAATCACCACCATGCTCTCATTTAACTCAGTATTTGCGAAGGATCTCGCTTGAATCTAGACCTCGGATTAAGCATTTTGGGGGGTCAATATCGTAAGCAGCGTCCCTTTGCGCCGCTCTGACTGTTCGTCTTGATCAGGTAAACTATGTAACGATCTCGTCCAACCACCGCTCGAAGTCTAAGCTGTCGAAGGGCCAGCCTAATTCTCGGCCACCATCATCGCTCACAACTGGGATCCTAACGCCATAGCGCTTCAACAAAGCGAGATCGCTCGAGATGTCGACTGGGCGAAAGGCAACCCCAACATAGTCGAGAATCTGCTCCGCCTGTTCACACAGATGACAGCCCTCATTGGTGTACAGTGTCACTCTAATGCCTTCGAACGATTTCATAATGTCTGACAACTACCCGCACCGTGATGCGATCGACCTTAGCAAAACTCTGACCATTTATGGACGGAAACCTGTCCTCGAGGCGTTCACCGACGCACAAATCCAGCCCCGACGGCTGCATTTAGCAAACTCGAATAAGCCAGCGGGCATCATTGCTGAAATAGTCGACAAGGCTCAGCTAAAAGGTATTGAAATTAGGCATCACGACAAACGAGCACTGTCACGGATTTCCAAAAACGGCAAACAAGATCAAGGCGTGGCACTGGACATCGACTGCCCGAACTTCAAAGGACTCGATGCGCTAGCTCAGACAGCAGTCACCGCAGATGATCGTTTTCTCGTTCTTGATGGCATTACCAACCCCCAGAACGCGGGAATGATTATCCGATCGGCGTTGGCAGCCGACCTCGCCGGTATCGTGTACCCGAAACAAGGCGTCGCCGCACTCGGCCCCTTGGTCATCAAAGCATCGGCTGGCACCGCTTTGCGCGCGCCCTTGATCCGCTGCGCCAGTGCCACCGAGGGGATAGCGGCGCTGAAAACCCTTGGCATGCGAATAGTAACGCTCGCTGGAGACAGCGAGACCAGCCTAGGCCAGTTAGAACTAGGTGTCGCGACCGCCTTTGTTCTCGGTGGAGAAACCGATGGTGTTAGCGATGAGATTCGATGTCTGGCGGACTGCAGCGTGTCAATCCCGATGGCCAACGGCGTTGAATCACTCAATGTGGCAGTGACCGCAGCGCTAGTTGGCTATCTCTATTAATTAGCTTTTGAGACGCGGCACCGCGCACCAAATGCTGGCCTTTTACTCACCTGCAGCCGCAGCGAGCTCGGGCGCTTGTGCATTACCATTCTCTACGGCCAACCAGGCCTGACGAATCACGTACTTCCGAATGGCTTCGATCTCATCGTCGTTGATAATGTCAGAAAAACCCACCATCCCGTTGTCATTCAGGATGCCGTCGCGTACCACAGATGCCCAAATTTCCTCGCTAGCCGATACATCAGACCATCGCAAATCGGGAATTACACCAGAGCTGATGGCATAAGCGCCATGGCAGAACTGACAGTTCTCGGCAAAGCGCTGCATGCCTAATTGCCAGGACTCAGGGTCGCCTACCAGAGCCGTCTTGGGTGTCTCATCAACTAGGTACTCAAGCGGCGATGGTAGTTCAGCGTCGCCGCCTAGTTTGAAGGTGACTATGCGCCCTGGCTCTTGCGTGACCGGCTTCTCAAGCGCCGCGCCGTATATCATCATCGAGACATTGCCCCAGCCGGACAGGACAGAGACATACTGCTCACCATCGAGCTCGTAAGTCATCGGTGCCGCGGCCGCATCACCGACTAAACGTTGGGACCAAACACGCTCGCCAGTGGACGCGTCGTAAGCGACAAATTCACCGCGCTTATTACCCTGAAAAACGAGGCCACCATCGGTACTGAGCGTGCCACCGTTGAACGCTTGCGGAAACGGAACAATCCACGCGGGCTCAGCGGCAACGGGATCCCAAGCGACCAAGCTCCCACCATCGAGAGTTTGTGTGTAGGCAATGGTGCCCTTTGGATACTCGTAGGCCCACGCCATGCCTGCGTCGTAGCCCGTATTCCAAATACTTTTAGCGTTCCGACTCGCTTCGTTACTTGCGTAAACGTAGGGAAGCGCCACGTTGGTCGGTATATACACAAAGCCAGTGTCTGGGTTGTATGACATCGGATGCCAGTTGTGAGCACCGGTGGGCCCAGGCATCACCGCGTAACCGTTTAGATCGATCGCTTCCTGCACCAAGATCGGCCGACCGTTCTCATCCAGCTCACCCGTAGTCCAATTCTGGTGGGCAAAAGGCGTCGCTGAAATCAGTTCACCATCGGCTGCGTCGACTACGTAGAAAAAGCCATTCTTTGGTGCCTGCATCACGACCCTGCGCGGGGCGCCGTCCTCACCAAGAGGCAGATCTACAAGCATCATCTGCGCGGTTGCAGTGAAATCCCACTGATCGCGCGGCGTACCTTGATAATGCCAGCGATACGCCCCGGTATCCGCATCTAATGCTAGAATCGACGACAGGAACAGGTTGTCGTAGTCACCACCAAAATCACCTTCGGGATCGCGAACACTGGCGTTCCAGGGCGAACCATTACCAACACCTATCAGCACCTGGTCGTTAACCGTGTCGTAAACGATTGAGTCCCATACGGTGCCTCCACCGCCATCGGTGGTCCAAGCACCCGTGTCGCCCCAGCTATCATTTGCCAGTTCAGCAAAAATGGCGTCGGACATTGCGCCGTCGGGTTCCTTATTGGGGTTGGGAACTGTGTAAAAACGCCACTCCAAATCACCCGTCTCGACGTTGTAAGCAGTGACATAGCCACGGACCCCGAGTTCTGCGCCGGAGTTACCAACAATCACTTTATCTTTGAAGACACGAGGCGCACCGGTTATGGTGTACGGCTTGCTCTGATCGACAGTTACGTTGCTCCACAACACGTCGCCAGTGGCGGCATCGAGAGCTTCTAACCTGCCGTCAAAAACGCCCACAAAGACCTTACCGTTGTGCACCGCGACACCACGGTTAACCACATCACAACAGCCTTTTGCCGCATCCTCGCCCGATACTTTCGGGTCATAGGTCCATAACTCTTCGCCAGTCCGTGCATCCACCGCATACACTATCGACCAGGACCCAGTCACATACATCACGCCATCGACTACGACAGGAGTGGCCTCAGCGCCACGTGGCTTGTCCATCTCGAACACCCAGTCCACACCAAGGTTTTGAACGGTATCTCCGTTGATCTGCCCGAGCTGTGAGTGACGAGTCTCATCGTAACTACCGCCGTACGTTAGCCACATCTCCGGCTCAGCAGCCGCGTTCTTGATGCGGTCAGTATCGACCGCTGCCACTGGTACCGATGGCGCTTCAACGGCCTCATTGGTTGCGGACTGATCTGAGCCACAGGCAATCAAAAAAGAGCTTAGGGCGACCGCGATAGCGGACTTCAAATAGGTCATAGCCAGAATCCTGTCGTTTTTATTTATGTTGTTCTCGGAGTGTAGCCAAAGCGCGGCTGCTTAGGAAACCTTTGCTTGTTTGGCAACCCCTGACTGGAGGAAGTTTTAATTAGCAGGGCTGTTGATTGGGAGGACTTTTGCTTATCAGTAACGGCGAATTACCAAACGCGACGATGAGGATTTATTTCGCCAAAAAGCCCATCGCATCCTCGAGCCCACCGAGGGTCAGCGGATACATTTTCTCTTCCATCAGCTGATTGGTGATGGCGATTGATTGCGTGTACTGCCATTCGTCTTCCGGAACCGGATTGAGCCATACACACTTTTCGTAGGTATTGCGAAGTCGCTCAAGCCAAACGGCACCCGGTTCCTCGTTCCAGTGCTCAACGCTGCCGCCAGGTTGGACGATCTCATAGGGCGACATCGATGCATCGCCAACAATCACTACCTTGTAGTCGTGCCCATACTTGTGCATGACATCGAGCAGTGATGTTCGCTGGTTGTGACGGCGTATATTGTTTTCCCAAACGTTGTCGTAGAGGAAATTATGGAAGTAAAAATGCTGTAGGTGCTTGAACTCTGTTCGGGCGGCACTGAACAGCTCTTCACACACCTTGACGTGTGGATCCATCGAGCCTCCCACATCCAAAAATAACAGCACTTTTACAGCGTTGTGGCGCTCGGGCACCATCTTGATGTCGAGGAGACCGGCATTACGCGCCGTCGAACTGATGGTGTCGTCGAGGTCTAGCTCGTCAGCCGCACCCGTGCGGGCAAACTTGCGCAATCGACGAAGGGCAATCTTGATATTTCGCGTGCCGATCTCAACGCTGTCGTCGAGATTCTTGAAGTCTCGTCGGTCCCAAACTTTGACTGCCTTCTTGTTTTTGCCCTGCCCGCCGACACGAATGCCCTCTGGGTGGTAGCCGTAATTCCCAAATGGCGACGTGCCGCCAGTGCCGACCCACTTATTTCCACCTTCGTGGCGCTTTTCCTGCTCCTCTAGGCGCTTTTTGAACTCGTCAATGAGCTTTTCGAGCCCACCAAGCGATTCGATCTTGGCCTTGTCCTCCTCGGACAGCTGCTTGGCGAACTCAGAGCGCAGCCAATCGTCGGGGATGAGTGCTTCAATGACATCGTCAACCCCCTCGAGGTCACGAAAGTGGAGACCGAAGGCACGATCAAAGCGGTCGTAGTACTTTTCGTCTTTGACCAGGACTGCGCGCGAGAGATTGTAAAAGTCATCGATGCTGCCAAATACCAGCTGCCGGTTCATGGCTGCTAGTAGATCCAAAAGCTCTCGCGGAGTTACAGGAACACCACCGTCTTTGAGCCCTTGAAAGAAGTTAACCAACATTACTGATTACTTTCTCGGCGGTGCATAAACGCAAGCCGTTCCAGTAACTGTACGTCTTGCTCATTTTTAACAAGCGCTCCATATAACGGCGGAATGGCCTTGGTCTGATCTCGGTTCTTGAGAACCTCGTCCGGGATATCGTCTGCCATCAATAACTTAAGCCAATCAATTAACTCAGATGTTGAAGGTTTTTTCTTGAGACCGGGAATCGCTCGTAGCTCAAAGAACACTTCCAACGCCTCCTGTACGAGGTCTTGCTTAATCGATGGGTAGTGCACATCGATGATCTGACGCATCGTGTCGCGATCGGGAAAGTTAATAAAGTGGAAAAAACATCGGCGCAGGAAGGCGTCGGGCAGTTCTTTCTCGTTGTTCGAAGTGATGATAATGACTGGTCGATGCTTTGCCTTCACTGTCTCACCGGTTTCGTAGACAAAAAACTCCATGCGGTCGAGTTCTACTAGTAAATCGTTGGGGAACTCGATATCGGCTTTGTCAACTTCGTCGATCAGTAGGACAACCTGCTCGTCCGAATCGAATGCCTCCCACAACTTGCCACGCTTTATGTAGTTGGCAATATCGTGAACACCCTCACCACCGAGCTGTGAGTCGCGCAAACGCGAGACCGCGTCATACTCATAAAGGCCCTGCTGTGCCTTTGTGGTCGACTTGATATGCCACTGAATAAGCTTCATTCCCAGACCTGAAGCCACTTCTTCAGCGAGCATTGTCTTTCCCGTTCCTGGCTCACCCTTAATCAACAAAGGGCGCTGGAGCGCAACAGCGGCATCAACCGCCATTCGCAGATCGTCAGTGGCAACGTACTTATCAGTTCCAGTAAATTTCATTGCAATACTCCAAAATTCAAGCGGTGAGCCTACCGGATAGGTCTTGTAAGGGCGAGTGATTTCCACAATTCATCAGGACAGCTCCGAGTCATCAAGAAGCCGACGGCTTGCTTACGATGGCGGCATAAAATCTTCCAATCGCAGCGCCAACAAAGCCGCACACCGAAAGAGAAATGAGTGCCGATTTAGCTGCCGTGAAGCCACCCGAGAACAATAAATTAAAAACGCCCGTTATCAAGGCAGGTGCCAGGGTGCTCACATCTTCCATGGGATAAGACGGTGCCAATAATAAACCGACTGTCAGGCCTGTGATAACGCAGGCTGTCGTGCGGCGCCATCTCGCAAACCACAGCTTGTATAGGAGCCAAACGCCGCCGATGGTAGCCAGCAGTTGCACGCCGAGTGCCAACAAATAGCTTTCAAGCGTCAACATCGCGTACTTGCCCCTGTGTTAAATCATTCGGCCCCGGCGGAAGCTGCAGATAATAACCGTCATCGGCGATCTTCTGTAATAGCTCAGCACCAGTAGTCCTTGCCAGCACCTTATCGGCGGTGAGTTCTAGGGTAATCACCGGACGTAGCGCTCCTAGCAGTCCCTGCAATGTATCGGGCAGCTCGTCCGAGGCCCCAGCCTCCGGCATATAGACATAAGTGTCAGCCTTGCGTTCAGAGGCATAGACTGCAACTCTCAAAACGTCGGGAACCGCATTAGGCATGACATGCACCTCCCCTTTTCACCCATGCCTCCTCCATTCGTTTAACCGTTGCTCCATCATGCCGCAAATGCGCGTCGTAGTGTATTTGACGTGTAAAGCAGCAGTGCAAATGCGCGAGCGACAACGAAAATCACCATCGCCCCCCAAAGTGCCGCAAGCCCCCAATCGGCCGGAGCCCCATAAACGCATAAAAGGTATACCAACAGCGATAGTACGGACGCGTCCCGCATCTCTTTAGTTGCAGACGCCCCGATGAATATGCCATCGAGTTGGAATGCTGGAAACGACAGCAATACATAGGCGCTGACTGCCCAAATCATCAGCACCGCCTGTTGCTGCACTTCTTCGATGTCGGTAAGCCCCCTGATAAAAAACTCACCGAAACCCCATACAACTGCCGCTAAAATGAGTGCCGTCAACGCAGCCAGAACCGTTGTTCTGACCACGGCCAGATTAAAAAACTGGCGGTCCTTTGCGCCGATAGCACGCCCCACCAACGACTCCGCGACATAGGCATAGCCATCGAGAAAGAAAGCGGTAAACGCCACGATCTGCATCAAAACGTGTGTCGCGGCAAGCGAAACATCGCCATAAATCGCAGCACGGTTGGTAAAGAGCGCAAAGGCATAGACCAGCAATAATGTTCGAATCATGATGTCTGTGTTGGCCGCGACACTGCGCCTGAGCTCGGCGCCAGACAATACCTGTGGCCAAGGCCAGAACGCTGTTTGGGAATAACCCAGAAACCGGAGTAGGCGCCAGACCCCAAAACCGGTACAGACCACCTCAGCGATGAGTGTTCCCACAGCAATGCCTTGCGCACCCCACCCAAAGACACCCGCAAACAGCACATCGAGCACAATATTCATGCCGTTGAGCAGAAGCTGTAGGCGAAGTAGCTCACGCGACTCGCCGAGGCCAACCCATACGCCCATGACCACAAACAAACACAGTGTCGCTGGGGCTCCCCAAATTCTGATGAAAAAATATTCCGAGGCCACCGCCTCGACTTCAGAACTGCCTTCAAGCAGGGAGAAACTGACTGCCCCAATTAACTGTTGGCTGAGTAGTAGTGACAAACCGAGCACCAGAGCCATCAGAAAACCTCGCCCCAAGATGGCTCGAATTTCCAACTGATCTTGAGCGCCGTAGGCTTGGGCAATAAAGCCCGTGGTTCCCATGCGCAGAAATCCAAACGTCCAGTAGACAAATCCGAAAATCAACGAGCCGAAGGCGATAGCACCTAAATCCGTTGTAGTACCGGTATTCCCGATCACGGCAGTATCGACCAACCCTAAAAGTGGCACCGAGGCATTGGCGAGCACCAGAGGCCAAGCTTTAGACAAGAGCGCTCGATAGGTCAGAGAATCAGTAACCGCGTCAACTCCGCTCATACTCAGCTACGCCTGTGACTCGCTCTGCACCAGTCGCTGGAATGTTGATCGGAGTGGCTCGATCAGCACACTTTCGCGCCAACCGGTCACACAGCTTGGAGTGTCTGCCCGCGCGCCCAACCAAACCTGTATCAGCTGCTCTAATTCAGCCTTAGATATCAAAACCTCGGGGGCAATATTGAGGCTCTTTGCCGTTGTCTGAACCTGCTCGAGCAAAGGCGGCACTAACGCCCGCTGATCTCCCAGTATGGGTGGCTGAAAATGTGGCTGCCCGGGAAGCTTATCCAACGAAGTTTCTACAATACCTAGAATCGTTTTTCCGCGGCGTCGCAGTACTGCATCATGCAATCCTTCTATTTTTGCCAACGCTCCCAAATAAGCAGGTTTTGCCTTGGCAATCGCCGAAATTACTTTATCTGGCAGGATCCAACTGCGGGGCTTATCAAGGCGTTGCGCCTCGCTTTCTCGCCAGCTCACAAGATCAACAATTACCTGTTGCTCGATCGCTGACAGCTTCCAGGCTGATTTGAACTTACTGAGCGGACCACGGCCACCGGGCTTGATCTTAGCCGTGTCCTCAAGCACCCAATCACGCCGCTCTAACGCATCACAGGCAGCCACTATTTCCTCGCCGATGCCCCGAAGATGAGTGACATCCTGCATCGCATAACTCAGCTGCGTGTCAGTGAGTGGACGTTGCAGCCAGTTCGATTGCGTCTCGTCTTTATCGAGCTGAAGACCCCGATAAAGCTCGACTATGGCGCGGTAACCTACACCGAACCCCTGCCCTAAAAAGGCCAGGGCTCGTTGAGTGTCAAAAAGCGGTGCCGGCAACACACCCAGCCAGTAGTCAAAGACTTCGAGATCTTCACTCGGGCTGTGAATTAACTTCATGACACCAGGTGACGTCATTAGGTCTATCACCGGGCCAGGGTCGTCGATGGTGAGCGGATCGATGAGGAAGGCGATTTCATCCCAACAAACCTGAAGTAATGCTGGCTGCGGATAAAACGTATCACGACGCCGAAACTCGGTATCCATCGCCACTAAATCCTGATTGCGATGCGCCTCGATACACTCAGCCAAAGACTGATCATCAGTAATCAACTCGAATCGCATCAGTCACTCAGTGTGCGGCGACCACCTAAAGCGTGCGCCAGTGTCGATGTGTCGATGTATTCGAGCTCTCCGCCCAAAGGAACACCATGCGCAATACGCGATACTTTGATGCCCTCTCGTCGCGCTAGCTGTGCGATGTAGTGCCCTGTCGCTTCACCTTCCATTGTGGGATTAGTCGCTAGAATCACTTCTTCAATGGGCTCCTCTGACAACAGGGTAGACAGCCTATCCAAGCCGAGCTGCTCGGGGCCCACCCCATCGAGCGGCGATAAATGCCCCATTAGTACGTAATAAAGCCCTCGATAGCTCGCGGTTTGCTCGATGGCCAGTACGTCTGCGGGCGCTTCTACAACACAAAGCAGGCTTTCGTCTCGCTTGGGATCGCCACACACTTCGCAAATGCGGAGTTCGGTAAAGTTTCGACAACGGTTACAACGCTGCACTTTCTCGAGTGCCACTGACAGCGCTGACGCCAACGAGGAAGCCGTTTCTCGATCGCGCTCGAGCAGGTGGAGCGTCATTCTTTGCGCTGATTTTGGACCAATGCCCGGCAACTGCCGAAGCGCATCAACCAGCGTCTGAATCGATGGGCTGAGTTTCATTCCCTTAAATGTCCACTAGTGGGGGTCGAACCGACCCTGGCACTACCTGTGCGTCAAATTCGGTAAGTAAGTTCGCCAGCGCCTCATCCCTGTCCAGCGCCTGCTCCGCCGCCTCAACTCGGGCACGGTCTTTGAGCTCACGCTGCCTGAAGGGAGTAAGCTCACCGGTGGGACCCATCGCTACAGCTACCGTTACAGGGCTCGCAACCGCGTCGCTAATTGCCGCAGCGAGGCTTGAGTCATGTCTATCGTTGTACAAGGTAGCATTCTGCTCGGCGATCTTGAAATGTAATGTACGTCCACTCACGCGATCGAGCTCAAAATGCGAAACAACGTTGTGAATGACACCTTTTAACTGTAGGTCTTCAAAAAAATCACACCAAGAGGCGGTCGTCGGCAAGTCATCAGCCGCCGTATTCAAGTCTATCGACTCTAGATTGAGGGTTTCTTTAGCGCCGTCCGGTACGCCAGCGGAAATGTCAGCTGTATCTACAGCCGGTGCAGCCGGCTCGCCAGAGAGCGCATTGATACTATCAACCGACGTCGTACTGGTCTCAGAGGTAACGGGCGCGGCTATAGGCGGCTGCAACGACTGAGGTTGCGTCACCGGTGTCGGTGGTGTCTCGGCTATCTCTCTATCGACAGAGAGACTCGACTCAGTGGGAGCGTCGGCAACCCTCGCACTCCCCGCACTCCCTACAGCTTGGGCTCGCATAGCCCCGGTTGGATCGGCACCATCCGATAATACGGTCGAGCTTTTTTGGGTGGTCTCCGAGCTGGTTGTATCGGATACCACCGGCAGCACCGGTGGATCAGACTTTTTTGGCGTCGCTGCTCCCGCTTGTTCGGCATCCTGTATAACAAGGCCTGGGCGGAAAGCGATCATTCTGAGAATGGCCATATCCAAACCCGCTCTTGGATCAGACGCCAGACTTAGATCACGTTTCCCTGCGCGCGCCATTTGATACCAAAGCTGGGATTCATCGAGCGTCATCGACGCCGCAATCGCGACAATCCGATCGCGCTCTGCAATCGTTGCCTCAAGAGAATCGGGCACCATC
>MDTB01071655.1_pt1 | contig 34501 bp, 36 predicted proteins | sample 811161 | NCBI WGS metagenome assembly MDTB01 (sample SAMN05326650, study PRJNA326480) | marine metagenome | isolation source: seawater | place: Mediterranean Sea | collected 2009 | reverse complement strand
TGATCTACTTATTGTAGACGATGGAGCAGGTGGCACTAATAGAAAAACTGCAATGTCTAGAGTCAAGAACTATGTTCTTGGTGGTGGACAAGGTGCTACCTTTGCTGCAATCAATGTTACAGGAATTAGTACTGTTGCATTTGTAGACGCTACACAACTAAAGGTATCTGGTGTTTCTACATTCAGTGGTACTCTTAATGCATCTGTAGGTGTAACTGGTGATTTAACTGGTGACGTAACTGGAGATGTAACTGGTGATTTAACTGGTGACGTAACTGGAGATGTAACTGGAGACCTTACTGGAGATGTAACTGGAGACCTTACTGGTGATGTAACAGGTAACGTAACTGGTAACGTAACTGGTAACTTAACTGGTGACGTAACTGGAGATGTAACTGGAGACCTTACTGGTGATGTAACAGGTAACGTAACTGGTAACTTAACTGGTACAGTTAATACAGCATCACAACCCAACATTACAGCAGTTGGTACACTTTCATCTTTAGTTGCTTCAACAGCAAAGGTTTCTGATTTAACATCTGGTAGAGTTGTACTTGCTGGTACAGATGGGGAACTTGAAGACAGTGGAAACCTAACATTTAGTTCTGGTACTCTTGCTGTTACTGGTGACGCAACAGTTAGCAGTGATCTAACAGTTTCTGGTAACCTCGTAGTTGATGGTACAACAACCACAATTAACAGTACTACTGTAAGTGTTGATGATAAGAACATTGAACTTGGTTCAACTGCTTCTCCTACAGATGCTTCTGCCGATGGTGGTGGTATAACTCTGAAGGGTACATCAGACAAGACATTTAACTGGGTAGATTCTACCGATTCTTGGACATCTTCAGAGAAGATGGATCTTGCTACTGGTAAGGACTACAACATTAACGGAACATCAGTTCTTAATGCTACTACTCTTGGTTCAGGAGTTGTTAACTCTAGTTTAACTAGCGTTGGTACTCTTGGAAGTTTGACTGTATCAGGTGGAATTACTGGAGACTTAACTGGTGACGTAACTGGTGATATCACTGGTTCTCTTGCTGGTGCTACTGCTGGAACTCTTCCACTTTCTGCTATCGACATAGATGGTGGTACTGATATAGGTGCTGACATCGTTGACGCTGACGAATTTATTGTAGATGATAGTGGTAACGGTACTAACAGAAAGGTAGATGCTTCAAGGATAAAAGATTATGTCTTAGGTGGTGGTGAAGGTGCTACTTTCACAGCAATCAATGTAACTGGTATCAGTACTGTTGCTTATGTTGATGCAACACAACTTAAAGTATCTGGAATCAGTACATTCACTGGAGCAGTTAATGCTAACGGTGGTGCTACAGTCCAAGGTGGAGAACTAACTGCTGCTTCTGCAACTGTTCAAGACTTAACAGACAACCGTGTTGTTCTTGCTGGTACAGGTGGTTCTCTTGAAGACAGTGGAAATCTAACCTTTGATGGTTCGACTCTTACTGTTGCTGGTGCTCAGACATTAAGTGGAGATTTAACTGCTAGTTCAGATGTAAATGTAACTGGTGGATTAGATGTAGACGGTGCTACTACCTTAGACGGACTAACCGTTGCTGAAGCTTCAACCTTCAATGCTGCTATAACAGCAAGTGGTGGAGTTGTTGGTGACGTAACTGGAGATCTAACTGGTGACGTAACTGGAGACGTGACTGGTGATCTTACTGGTAACGTGACTGGTAATGTAACTGGAGACGTAACTGGTGATGTAACTGGAGACCTCACTGGAGACGTAACAGGTTCAATTTCTGGAGGAACAGTTGCTGGTTCAACTGGTACATTCTCTGGTAATGTTTCAGGTAATCAGTTCGCTACTGGTGCTTCTGGTTCTGCTCTGATTGTTACATCAGACAGTATCACAGGTCCTGCAACATTCTTCCTTGACCCTGCTGGAGTAGGTGATAACACAGGTAGAGTTATAATTAAGGGTGACTTACAGGTTGACGGTACACAAACAATCGTTAACTCAACATCAGTTACTGTTGATGACCTCAACGTAATGCTTGCTGATGGTGCTGCTAATGATGCTGCTGCTAACGGTGGTGGTATTACAGTTCAATCAGGTGACGGAAATAAGACATGGCAATATTCTTCATCAGGAGATAACTTCACATCATCTGAGAACATTGACATTCAGTCAGGTAAAGTTCTTAAGATAGACAATACACAAGTTCTAAGTGCTACTGCACTTTCTTCTTCAGTTGTTGTTGATGCTGCTTCTGTTGATATTGACGGTGCTACCGATATCGGTGCTGACCTTGTTGATGCTGACTTACTATTAGTCGATGACGGTGCTGGTGGTACTAACAGAAAGACCACAGTTGCACGTGTTAAAGACTACGTATTAGGCGGTGGACAGGGTGCTAACTTCAGTGCCATTAACGTATCTGGAATGACAACATCCCAGAGTGTTGATGCTGAACAGTTAGACGTATCTGGTATATCATCACTTGGTCAGGTTTCTGCTAACACAATTAATGTTTCAGGAATTGTTACTGCTTCTGACTTTAGAGCAGCGAGTATCAAGAAAACTGACGGTGGATTAATTCCTCTAGTTGGTGTTTCTTCTACTACTCACGCTGGTATTGTTACTGCATTTAAGTTCAACGGTAGTGGACTTGAAAACTTTGTTGTTGAAGATGAGATGGCAACCATCACCATTAGTGGTGTTGCTGCATCGACTTACACATCAAACCAGACAATAACTGCTGTACAGAACCAAACAACATTTACGTTCGGTGCTGGATACACAGACGGATTCGTTGATGTATACTTGAACGGTGTTCGCCTAGTTACAGGTACTGACTACACAGCACAGGATGGATCAACAGTTGTTCTTTCATCTGGATCAAATGCTGGTGATGAAGTTGAAATCGTAAGTTTTAAAGAACTTGGAGATCTGATCCATGTTCAATCACTTAAGAGTGCTGGCGATCTTACAGTTTCAGGAATCGCTACCGCAACAGGATTCAGTGGTAACTTGACTGGTGTTGCTGTAACTGCAACAGACTTCTATGGTGATGTAACTGGTGACACAACTGGAACACACACGGGTAACGTAACTGGTGCTGTAACTGGTAACGTAACGGGTAACTTAACTGGTGACGTAACTGGAGACGTGACTGGTGATGTAACTGGTGACGTAACTGGAGACGTGACTGGTGATGTTACAGGTAACGTAACTGGTAACCTAACTGGTGACGTAACTGGATCTATCACAGACACAGGCGATTCTACAATTGCTTACCTTAACTCTACAACAGTTAATGTAGGTGCTGGTTTAACTGTAGGTGGTGCTCTTGATGTTAACGGTGGTTCTAGCATTACTGGTGGTGAAACAACTATCAGTTCTCTAACCGTATCTGATCTAACATCAGGTCGTGTTCTTATCGCTGGTACATCTGGTGCTGTTGAGGATGACTCAACCTTAACATACTCAGGCGGTACTCTAAATGCAACTAACCTGAATGTCTCTGGTAACCTCACAGTTGACGGCACAACAACTCAGATTAACACAACTAACACAACCATCGAGGACGTGTTACTTGAACTTCAAGTTGTTGACGGTGGTGCTTTAGGTAGTGATACCAACAAGGACGTTGGTATTGTGATGAACTACTATGACGGATCTGCTAAGAAAGCAGCGATGTTCTGGGATGACTCTGCTGGACGCTTTGTGTTCGGTGATGAAGTCACTGAGACATCTGGAGTCATGAGTTCCATAAGTTACGCTGGTCTAGAAGTTGGTTCTCTATACTTAAATGACTGTGCTGGTGCTTCACAGGTTATCTCCTGTAGCGGTACTACACGATCACTTGAGAACATAACTATTGACGGTGGCTCGTTCTAAAAGACGCTCATAAAACTCACATATATAAGGGGACTACACAGTCCCCTTTTTTATTATGGATCCAGAAGTACAAGCATTATTAAACGTATATCAGAAACGTTTGAGTGATTCACAGGCACAGTCTATTGCATATGAAGCAAAGATAATGGTGTTGAATACTCAGATACAGCAGATGGGAGAAGCAATAACTCAATTACAATCAGCACCCCCACCCCCACCAGCACCAGTTGCAGTAAGTAAGAGTCCTATTATGCAACCAGACCCTGAACCTACACCTGAACCACCAAAGGTTAAGTCAGTACCTGCATCTAAGGCAAAGAAAGCACCTAAGAGTAGAACGTTAAGAAATCAAAAACCTGCAAAGAGTGCTGCTACTGATGCTGGAGAATTTTAAAGAAGAACAATTAATATTTTACGTAGCAATACCTGGTAGTGGTTGGTCAAAACTATCACTACTACTATCTTGCTGTAAAAAATTAAATCTTAATAATACTGACAGGTCTATAGAAAGACAGGAATGTGGTAAGAATGGAGTACCTGAAATAATACATCATAAGGGTGCTTACTGGGATCCTATGATGGAGTTTGGTGATGGGTTTGATGATATTGGTAAGAACTATACTAAGCAAGAGTTTATAGAGGAATGCTTAAAACCATTTCAAGAACATGATGATAGAAACTATCTTATCAGATCTCATTTCTTTGCTGAGACTCATAACCTTAATTGGTTAACAGAGAACTTTCCTAACAATAAGATTATATGTGTTCTTAGAGAAAGGCAGTTAAGTTTAGAAGGTTGGTATTCTGGTATGACCTTTACTGGTAACTATCCTCAGTACAAAGCATGGATGGAATGGGAGCATAGACATGATGATGACCACCCATCACATAAAAAGAAACTATGGTCTTTGATACAAAGGCATGATAAGATGTTAAGGCAATGGGTATTGGAAAATGATAGTAGGGTATATGTAATAAATCCTAATAGAAGATTCTTAAATGATCTAGACTATTCTTGGGATAGAGAAGGCATAGAAGAATATAATAAACTGATGCTAATACACCAGTTTTATAAATGTGATTATCCACATTACGATTCACCTTTTGTATTGTACAACTGTAACGACTTATGGTAAGAGATGAGCAATTAGTATTCTTTCTTGGTATACCAGGATCAGGATGGGCAAAGATAGACTCTTTGTTAAGGTGTTGTAGTAACTTTAAGTTTAGTATGTCTGACTACAACGAAGATCGTTGTATGAAGCATGAAGGAAGATATTACATTGAACATAAGGGTCATTTCATAGGACCTGGTATGACATATGGTGAGAAGTTTGATGATATACCTGAGAACTATACTAAAGAAGAGTTTATACAAGAATGTATGAGACCGTATGAGGATATCAATGATAACAATAACTATATGATCAAGTGTCATTGGTTCTGTGAGGAACATAATATACGTTGGTTGTTTAAACATTTCCCCAATAATAAGTACATATGTGTACTAAGGGATAGAGACCTCTGTGATGACCGTTGGCTGACCTCTATGACGTTTGATAAGGATTACCCTAGATATACTGCTTGGATGGTTAAGGACGATCCTGACGAGTCTGCTGGTGTAGGTAATCACTGTAAGGAGAATGAAGATAACTTTAAAGAAATAAACCATAGACATAATGTACAGTTAAGAGCGTTTGTAAGACGTACAAAGAACTCTGTTATTATATCTCCTACTAGGTTTACTTTAGGTAAGATGGGGTTTGTGTGGGATAAGAATGGTGAGTTTGAATACACTGCATATATAAGAAACTACTGTGTAGATTATTCAATCTATACCAGATCCCCCAGTTGGGATACTGCTATTGCATTTATTAATTGTGAGGATGAAATAAGTTATGGTTAAACCTACATTAATAATGTGTCCTGGTACAGGATGGAGTGGAACAAGTCCTTTATATTATACTTTAGGGGATTATAATAGATATTGTCATTGTGGACATTTAAAAGAAAACAAATATCTAGAGCACATATATCATTATAATAAGGGAGATCTTTATATTTTAGATAAGAAGAAGGTAACTTTTCGTAGAGTGATGCATGAAATCTTCCGTGATAATGAAGGGGAAGAAAAATTCATGGAGTTTGGTTTAAGGAATAGACCAGCACAGGTGATGTATACATCAGGTGCAAATTCCCATTGGGACAAAGAATTTGTAAATGATTTCTTTACACAACCACATACATGGGAAAAATATATTAACTACTATAAGAAGCATTGGGAGGCAGTAGTTCAAAATGGGGAATATAAAGCAGTATCAGATTTTTCAGTTAATAACATTTACTTACCAGAATGGTATGTACAGGATATAGCAAGAGAATTACAACCACATTTTAATGTTAAGATATTAATTACATGTAGAGATCCAGTTAGAAGGGCATGGTCTAAGAATCAATTTAGATGGTTCCAAAGAAAAAAACGTGGTATATGTAAGGATCCTTACCACCTATTTTGGAAGAGTATATCAGGATGCTTTAAGAAAGGTAGGCAAGTGCATCTATGTGGATATGGTATGGATGTAATAACTTTATATACAGAAGGTTATAGGAGATGGTCTGAAGCGTTTGGTAAGGAGAATGTTCATATTTTTGCTATGGAAGATCTTTGGGAACGTGATGGTGAAAAGTATGGTGGTAAAGAAGCAATGGCAAAGCTTTCAGATTTCTTAGACTATGAAATAACTGAAATGTTTCCTAATGTATATGTTCCTGAAATGGGATCTAATGCACCCAAACTACCACTACTATCAGATCAATGGATGAGTGACCAACTAGATTTATCCCATGATCAGCAACAATGTGCTAGGGCAATTATGGATAAATCTTACACAGAATGGGAGAAAGTATTTGGTTACATTCCTAAACAATGGATAAAACATGAAGATGTTGATATCCCACAATTAACTGAAATGACACCAGAAGAGATATCTGAAAACTTACGTGAAGTTATGAAGATTGATCCTGGATGTTTACCTACGTCAAAAGAAGGTAAAGAACAACTTGAAAAGAAACTATTTCACACCTAATGGACTCGTATTTTAATGGAATCTGGCAAGACCAAGATTTTAAATCTCTTAAGTATTCTGGCTATCAGTTGGTCGATTATGTTAATGCTAAGAAACCTTCTAGGGTCTTAGATGTTGGATGTGGATTTAATAAATTCAAAGGTAAAATAGATCACCTTTGGGGTATAGATCCATACAACGATGCTGCTGATGTTAAGTGTTCTATCGAAGGATACGATGGTCCTAGGGTAGATATTGCTTTATGTTTAGGTTCTATAAACTTTGGTGACGAAGAAACTATAGACCATCAGATAGAAATATTAGATAGTATATGGAGAAAAGAATGTATCTTTAGAGTCAATCCTGGTTTAAAACATACATGGGTAGAGCAATTAGATATAGATGGAGTTGTTTGGTATCCTTGGACTAAGGAAAAGGTATATGAAATTGCAAAGCAATATAAATATAACGTAGACCGCTTTGAAAAGGAATACACCATTCACGGTCATCTGCGATATTATTTCGTTTTTACTAAATAATAACGTAGATACTACATCCCCTGTTTTATAAAACACACGGAGTAAAAACAAATGTTATCAGGACAAGAGTTCGTAAAGAAGATCAAAGAAGAGAATAAGTCTCTTTTTGATTCATCACGTGAAAACGTACGTAACTTCTTTGCATCAAAGCCTAGCGATGAGTACCTTGTAGAGCACTTCACTGGCCGTATGGTTAATGAAGCTCAGAACATGAAGGCTATCGCTGCTGAAGTTGCTTCTTCAACACCTGCTACACATAGTGTACAGGATCTTGAGCTTCTTTCAAAGCAAGCACAAGACGAAGCTAAGCACTTCCGTATGGTTAAGGAAGTTATCGAGCACATCACAGGATCACCTGTAGATGTTGAAGCTGCATTCGCTGCTGAAGCTGCTAACCCACAAGCTAAAGGTGCTTCACTTCTTGAGAAGTATTCTGCTTCTACAGACGAAGCTGCACTTGCTGCTTACCAGTTGGTTGCAGAAGGAAGAGCAGAAGCTGTTTGGCAAGAAATGGCTGAGTGCATTGAAGATCAGTATATCTCTCACAGATATGCTACAATCGGTAGAGACGAAGGTTTCCACTCTGCTTTAGGTGGACGTAAGCTTGCTACTCTAGTAGAAGGTGCTTCTGAACTTCAGAGCCGCATTCTTGACATGGTTTCTCAAATGAGAACTGACCTTGCTGAGATTTCTGCTAAGAACACAGCAATCGCAGAGGTTGGCTAATTTCGCTTGTTGAATGGTTTACGACCATCTCTGATGGTATCGTCTAACCAGTATTCCTCGACATAGCGAACGTACTTGTGGTTGGCATCTTTATCAATAAAGGTATTGATGCCTTCACCTGTAACGGGAAAGTCAAATAGATTACCACAATAATTCATGTAGTCTTCTTTATATAAAAAGAATGCTTCATGATCTAAGAAGTGAGATTCATATTCTGAGTCTATCATATTCTTAAAATACTTTAAAGCGGTTGGTAGGGTTACTTCCCCACCAACCCTTTTTTGTTGCAATAAATTAATATTTTGATCTCTGACAATAATAGCAACAACAGGTTCTACACCCAGTTCCTTTGCCTTTTTACATACCTCAAGTATCTTAGGAACCTGTCTAACACCATCATAGAAGAAAGGTACACTAACATTTGCTAAGAAATAATCACCTTCAGGAAACTCTAACTCGTCAGGATATACCCAATACCTAGCAAAAGGTTCTTCATCAGAAGGAACCCAGTAGTTTTTTACAAGAGAATCCCACCCTTTAACATCTGGATGTAGACTGAATGCTCTTGCAAATAAGTGGTTACCAGATCCTTGAGGACCAGTGGTGATAAGAAGTTTCTTAGGCATAACTGAAAAGGAAGTCACTTACAAATGAATCAGATTTATCTTCACCAAACTTTGAGGTTAGGTATCCTCTGACAGGATCTAACTTAGTCATATAGGTATCAAAGTCAAAGTATACATTAGTATCTTCTCCTTCTGGTTGGTGCTTATCAATCATTTTTCTATACTTCTTCAGATACTTCTTAAACATAGGTAAGTGTTCATCTACCTTATTTGGTTTACAGTATCTAACAAAGATATTCTCTGAGAAATGGTTACCCATTTCAAAGAACTTATATTTACCATCATCTTTTGGTAATCCTTTTACTGAGAACAAGTGATTCTCTGTAGGATGTTGGAAGTCAAATACTATAATAACCTTTCTATCACTGAACTTCATAAAATCCATACCAAAGCAAGGAAGGTCAGCACCTGTCTTAGGGTAGAGTATAGTATTATAGATGTCAGATACTTTAGACTTTATAAGTGTTTCTCTTGCCTTAAGAAAATGACCACCTGTACGAATGTCTGCTGTAAGTCTACATCCATTCTCATTCCAGTCTGCCCATTGGTGTACAACTTTTAATTCAGGAAAGATCCCATATAGAGTCTCCACATAGTTCTTCCACAAGGTGTCTTGCATGATCATTATGTTCAATAAGTTTGTTCATCCAGATTCTTTCTTCTAGAGTTACTGGTACTCCATCTGTAGTTATTATTCTACAGCATATGTCAGTTAATTTCAATCTGTAGTGTGTGGATAATGGCATGCTAACAATGGCATGGTTTGTCACCACAGCAATCTAAGTAGTCACCACGTGCAGGTTTCTCCCACAATTCCTTATTTACAGGATTAGTTGGGAATGGTATTGATGTCTTATTACCATCATCCAGTATTTGTTCTTCTACTGGAGAAATGTATTTAAGGTTAGCATCATATTTTAATATTTCTTCTAACCTTTCATCATACCATGCTACAGGAATAGGTAACTCAAGAGTCTTAAGGTACTCTTCTTTATAAAGATATAATAATTCATAACTTAAGAATATAGGATTCTCTAAGTTCGGCAACTGATCTAGGAAATGTCTGCAAGTATTTTCTTCACGTATTCTTTGCTGCTGATAGTCTAATATATTTTGATCTCTTCCTATAACACATATCTGAGTTTCTAATCCACACAGTTCACAATTCATAGCAAACTGCATAATGTTAGGTGACCACTTAGTTCCTTTAGATTCTATACCTAGTGGCACACTGATACTTGTAAAGTAGTAGTCACTCTGTGACCAATCAAACTCCTTTAGTGTACTAGGATCTCTCCAGTATGCTGCAAATGGTTCTGTTAACCTATGTGCTTCCCAATAGTTTTCAAGTAGACTCTTCCAACCAAATACATCTTTATGTAGTGAAAAGACTTTTGACCATAGATGATTTCCAGAACCTTGGGGTCCAGTTAAGATAACTATTTTCTTCTTTTTGTTAGAAGATTTAACTGCTGTTGTTAAGTCGTTAGTTGAGAACACATATTCCATTGTATACACTACTAATTATAACACATAAATAATCTCATATCAAATCATATCAAAGTCTGTCTTTACAGACGGTATGTCTCCTCTTCTTTAAGAGTCTTGTGAATGGCACAACCTGTATTAAAGTTTAAAAGGTCTTCCGTTGAAGGCAAGGTTCCAGCAGTAAGTAGTATAGAACGTGGTGAATTTGCCATCAATACCTATGATGGTAAGGTCTATATTCTTAGGGATCAGTCATCGGTAGGAATTGCTACTACAACTGTATCAGTTAACCCATGGGTAGAAACCTCTGGTGTTGGTGAACTGGTAAGTTATAGTGGTGAGGTGGCTTGTGGTGCAGCATTATCAGTTACTGGAGATTTAAGGGTAACTGGTGTTACAACCATAAGTGGTCTAACATACCCTGCAAGTGACGGGAGTGCCTTACAGACTCTTCAGACAGATGGTAGTGGAAATTTAAGTTTCGGTGATCTAGCAGGGGATTTAACAGGTAATGTGACAGGTAATGTCACAGGAAGATTGACAGGTAATGTAGAAGGTAATATTTTCTCATCAGGTATATCTACAGTATCAGGGTTTACATTCCCTAGTAGTGACGGTACAACTAATGAAAGTTTAGTTACTGATGGTAATGGTAATTTAAGTTTTAAAACTTTAAAACTTGGAGGTGGTGCTGGTATAACCACCCACGTAGATGCATATTATACAGCAACAGAGTTCCAAGACGAATTCAATACACCACATCCATTTGTTGCTGACATAGGTACTAGGTCAGTACAGGTATTTCTTAATGGTATTAAGTTAAGAGATAGTCAATTTGTAAATGATCCACCTGCTGACTTTACGTTATCAGGAACTGAGACAGTTACACTAGCAAGTAGCTGTAATGCTGGTGACAGAGTACAGGTCACTGTATTCTATCAGAATGAATTTGAAGAAGAATATCCTACTGCATCAACAGAAGGTCAAACTGAATTTGACCTAACTGGTGGTGATAAAACAAATGTAAAATGTTATGTTAATGGTGTTAAATTAAGATCAACTGACTTTACTGTAACTAGAAAAATAACTCTAGGACAGGGTTGTAATGTTGGTGATGAGGTTGACCTCATATCAGAGACTGCTGAAGATTACTTCACTGCTACTCAAAACCAAATTGAATTTTCACCTAGTAATGTTGACATACAAGAGCATAACCTAATGGTTTTTGTTAATGGTGTTAGATTGGAAGATAATGATTACACTAAAAACTCCCCCACAATAACACTAACAGAAGGTTTGAACAAGGATGATCACCTTGATGTGGTGTACAGGGCATAAATACAAAAAAGTAGGCTAACAATGGCACAACCGTCTACAAGACAAGAATTAGTTGATTATGCTAAAAGGCAGCTAGGTTATCCTGTCTTGGAGATCAACCTTGCTGATGAACAGATCGAAGATCTGATGGATGATGCTATCCAGTTATTTCAGGATAGACACTTTGATGGTATTGAAAAAGTATACATGAAGCATAAAGTTACTCAAGACTTTATTGATTCAATTGAAGCAAGAGGTGGATCTAAAACTATTGGTATTACTACATCTACAGCAGAAGCACAACTAACTGGACAGGTAGGTATAACTACATTTACGTATGAAGAGAACCAAAACTTTATTCAAATACCAGAACAAGTTATAAGTATAGTTAAGGTATGGAAGATTGATAATAGAGCAATTAGTACTAACATGTTTAGTGTTAACTATCAGTTATTCTTGAATGAGATATACTGGTTTACTGCTGCTGAGATGATTAACTATGCTATGACAAAGACGTTCTTGGAAGATATTAACTTCCTACTACGTCCTGAAAAGCAGATTAGATATAACAGAAGACAAAATAGATTGTATATTGATACTGATTATTCCAGTATGCAAGTAGATGACTATATTATTATTGAATGTTATAGAGCATTAAATCCTAATGATTATCCTAATGCATACAGAGATCCATTCTTGAAGAAGTATTTTACTGCTCTTATGAAGAAGCAATGGGGTCAGAACCTTATTAAATTCCAAGGAGTTAAACTTCCTGGTGGTGTAGAACTTAATGGTAGACAGATATATGATGATGCAATAGGAGAAATAGAAAAGATTGAAGATAGGATGGCAAATGAGTATGAGATACCTGCTCTTGATATGATTGGATAATGGCATTAAATCCCTTTTTTACTCAAGGCAATCAGTCTGAGCAATCACTTGTTCAGGAATTGATTGACGAACATATTAAGATGCATGGCATAGAGTTTACCTATATGCCTAGAATCTATGTGAATACAAAGACTATAATAAGGGAAGTCAGTTCATCTAAGTTTGATAAAGCATTTCCTATTGAAGGATATATTGAGAACTACCAAGGGTTTGGAGACAATCATAATATACTTACTAAGTTTGGTGTAAGATCAACTGCTGAGATGACTGTTGTTATATCTCAGGCAAGATTTGAAGAGTATATAACACCGTTGTTGACTGGTGGTGTTACTGGATTAAGTAACGATCCTGTTAGACCTTTGGAGGGAGACTTAATCTATTTCCCATTGGGAGACATGCTTTTTGAGATTAAGTATGTTGAACATGAGCAACCATCGTTCTACCAGTTACAGAAAAACTATACTTATGCGTTGAAATGTGAACTCTTCGAGTACGAGGATGAGCAAATTGATACTGGTATTGGTTCTATTGATGATGACTTTGAGACTATAGGATACAATGCAACAATGCAGTTGCTAGGAATAGGTAAACAAAGTGAAGCTACTACAACTATAGTTGACGGTGGTCTGTCACAAATCAACTTAGTATCTGGTGGTACAGGGTATACCAGAGCACCAAATATAGTAATACAACCACCTCGTTATGCATATATCAATGTTGGTCATACTGCAACTGCTGTTGCAATAACTACCCAGATGTCAGATGGTAAGTATTCACTAACGGATATACAAATAACTGATTCTGGATCTGGTTATTCTACTTCTTCAAATCCACCAACTATTCAAATTGTAACTGATGATGGTGAAGGTGCTGGAGCACAAGCACAAGCTATTGTTAGTAATGGGACTGTTGGTAAGGTTGTTATGACTGAACATGGTTCAGACTATGTACTAACACCAGTTGTTACGTTTAGTTCTCCACCATCACCAGGCGTTACTGCTGAAGGTTTTGCTAATCTTGATGCTAATGGTAAGGTAGGATCTATTAGTATTGTTAATTCTGGATCAGGATATGCCAGTTCTCCAACTGTCACAGTGTCTGCTGCTGGAACTATAGGAGTGGGTACATATTTCAGTGGTGATATTATAACTGGTAGTCTTAGTGGTAACAAGGCATTTGTTACTAATTGGAACAATCCTACTATGACTTTAACTATTAAGAGTCTCAGTGGACACTTCACTCCTGGTGAATTGATTGTAGGTACATCTAAGACAACAGGTGAGTCTATAGCATATAGACTAAATACCATCAACTATGATGATGACGATGTTATTGACAACAACCAAGAAATTGAGGTTGCTGGTGAAGAGATCATTGATTGGTCTGAGCAAAACCCATTTAGTGAGAGACCATAATGTTAGGTAATTATTTTTATCATAGTACAGTAAGGAAGTCAGTTATTGCTTTCGGTACACTGTTTAACAACATCAGTATACAGCATACTAATGATGCTACTGGTGAAGTTATCAGTAAGATCAAGGTTCCTATTGCATATGGTCCTATTCAGAAGTTCTTAGCAAGAGTAGAACAGCAGCCAAATTTTGATAGAAATGCTGCTATCACACTTCCAAGGATGTCCTTTGAAATTGTAAATTATAAGTATGATGCTTCTAGAAAGACTGCCCCTATTACAAAATTCTGTCTACTTACTCCAACAGAGAAGACAAAAATTAAGAAAGTTTTTATGCCAACCCCCTACACCATTGGGTTTAGGTTGAGTTTTGCTGCAAAGATACAGGATGATTCGCTACAAATATTAGAACAGATACTACCTCATTTCCAACCATCATATAAGGTTAGTATTAATATGCTGGAAGATGCTGAAGAGATTAAAGATATTCCAATTACATTAACCAATATAACCTTTAGGGATGAGTATGAAGGTGAATTTACTGAACGTAGAGCAATTGTATATGAGTTGGACTTTGACTTAAAAACATTCTTCTATAGCGAAGTACCTACAGATGAGAGTGGTGGTATTATTAAGAAGGTTAAGATTGATTATGCTTCTGCTATCAGAGCACCTAGAGAACAAAGGTATGTAGTGACACCAGCGGCTGTCAAGGATTATAACCAAGATCAAACGCAGTCATTGGCAGCAAATCTTGATATAGATAAGACTTTGATGGAAGTTACTACTAACACAGGTTTAACAGTTGGAAGATATATACAAATAGGTGACGAAGTTTTACGCATCAATGAGGTGAATGGTACTAATGTATTAGTATCACGAGCACAGTATGGTTCTACTATGAGAGAACACTACCAAGGTGACGTTATTAATCAAATCACTATACAAGATGATGCCCTAATTGAAATTGGTGATGATTTCGGATTCAACGAGACCAGAACTTTCTATCAAGACGGTAAAGTCTATAGCAGTTCGCAAGGAATAGATGTCTAATAACAAAGGACACGATGCCATTAATAGAGCACTTGACGTAAAGGCAGAGATCGTCAAGGAAGGTGGTTGTGCTAAAAGATCTGATAAAGCACAACGTATAGAGAAAGATGATCCCACTAAAGATTACGAATATACTAGAGCACAACTGTATAATTTAATCGAGAAAGGACATGAAGCACTTAACGGTATTCTAGATGTTGCTGCTGATAGTCAGCATCCTAGAGCATATGAGGTTGCTGGTCAGTTAATTAAAAGTGTTGGAGATGTAACAGATAAGTTACTTGATTCTCAGAAAAAAATGAAGGACATGGATGAGGATAAGTCAGGTCCTAAGCAGGTTACAAACAATTCTTTGTTCGTTGGTAGTACATCCGACCTACAAAAAATGTTAAAGGAGATGAGTAAGAAGGATAATAAATAAAGAACAGTCTGATTTACTATCATGTTTAATAAGGGGATTATTAAAGTTCTACAAATAGTGGATCAGAAAAATATTTCGGAGGATTTAGTATCAGAAAAATTTAGGGTCGTATCGACTGGACGAGCAGGTAGTTTCTCTGCCCAAAAGATGCCGTCTGCTGCTGATACAGCAGCAGCAACTGCGGCTGAAAAGAATGCTAAACAACAGCAAAGGGCAGATAAAGCTAGGAAATGGATGGGCAGAGCAAAGGCTGCATTAGATGTAGTCAGTACTGTCAATCAGAATATCTCTAAAGTCTACGAACCGAAAGAGTCGTTTACTTTTAAAAATTTTAGATGGATAGCAAAGAAAGGGGACATGACGAATTAAAACGTCAGTCTGAAATCAACCGTTTATCTGATTTAACTAGAAAACATGATGCTAAATACTTGACCAATCCAGCAAAATATAAGTGATCTATACTGCCAACCCAAAGGTTTCTTTTATAATAGACCCTTTGGGTTCTGGCAAACTAATCAAATTCGTTCATCCTATTGACTTAAGGAGTGCGAGTCAGAAACTAGAATCTTTACAGAGAAAAGTTAATGCCTCAAAATGACATTTACCTTGGTAACCCCAACCTAAAGAAAGCAAATACACAGGTTGAGTTTACTAAAGAACATATAGAAGAGTATTTGAAGTGTAAGGATGATCCTGTATACTTCACCCAGAGCCATATTAAGATCGTTTCTCTTGATGAAGGTTTGGTTCCATTTAAAATGTGGGACTTTCAGGAGAAATTAATTAGAAACTTCCACGGAAATAGATTTAATATCTGTAAGATGCCTCGTCAGACTGGTAAGTCTACAACTGTGGTATCTTATCTTCTACACTATGCTATCTTTAATGATAACGTAAACATTGCTATACTAGCAAACAAGGCACAAACTGCTAGAGACCTATTGGGCAGACTACAACTTGCCTATGAAAACCTACCCAAGTGGATGCAACAAGGAATTATTGCATGGAACAAGGGTTCTATGGAATTAGAAAATGGATCCAAAATTATCGCTGCATCTACTTCTGCATCTGCTGTCAGGGGTGGATCTTACAATATTATCTTCCTCGATGAGTTTGCGTTCGTTGCAAACCACCTCGCAGACGACTTTTTTGCGTCTGTTTATCCTACTATATCTTCAGGTCAGAAGACCAAGGTAATCATAGTATCTACTCCACATGGTATGAATCACTTCTACCGTATGTGGCATGATAGTGAACGTGGTAAAAATGAATATTGCCCTACAGAAGTTCATTGGTCTGAAGTACCAGGTAGGGATGCTAAATGGAAAGAACAAACTATATCAAACACATCTAAGTCTCAGTTCCAAGTTGAGTTTGAATGTGAGTTCCTAGGATCTGTTGATACATTAATAGCACCATCAAAGTTAAAGTCGTTAGTATACGAGGATCCAATATTGCAGAATGGTAGTCTTTACATATATGAGCATGTAAGAAAAGACCATGACTATATTGTAACAGTTGACGTTGCACGTGGTGTGTCGAAAGATTACAGTGCCTTTATAGTTTTTGATATTACAGAGTTTCCTTATAAAGCAGTAGCACGATACCGTAATAACAGTATCAAACCTATGCTGTTTCCATCTATCATACATGAAGTAGCATGTGCATATAATATGGCATGGATACTATGTGAGGTAAATGATATAGGAGATCAGGTTGCGTCAATCTTAAACTTTGATCTGGAATATGAAAATGTTTTAATGTGTGCTATGCGTGGTAGAGCAGGTCAGGTAGTTGGTCAAGGGTTCTCTGGCAACAAGACTCAGTTAGGAGTCAAGATGTCAGTGACAACAAAGAAAGTCGGGTGTTCTAACCTTAAAACTTTGATAGAAGAAGACAAACTTATACTATGCGATTATGATATGATAAGTGAACTTACTACGTTTATACAGAAGAAACAATCCTTTGAAGCAGAGGAAGGATGTAACGATGACCTTGCTATGTGTATGGTTATTTTCTCTTGGTTAGTTGCTCAAGATTACTTCAAAGAGATGACAGATCAGGATGTAAGAAGACGCATTTATGATGAACAAAAGAATCAAATAGAGCAAGATATGGCCCCATTTGGGTTCGTTACTGATGGTCTAGAGGAGGAAATAACCGTTGATACCAACGGTGATCAGTGGCATTTGGATGAATATGGAGACATGTCATACATGTGGGACTACAAGTAATAACGCATTTTTACTAAATAATTTATAGTCAAAATAGGGTTACCGCAGGGAGTTAGAATGGCACTTCAGTTAGCATCCCCAGGAATTAATGTACGTGAGGTTGATCTAACACGTGGTGGCGTTAATGCATCATTAAACGTTGCTGCTGGTCTAGCAGGTCCTTTTCAGAAAGGTCCTGTTAATGAGATCATTAGAATCACAAACGAGAACGAACTCGTAGAAACCTTTGGTGGTCCTGGTGCAGGGATCACTGATTTCCATTATGAAACCTGGTATGCTGCATCAAATTACCTATCATATGGTGGACAACTAGAGGTTGTTCGTGCTGGTGGTGGAGAACTAAACAACGCAAATGCTGGACCTTCGGGTACACCATCTACTGCGTTGCTTATAGAAAATTATGATGATTACAGCAACAACCATAGCACATCTGCTGATTGGTATTTCGCAGCAAAAAACCCAGGTTACTGGGGAGAAAACATTAAGGTTGCAGTCATAGATGCTGCTGCCGATCAAATAATTAACGGAGTATCCGTTAACCAAGTATCCACATACGGCAATTCAGTCAGCAGTGGGTTCACCTATAACGTAGGTTATGGTGTTACTCAGAAGTTAACTGGAAACATTATCGGTGTTGGAACAGTTACCTCACCTGGTGACAACGATTACATTAAAGGAATCGTCACTGAGGTTGGTACAGACAGTATTTCAGTTAAAGTAGTTTCGGTTGTACAATCTGGTACAGAGACTGCTATTAGATACCAAGAAAATTCACAGTACTCATTCAATACGTCCAACCCTATTGGTATTGCATCTGCTTCTGTGGGTGATGATAAGAAAGTATATGGTACTTCTTTATCAGTTTCTGATTGGTACAACGATCAAGACATTCTTACTTCTGCTGCTGATGGTGGATCAGATCTACTTACACTTAAGTGGAGATCTTTACTACCTAAACCAAGAGTAAATGGATACTCTGCTGACAGAGGTGGAGACAATGACTCCCTTAACGTAGTTGTTATTGACGTTGATGGTAATGTCAACGGAACACCTGCCACTATCCTAGAGAAGTTCCCTAACTTATCTAAGGCAAGTGATTCAGAGGTATCACCACAGAAGTCAATATACTATAAACAGTTCTTAGCAGATAACTCAGAATATGTTTATGCTGGTACATCACCTGCGGTAACTGATTCCCATTATGAAACATCACCTATACCTAACGGTTTCTCTTCTGGAGTTACACCACTAGGATCTGGGGTTGGTTCATGGGGTCAAGCAGCAAAAGATATTAATTTCAATTCACTAGGCAACGTTAAGTATAGTCTTACTGCTGGTAAGGATTATCAAGGCATAGAAAACTTCAATGCTCCATTAGGGGATATTCTTACTGCTTACGATAAACTACAAGATCCAGTTAACTCTGATATCAGATTCTTGTTACAGGGTGGAGCACATAAGACTAAGGAAGAAGAGCAAGCAAAAGCACAGAAACTTATATCCATCTGTGAATTCCGTAAAGATTGTATAACATTCATATCACCTGATAGGGGATCTGTTGTTAACATCACAAGTGAATCACAACAGACAGAGAATGTACTTTCATTCTTCAGTCCATTAAGTTCATCTTCTTATGCAGTCTTCGATAGTGGTTATCAATACACTTACGACAGATTTAATAAGAAGTTCTGCTACTTACCAATATCAAATGATATCGGTGGACTCTGCGTTAGAACAGATAGAAACCAGTTCCCATGGTTCTCACCTGCTGGAACATCTAGAGGTTCATTAAACTTCGCAGTTAAACTAGCATACAATCCTGGTCAGGATGCAAGAGATAGGTTGTATTCAAATAGAATTAACCCAGTTATTGCAAGTCCTGGTGCAGGTATTATTTTATTCGGTGACAAGACTGGTCTTGCTTATGAGTCTGCATTTGACAGAATCAACGTAAGAAGATTATTCATCACTATTGAAAAGGCAATTGAGCATGCTGCTAAAGCACAACTCTTTGAACTTAACGATCCAGGTACAAGATCTAACTTCTTGAACATCGTTGAACCATACCTCAGAGATGTACAAGCTAAGCGAGGCATCAATGAGTTCCTAGTTGTTTGTGACGAATCAAACAACACACCAGACGTTATTGATCGCAACGAATTTGTTGCTGACATTTTCGTCAAACCAGCAAGATCAATCAACTTCATTGGTCTAACATTCGTTGCTACGAGAACTGGCATCAGTTTCTCTGAAGTAGTCGGCACTGTGTAATAGGAGGAACTACTAATGCCACTAGATCAAAACTCATTTCAAATAGGTAACAACAAGAGAACCATTAATTCTTTCAAGGATAGGTTACAGTTTGGCGGTGCTAGACCTAACCTCTTTGAAGTTAAAATGGTATTCCCTAATGTCGATATCTTTGACGGTAGGGAAGAAGAGTACAGAATGATGGTTAAAGGTGCTCAGTTACCAGCATCTAACATCGCTGAAGTTGTAGTACCTTTTAGGGGAAGACAACTTAAGGTTGCTGGTGATCGTAGATTCGATCCATGGACTCTTACAGTACTTAATGACGCTGACTTCAAACTAAGAGAAGCATTCGAGCGTTGGGCTAACTACATCATCAAGGTATCTGACGGATCTGGTACAATCAATCCATCTGATTACTTTGCTGAGTGGGAAGTATACCAGTTAGGTCGTGCAAATACAGATCTTAACGTAACTGGAGAAAAGAACACTGCTAATCTTCCTATCCTTCGTGGATATAAGATGTGGGGATGCTGGCCTTCTGTTGTGTCTGGTATGGAATTATCATACGATACTCAAGATACTATAGAAGAGTTCCAAATCACCATGCAAGTCCAGTACTGGGAAGCATTTGACAAGGATAACAGCGATTCTGTGGTATAATAAATATCAGAAAGGATAATATGAATGGCTAAACTTTTTGGTTTTTCAATTGATGATGAAGAGAAAAAGTCGAAATCGGTAGTCAGTCCTGTTCCTCCCAACCAAGAGGACGGTGCTGATTACTATTTGACTTCTGGTTTTTATGGCCAGTACGTAGACATCGAAGGTGTTTTTCGTACTGAGTTTGATATTATCAAGAAGTATAGAAATATGGCATTACACCCTGAGTGTGATACTGCCATTGAGCATGTTGTTAATGAAGCTATTGTATCAGATCTTAATGATAGTCCTGTAGAAATAGATTTAGATAATTTAAAAACAGGTCAGAGTCTAAAGAACGTCATAAGGGAAGAGTTTAAATACGTCAAAGACCTCCTACATTTTGATAAGAAGTCTCACGAGATCTTTAGAAATTGGTATGTCGATGGTAGACTTTACTACCATAAAGTAATTGACTTAGAGAAACCTGATGAAGGTTTAAAAGAAGTAAGACATATTGATGCATTAAAACTTAAGTTAATGAGGATCAAGCCTAAACCCACACGTGGGCAACCTATGGCTCCTCTTGAAGACCAGATAATGAAGGTTGGTAAGGACGCTGAGATATCAGAATTCTATACATACTACCCACAAGGTACTGCTCAGAAGTATGGATCTATAGCAGGTAAGGGTATTAAGATTGCAAAGGATTCTATATGTCACATATCATCTGGTCTAGTTGATCGTAACAGACACATTGGTCTCTCTTATCTCCATAAGGCAATCAAAGGTCTGAACCAGTTGAGAATGATTGAAGACTCATTGGTTATCTACAGACTATCAAGAGCACCAGAAAGAAGAATATTCTATATTGACGTTGGTAATTTACCTAAGATTAAAGCAGAGCAATACCTAAGAGATGTGATGTCTCGCTATAGAAATAAGTTGGTATACGATGCTAACACTGGTGAGATCAAGGATGATAAGAAGTATATGGCAATGCTAGAGGACTTCTGGTTACCACGTAGAGAAGGAGGAAGAGGAACAGAGATATCTACTTTACCTGGTGGTCAGAACTTAGGAGAACTAGCAGATATAGAATACTTCCAGAAGAAACTATATCGTGCATTGAACGTACCAGATAGTAGAGTTGCAGATGATCAAGGATTTAACCTAGGTAGATCATCAGAAATCTTAAGAGACGAGTTGATGTTCTCTAAGTTTGTTGGCAGACTACGTAAACGATTCAGTGCATTATTCTTAGATCTACTTAAGACTCAGTTAATCCTCAAGAACATCGTTACCCCAGAAGACTGGGAACAGATGGCAGAGCATATACAATTCGATTACTTATATGATAATCACTTTGCAGAACTTAAAGAAACGGAGTTGATGAATGAAAGACTCAATGTTATGGTACAAATAGAACCTTACATCGGAACCTACTATTCAAGAGACTATGTTAAACGCAAGATACTACGTCAAACGGATGAAGAGATCATTGAGATGGAATCTGAGATGGATAAAGAAAACGAGGCGGGCGTTGGTGTACCGTTGGAAACTCAGAATATGATTATGCAAGGTCAGATGGAAGCAGACCCAGGAATGGCTCCTAATTTACCACAGTCAAAGACTACGGCAATGGGACAAACTCCTAAGAATCCAGAGGTAAGTAAGGCTAAGACAGGGTTAGATATTAAAAAAGCAAAGATATAAGCTAAATATATAATATACACTTCAATAGTATATTATGGAAACTTCTGACATAGTAGATATGATTGCGAATGGTACTCCTTCATCGGAAGTATCAGATGCAATTAAGGATCTGCTGTACGTAAAAAGTAGTGGAAAGGTTGATGCTATGAAACCTTCTGCTGCTCAATCGCTGTTTGATGCTGAACCTGAAGTTGAAGAAGAACCAACGGAAACAGAAGAATGAGTGCATCTCAGCCACTAAAATTAGTATCTGATGTTGGGTCGGTATCATCTGCAAATGCTACATCTGCTGTATCATCTGCTCAGATAGTTCGATCTGGTGTCGTACATGTAACTGCTAGTTCTGATAAAGCTAGTGGTTCTATTGCAGCATGTAATACTTCCACCCAAACTGGTGTAGGTAGCATGTTTGTAGATAAGGGTAGTAACATCCTTTATCGTTATGCTCATCCAGCTAACGCTAATGTTACTAATATTACTGCTACTAATCCAGCAGTTATAACTCTTGACCATCCAGACACAAAACTAAGTGTAGGTGATTATGTTACCTTAGTTGGTTCTACTGTTGGTGGATACAATACTCAAATAGCACACGTAGAGGTTACTGCTAAGTCACAACCTCAACAGTTCAACGAGTATGTACAGACTATAACTGTGAATGCAGACTGTTCATCACTAGCAGCGTTTAGTGGTACAGCAACTGCATACAAATCTGTTATCTTTAGACTCGCTCCTGAGACATCATCAGGATGTACACTTCATATCAAAGAGGTAGGAATAGGATGAAATTAATTGCAGAAGAGATTGAATCCATAGATATTCTTACTGAAGAAAAGGACGGTAAGAAGACTTTATACATTCAAGGGCCATTTTTACAAGCAGAAGTTGTCAATAGGAACAAACGTTTCTATCCAATTGATACAATGGTTAATGAGGTCAATAATTATAATAAGAAGTTCGTTTCATCAGGTAGAGCACTTGGAGAACTCGGACATCCTGATGGACCTTCTATAAATCTTGATAGTGTATCTCATAAAATTGTCTCACTTAAACAAGAAGGAAACAACTTTATAGGTAAAGCACAGATACTATCAACCCCTATGGGTAAGATAGCAGAATCACTTTTAAGTGATGGTGTAAAACTTGGAGTTTCCAGTCGTGGTATGGGTTCTATGTACCAGAAGGATGGTGTTAATGTAGTTGGAGAAGACTTCATGTTAGCAACTGCTGCTGACATTGTTGCGGATCCATCTGCACCTGATGCTTTCGTAGATGGCATCATGGAAGGTAAGGAATGGGTCTGGGAAGGATCCGTCTTGCGTGAGAAAAAATGTGAAGAGGTCAAGAAGTCAATAAATACGTTAGTGAGTCAAGAAGTATTAGATGAGCATAAACTTGCGTTATTCTCAAACTTCTTGCGTAGTCTATAGTTTATAGATTTATAAATAATAATATCATTTTCTAGAATTTTTCGGATCTAAAAATGTCAGACGAACAATTACATGAGATGGATAATCAGGTAACGAAGGGAGCTTCTGCTGCCGAGCCTATGCCTAAGGCTCCAAATTACGTTCCTGATGCGGGTTCAGTCGAGGTTCTTGGTGGACCAACTCCAACCAATTCTAAACCTACAGACGATAGCAACAAGCTAAAAACTCCATCGGCCACTTTGGCACAAACAGGCGATCCTCATTTTCGCCACGCTGGTGCTAAGACCACTCTACCAGGCCCTGCTGCTTTAAAAGCAACTGGATATGGTAAGGGTGCTAACGAAGAAACAGCTAAGGAGGAAGAAGTTGTTGCAGAAACTCCAGCAGTAAAAACAGAAACTACCGTTTCTGAAACTGAAACTGTTGAAGCTCCTGTAGTAACAGAAGAACCATTGGACATTGATGCAGATGTTAAGGCACTTCTCGAAGGAGAAGAACTATCTGAGAAATTCCAAGAGAAGGCTAAGACAATCTTTGAAGCAGTCATCAAGTCTAGGCTTGCTGATGCTAAAGAAGCAATGTCTAAGCAGTACGATGCAATGCTTGCTGAAGAAGTAAATGCTGTACGTACGGAACTTACAGAGCATATTGACTCATACCTTGAGTACGTTGCTAACGAGTGGATTAATGAAAATGCACTTGCTGTAGAATCAGGAATCAGAGGTGAACTATCTGAATCCTTTATGACTGGTCTTAAGGGTCTCTTTGAAGAGCACTACGTAACTATCCCAGATGATAAGTACGATGTCCTTGAGGCAATGGTCACAAAACTAGATGAAATGGAGAGTAAACTCAACGAACAGATTGATGGTAATATCGCTTTAACTAAGCGTCTATCTGATTCTGTCTCCGACAACATCCTTGATGAAGTTAGCGAAGGACTAGCACTTTCTCAAAAAGAAAAGCTTAGTTCATTAGCAGAAGGTGTTGAGTTTGAAAGCGAAGAACAATACCGTGAGAAACTTGTAACTCTTAAAGAGTCATATTTCTCTAACAAGCCAGTTACTGACTCACAAGAAGTCATATCCGAAGATGCTGTAGAGGATAATTCCCCTACTATGTCAAAGTATCTTGAGGCGTTGACTAAGTTCAACTAGATTAAATTTAAACTTACTACATCCCGAAACGGAGACCCAAAATGTTTAACTCTGCTCAATTGCAGAAGAAGTGGGGACCTCTTTTAGAAGCGGAAGGTCTTGATAGTATCAAGGACAACCACAGAAAAGCGGTTACAGCCCAACTTCTCGAAAACCAAGAAAGATTTTTACGTGAAGAACGTGCCTTCTTGACAGAAGCACCTCCTACAGTTAACACTGACCCTGCTGGCACTGGTGCTGCTGGTTTCAGTGGTGGTGCTACTGATGCTGGCCCAGTTGCTGGTTTCGACCCCGTACTGATTTCTTTGATCAGACGTTCGATGCCTAACTTGGTCGCATATGACCTAGCTGGCGTTCAGCCAATGAACGGACCTACTGGTTTGATCTTTGCGATGAGAACTCGCTACGACAATCAGCAAGGAACAGAAGCATTCTTCAACGAACCAGATACTGCCTTCTCAGCACAAAACTCTGCTGCATCACTTAACCAAGGTGATTACACAGGTGCTGTTGATGGTGGAACAGATGTTGGTTTCGGTACTACTGCACAGGGTACAGACCCAAGCAGTAATGCTACAAACCCATCAATCCTTAACGGTGGCGATCAAAACGCTTATCCTACAGGACAAGGTTTCAAGACCCAAGATTTAGAAGCATTAGGTGACGATACAGCCACTAATGACTTCCGTGAGATGGCATTCAGTATCGAGAAAGTCTCGGTTACTGCTAAGTCTCGTGCTTTGAAAGCTGAGTACAGTTTAGAACTTGCTCAAGACCTTAAGGCAATCCACGGTCTAGATGCTGAAGCTGAATTAGCAAATATCCTTTCAACAGAGATACTTGCTGAGATCAACAGAGAAATCATCAGAACTATCTACAAGGCTGCTGAGCCTGGTGCTCAGACGAACGTTGCTTCAACTGGAGTCTTCGACTTAGACGTTGACAGTAATGGTCGTTGGATGGTTGAGAAGTTCAAAGGTATGATGTTCCAGCTAGAGCGTGATTCAAACGCTATCGCTCAGAGAACAAGAAGAGGAAAGGGCAACGTTATCCTTTGCTCTGCTGACGTAGCATCTGCTCTTGCTGCTGCTGGTCAACTTGACTACACACCTGCTATCTCTGCTAACCTAACAGTTGATGATACTGGTAATACATTTGCTGGAGTACTTAACGGACGCTTCAAGGTCTACATTGACCCATTTGCTGCTAACCTAAGTGCTAATCAGTACTACGTCATGGGTTATAAGGGATCTAACCCTTATGATGCTGGACTGTTCTACTGCCCATACGTTCCTCTACAGATGGTTCGTGCAGTTGGTCAGGACACCTTCCAACCAAAAATTGGATTCAAGACCAGATATGGTATGGTTTCCAACCCTTATGCAGAAGGTACAACCCAAGGACTTGGACGTATTACTGCTAATAGCAACCGCTATTACAGACGTGTTAAGGTTCAGAACCTAATGTAAGACAGAAGTTTATACTTCTTTATCCAGACCTCCACACAAGTGGGGGTCTTTTTTTATGCTAATGTTAAATAGTATACACTATCAGATAATCTAATGAACGGTAGACTATCTAAAGTTGACATGACAAATAAACTCATGCAACTAAAAAGAGAACTAGATTACAAATGTGAAATAGGAGTTATGGGACAGGTAGAATGTGCTGGAGCTAATAAGTATATACACAAAGTCTTTGATGTGCTTGATGAATATTGGGGATAAATAGATATAGCTTGGGAAGCTGATGTCAAACAATCCAATGTCCATGCAAGAAGTTTCTAATAGGAATTTCTTAGCATTAGGCGGTTTCAAACTCAAGTTGAATAGATGTCCAAAGGTAGACTTTCTTTGCAATAAAGCAAATCTGCCCACCATTACTTTGGGTGTTGCTCAACAAACTTCTTACCTTAAGAACATTCCTGTTCCTGGGGATAAGATGTCGTTTGATGATTTGGTTGTTAGTTTTATCGTTGATGAAAACCTTGAGAATTACTTACAAATATATGACTGGATGACTGGTTTAGGTTTTCCAGAAAGTTTACAACAGTTTGAGGACATCAAGAGAAAGTCAAGATACTTCCCAGAGTTCAACGAAGGTTTCAATGAAAGGTCAGACGGAACATTAATGGTTCTTAATAGCAACTACAATACTGTTGCACAAGTTAAGTTTAAAGACTTGTTCCCATTTGCTTTGACTGGTATACCATTTGATGCGACACTAACTCAAGAGCAGTATTTTACTGCAACTGTGAGTTTTAAATATACTATCTTTGATATGATTGACAATGAAGGAGACAAAGTTTGATCTAGAAAAGATCCAACGAATGTGGGATGAGGATAGCAAACTAAATCAAGATGAACTTGATACTGAGTCTTTAAAAGTTCCTCAATTACACGCCAAATATTTCAACATATATAATATGACTTTAGCACTTCGTAAGAATGCTGAGTCACAATATGCTTCTGTCATATTAGAAAGACGGAAGTATTATAAAGGTCAAGCAACAGCAGACATATATGCTGAAGAACCTTTCCCTATGAAAATACGGGATAAGGATGATCTTAAACTTCATCTTGATGCCGACAAGAAAGTCGAGATTATCAGGTTGAAAATTGAGTACTATGACATGATGCTTAGATATCTTGAGGATATCTTAAAGCAAGTTTCTAATAGAACTTACCAAATTAAAAACGCTATTGAATGGCGTAGGTTCTCTTCTGGTTATGGCTAACATTGTTATCCAAAAAAAGAATGAGGTATTCTTAAAGGTTGAATGCGAACCCCATATCAAATATGAGTTAGCAGATCAGTTTACCTTTGATGTACCAAATGCAAAGTTTATGCCACAGTATCGTAATAGGTACTGGGATGGAAAGATACGTCTATTCAATACTGAGAAAGGAGAAATATATGTTGGTTTATTAGACAAGGTAGAACAGTTCTGTAAGAATCACGATTACTCTTTTGAATTTAGTGATAATAAACATTATGGTTTACCTTATGAGGAGAATGATGGAGTATCTAAAGAAGGTGTAAAAGATTATCTTAATAATATATCTCAGATCAAACCAAGAGACTACCAAATAGAAGGAGTCTTTGATGCTTTAAAAAAGAATAGAAGATTATTAATATCACCTACTGGATCTGGTAAGTCCTTGATGATATATGCTGTAACAAGATATCATGTACAAGCAAAGAGAAAGGTGTTGATTGTCGTACCAACAACATCTTTAGTAGAACAAATGTATAAAGACTTTGAGGATTATGGTTGGGATGCTAGTAAATTTTGTCACAAAATATATGGTGGACGTGATTTGCTATCAGATTTACCTGTTACTATATCTACTTGGCAATCTATATACAAACAGGATCGTAAATGGTTCAGACAATATGGTGTTGTTATAGGAGACGAAGCACACCAATATAAATCAAAATCATTGGTCACATTGATGACCAAATTAGATAATGCAAAATACAGATACGGATTCACGGGTACGCTTGACGGTACACAAACTCATAAGTGGGTATTGGAAGGTCTTTTCGGACCGTCATACAAAATTATTAATACAAGAGATTTACAGGAAGCGGGATACCTTGCCAAATTAAATATTCGTTGTCTTCTTTTAAAGCATAATCCTCGTAAGTTTGATACCTATGAGGATGAAGTACAGTATCTTATTACTCACGATAGTAGAAATAAATTCATTAAAAACCTAGCACTAGACTTAAAAGGTAACACTTTAATCCTTTATAGTCGGGTTGCCCAACATGGGGAAGTGTTATATAACCTCATAAATACTAATGACCGAAAGGTTTTCTTTGTACACGGAGGTGTTGATACAGAGGAACGTGAGTCTGTTAGGCAAATTACTGAGGAGGAAAGCGATGCGATTATTGTTGCCTCTTACGGCACTTTCAGTACTGGCATTAACATTAAGCGTCTTCACAACGTCATCTTTGCAAGTCCTTCCAAATCGAGGATTAGGAATCTCCAATCCATCGGCAGGGTCTTAAGGACTGGTAAGGATAAGGTTAAAGCAACATTGTATGATATAGCAGATGATTGCACAAAAGGTAGTAGGTCGAACTATACTCTTAATCATCTAGTTGAACGTATCAAATACTATAACGAAGAGAAATTTAATTATGACATCATCACCATCAAATTCGGAACCATACGATGAGTTCTATGCCAGTGTTAAACTGGTCTCAGGTGAAGAAGTGCTGTGTATGGTTATGATTGATGAACCTACAAACCAACCTGATAAAATTATAATTGATAATCCTGTTCTCTGTAAAGAAATTCGTGCACCTGGAACTAATATCCCTATGGGATTTAAGTTTGAACCATGGATGAAAATGACTGACGATAATACTTTTGTCTTATCTATGGATCGTGTAGTTACTATAAGTCAAATTCAGTCTAAAGAAATTATTGATACTTATAAAGATATGATAGATCATGGTATGCGTGGTGCATCTCATCCTGATATTACTAAGCAAATGGGATATATATCTTCTGTAGATAGAGCTAGAAAGGTCTTAGAAAAGATGTATAAAGATGAGCCTAAAGGAACCCCTTGAACCCTTACAGAGTTATTCTACATAGATTTGCCTATTCTGTCAAGCTATGCTATACTGTTCACATAGGATTGATACAAGATGAAAAGGAAACGCTCTGAACACTACGTTAATAACAAGGAGTTCCTTGCTGCGATAGTAGCATATAAGCAATCTATTGTAGATGCTGAAGGTCTTGGTCAACCCAAACCTAGAATAACAAACTACCTAGGAGAGTGCTTCTTAAAGATAGCAACACATTTATCATATAAACCAAACTTTGTCAACTACATGTTCAAGGATGACATGATCTGTGATGGCATAGAAAATTGTGTACAGTATATTAATAACTTTAATCCTGAAAAATCATCTAATCCATTTGCCTATTTTACTCAGATAATACATTATGCATTTCTTAGAAGAATACAAAAGGAAAAGAAACAACTAGAAATAAGACAAAAGATTATTGAAAGATCTGGTTTTGAAGAGGTTATGCATTCTGATGACCAAGATAGATACTCTGAGAATAATCAGATTAAAGATGCTGTACAGTATCGTAATAACCGATGAAAGTTGCTGTTATCACTGATCAGCATATTGGATTTAAGAAAGGGTCAAAGTTATATCATGATTACTTCTTAAAGTTCTATGATGAAGTCTTTTTTCCAACGCTGCAAGAACGTAATATCACCACTGTACTTGACCTTGGTGACACTTTTGACAATAGGAAGGGTATTGATTTATATTCTTTGGACTGGGCGAAGCAAAATTATTTTGATAGGTTACAAGCTCTTGGCATTAGTGTCATCAGCATTGTGGGAAATCATACAGCATTCTATAAGAATACGAACCACCTTAATACCATTAATCTGCTCCTACGAGAGTACGATAATATTACAACTCTTCGTGAGACCACAGAGTTAGAAATTGGTGGATGTAAGATACTGTTTGTCCCTTGGATTAACCTAGAAAATAAAGAAGAGACATATAGTAAGATAGAACAAACAACTGCTAAGATGTGTATGGGTCACCTTGAACTCAATGGGTTCACTGCTACTCATGGACATGTCATGGAGAATGGAGATGATGTAGTTAAGTATAACAAGTTTACTAAGGTGTTCTCTGGACATTACCATACCAGATCTAGTAATGGTAAAATATTCTACCTAGGTAATCCATATGAGATGTTCTGGAATGATGTGAATGATTCTAGAGGATTTCATTTGTTTGATACTGAGACATTAGAAACTGAGACTATAAACAATCCTTTCCAGTTATATAAAATTATTGTATATGATAATACACCTAGACAATTGTTTAAGTTCAATGAGTATAAGGATAAGATAGTTAAACTCGTAGTTAAAGAGAAAGATAATGAAAAAGAATATGAACGTTTCCTTGAGGCATTGATCAATGCTAACCCCTATGATTTAAAAGTGATAGAAAAGATACAAGGTGTTAATTTTGATAGTGGTTTAGTGGAGCATACCGAGGACACAGTGACGTTATTGGATTCATATGTTGACGATATGGAAACTGACTTGGAGAAATCTAGGATCAAGTCTATAGTATCTGAACTCTATAGGGAAGCATGTGAGGTAAGTTAATGTTTATTATCACACTCAGGGGTATGGAAGATGCTGGTGCTTACTCAGTTAAAGATGAAATGGGAGACAAAGTAGTCTTTATGTTTGAGGAAGAGGATGATGCTGATAGGTATGCTATGATGATGAAGGAAGAAGGCAACAAAGATATGGTTGTCATTGAAGTCCAAGACTCAGTTGCCATCACAGCATGTGAACGTGCTAAAATCAGGTATACCATCATTACCAAAAATGATATAGTCATCCCACCACAAGACGATGATTGACACATCCCCAGATTCCATTAGAATATTCGCCATAATAGTATTGGCATTACTCTGGTTGATTATTTTTAACACTCCTACTAATGATTGAGTTTCAACGAATTCGTTATAAAAATTTTTTAGCAGCAGGTAACTATTTCACTGAAATAGAACTGAATGCTGAACCTAATACCTTGATCATTGGTGGTAATGGTTCAGGTAAGAGTACTTTATTGGATGCTTTGTGCTTTGGTTTGTTCAATAAACCATTCAGGCAGGTCAATAGAAGTCAATTAGTTAATAGTACTAACGAAAGGGATGCAATAGTTGAGTTAGAGTTTGCTGTAAACGCCCATGAGTACAAAATTATACGTGGAATTAAACCAAATAGGTTTGAAATCTTCAGAAATGGTAAGAAACTCAATGAAGATTCGTCAGCACAAGAGCAACAGAAGACATTAGAAGGGCAAATTTTAAAATTAAACTATAAATCGTTTACACAAATTGTAATTTTAGGTTCGGCATCGTTCGTTCCCTTCATGCAGTTGTCTACTGCACACCGTAGGGAGGTTATAGAGGACTTATTAGACATAAAAGTGTTCTCAAGTATGAAAGATATACTTAAGACACGTCTGAAGGCATCTAGAGACGAGTTAAAGGTGCTAGAATTAAAGAAACAATCGACTGCTGACAAGATTGTCATGCAGCAAAACTTTATTAAAACCATTGAAAAGGATTCTAACAATGATATCAATGAGAAACAGGAGCAAATCGAGAATATCTATAAAGATATCTCAAGGTATCAAGAATGTGTTGAGGATATCTTGGTTAAGGTTTCCTCAAAAGAGGATGAAGTAGAAAAGTATTCTGATGCAACGGATACCATTCGGAAACTTGAAACATTCCAGACTAAACTTCAGACTAAACGGCACAACAACTGCAAGGACTTGGATTTCTTTGAAGAAAATAGTAATTGCCCTACCTGTACCCAAGTTATTGATGAATCTTTTAGGTTAAATAAAACAGAACAACTCCAGAAGTCTATATCCAAATCAGAAAAGAGCTTGTCTGAAATAAAACAGGCAATTTCTGATGAGCAATCACGGGAACGTGAGTTCTCAACACTTCAAAGGGAGATTACAAAACTAAACAATGAGGTTTCTCAAACCAACATTAGAATTTCTGAGTCCAATAAGTTACGAAGACAAATTGAACAAGAAATTCAAGCAATTACCGATAAACTTGAGAACAGAAATACTGAAGATGAAAAATTAAGTAAGTTTAAACAGGATTTGAAGGGTGTATTGGATGATCTAACTGATCTTACCAAGACATATGAGTATGATAGTCAAGCAAACCTCTTGCTTTCGGACGAAGGGGTAAAGAGAAACATTATTAAGAAGTATCTACCTCTAATCAACCAGCAAGCGAACAGATACTTGCAGATGATGGACTTTTACATCAACTTTAACCTTGATGAAGAGTTCAAAGAGAAGATAGAGTCTCCTATCCATGAAAACTTCTCATATTCTTCCTTCTCTGAAGGAGAAAAGATGAGGATAGACCTTTCATTGATGTTTAGTTGGCGAGAAATTGCACGTATGAAGAATAGTGTTAGTACTAACCTACTGATTATGGATGAAGTGTTTGATTCTTCCTTAGATGGGTTCGGTACTGACGAATTTATGAAGATTATTAGGTTTGTGGTCAAGGATGCTAATATATTTGTGATCTCACACAAGTATGAACTGCATGATAAGTTCGAGAAATGTATTGAGTTCAAGAGAACTAAGGGATTTTCAAGAATTGCTTGACGTATTACTTAAACTTATGTTAATATAAATAAATCATACAAAGGAATCGAAAAATCGTAACCCTTTGCGAATGTAAACAGTATCCCATGTCGGGGATGCTATCATCCGTAGGGTTTTTTTAATGCCTTGCGAGATACTTAATACAAACATGTCTATCAAATCAACAATCGCAGCTGCTTTCGCTGCACCTTTCCTACTTTCTTCAGCTGCTTTTGCTGGTCCTTACGTGAACGTAGAGACAAATAGCAACTGGGATGGAGACAACTATACTGGAAACACAACCGATCTTCACATTGGATTTGAAGGTTCTACAGAAAATGGCGTTGGATACTATGTTCAAGGTGGTCCTTCAGTAATCGCACTTGACGGTGTTGACTCTGAAACTCAGTTCTCTGGTAAAGCTGGTGGTTCTGCTACCCTTACAGATACTGTTGGAGTATATGGTGAGCTTGCTTTCACTTCAGATGACGATGACCTAATCGCTGATTCTGCTGCTAAGATTGGTCTTACTTACAAGTTCTAGTTCTCTTAAATAGTTAAGAGTTCGAGATAAATTAGGGACTCCTTACGGAGTCCCTTTTTTAATGCCATTTGAAACGTTATATACTGTCACACAAATGCTTATTGTAGAAATAATGCCGAATGGATCAATAATAACCAAAACTAATGTAACCCATTAGCATTACTTGTAATTGTTCGGTAGACCGAATGTAAAGTTATTTGACAATGCTTAATGTTTCCTATATAATATTGTTACGTTACTTAACAAAAGAACTCAATGACTTCCACAACTGCTCAAAAGTACACAACGACAGAGTATGGCAAGCAGAATATGTTTGCTGCTGAAGCACAACCACAACTCGTAGAAAATTACGAAGGTTATGCAGTTAATGCAGAAAAGACGAATGGTCGTTGGGCAATGATTGGTTTTGTAGCACTTATAGGTGCTTACATGGTTACTGGACAAATCATTCCAGGTGTATTTTAGAATGAACGTTCCAACATACGACATACCGCATTCACCGATCCTTCTTGTAGGGTTTGCTGGAATCGCAGTCGCTTTGTTCACACTTTATACTGTTAACAAAGCATATTTCAATTCACCTTTCAGAGGCAGATTATGAAAACCATGTTACAGACCTTATTTTTAGGTTCAATCGCAGTAGCAGTCGTCTACTCACCCACATTCGCATACGTCCCTTATTTCTAAATGAACTATTGGAAAGAAGCAGAACAAACTAATGGTCGCCTAGCGATGCTTGGTTTAGTTATTGCTACAATTAACTATGGATTTACTGGTTGGATCATACCAGGCATCCTTTAAGAGATAAAAAGGTCTCTTACACTTCTACCCCTATTACAAATCTAAGAACAATGACTCCAGAAGCAGAAAAGTTTAACGGTTGGATGGCGATGCTAGGATTCGTCG
>MDTB01063390.1_pt1 | contig 34528 bp, 32 predicted proteins | sample 811161 | NCBI WGS metagenome assembly MDTB01 (sample SAMN05326650, study PRJNA326480) | marine metagenome | isolation source: seawater | place: Mediterranean Sea | collected 2009 | reverse complement strand
CAAACTGGAATAAATTCTTGAAAATTTGGCAGCGTTGACAATCCATCTGAAAAGTTAAAACAACTAATGACATTCTTATTTTTAAAAAATTTTTTATAAACTTCTTTATTTGGAACAATATGTTCCCATTGCACATTTAATTTTTTACAAACATATTTAGCTATTTTTGAATCTGAATTACCAACAGGTCCATATGAGTAGGCAATTATATTATGATATTTTTTTTCTACTAATTTACAGAGAATTAACCTTGAATCTAGTCCTCCACTCATAAATATTATAATTTTTCGATGATTGGCTTTCTCAATTAGTCTATTAATTGATAAGTCAATTGAACTTTCTAAATCCTTTAAAGCTTTTTTTTTGAGATTTTTCTAATTTTTTTATGATAATAAAAAAATTTATTTTCTGATAATTTTTTATTTTTCTTATCAAATCTTAAAAAAACAAAAGCTTCATTTTGAAACAAATTTTCATACAGTGTATCTTTACCCGATGTATATCCAGATAAAATACATTCATCTATACTTTTAAGATTTAATTTTGTTAATGATAATTTTTTTTTAATTAACCTTGCATCATTACTTGCATAAAATTTATTTAATTTGTGATAATAAAAAATTGGAAAACTTCTGCAGAAATCAGAAAAACATAAAATATAACTTTGAGTCTCAATTATTAATGAGAAAAATTCATTTACAATATTTAGTCTTTCAATGATTTCATTATTTGCAAAATTATTGTTTTTAATAAAATTTAAAACTGTTTTTTTACATCCAGCAAAATAAATATTCATACCCTTATATTTAAAAGTATTCCATTTTCCAAAGCTTCTGAAAAAGATTTTTGGTTTATTCAATATTTTATTTTTTGTAATTTTATTAATGAAATTTTATTTTTTTTCGTGACTTAAAATTCCAGTAGGAAGTCGAAAACTCACTTTTTCTTTTATCCTTGATATCATAACTGCTCGTTTAGTTTTTTCTCCAAAACACTTTTTGCAAACTTCAGGTTTTCTCCCATCTTTTGTTCTAATGTCTGATATTAGAGATTTATTTTTATCGAGTAGATCAGAAATTTTATTATTTTTAGCATTTCCAAGAGTAAAAAAGGGCGATGACATGTGACAACATGGCACAACATCACCACTTGCTAATACTGCCAAAATTGGATGTCCACATTTAAACGAACCAGTGTAAGGCTGAAAATCCATCAATCTTTGTCCATACATAAATCTTTTAATCTTAATATCAATATTTGGAAATATTTCAAAACTATCTTGATCTCTGTAGTCACATTTTAGATTATTAAAATAATGGTCTAGCTTAGATTCATTAAAGGAATATGTTTTTTCAAACTTTTCATAACCTTTAAGAAAATCAACTAAATCTGGATACACTTGATCTAGCGATAAAGGCACCGATGGGTCACCAACACTGAATCCAAGAATTTTTCTAAATAGCAACTTTTTCTTATTTAAAAAGTTACAAGCCATATCCATTGTTATATTCATTTTTTTTTTAATGCTTGCTGAGATAAATTTATAAATTATAAATTTATATTTTTCATAATCCATTTTAATTCCCCTAACATCAGAAAACTCATTTTTATTTAAGGTCTGGACTGATAATGTTAAATGGTTAGGAGCAGATAGATTTGAAGTCATTCCGTTGAAAACTCGATTATTTGCAAAGAGCAAACCATTCGAGGTCAATCTAACAAAAAGCTTAAGTTTTTTTGCATATTCAATAAATTCAAAAAGTCTTTTATCTAAAGTTGGTTCATTAAACTGTGAAAAATTAATAGACTCGACGTTCGCCTTCTTAGCTTCATCAATTAGTTTATAAACAGTTTCCGTAGGCAATATAGCAGATTTATCTGCTCTTCTATCCCAATTACAGAAAGAGCAGTTCATATTACAGTTACCTAATGTTTCAATATTTAGGAATTTGTATCCGTATTTATTAAAATCTGACATTCAAAAATATTACAATATTATATAAATTATACAATCAGTTTCTCTAGCAAATGAACTTTAATTGAGAAAAAATTTACTTAATGCCAACGTAATACTTTATTGCATCAAGGTGTTAGAAAATATTTCTTCCGAGAACATTTGATAAAATATTAAAAATCTATCCAAAATAGTAATTTTTAAATTCTTTTCCACTCTATATTTTTTCTTATTTTTTTGAGTGGGGAACCAACAACTACTGTATTTTTACTTACATTTCCCTTAACTATTGATCTAATTCCAACAACTGATCCATCCTCAATTAATGAATCTTTTAAAATAATAACCTCAGAGCCAATCCAGACATGATCGCCTATTTTAATATTTTTGGGTTTATTAACTCTAATTTTTGTTTCTTTTGAATAAATTGGATGAATCTCACCATTCCATATTTTAATATCACTTCCAAACATGCAGTCTTTACCAATTTTTATAAAGGAACCCTTACCCACTAAATTAGAATCGAAACTTCTTATTGTTGTATTCTTACCAATAGAAAAATTTAAATCATCACCTAAAATTTTTATTGAACCAGACAAGATCTTACAATCATTTTCGATAAATAATTTATTATTTGTCCCTCTTACCTTGATAAATAAGTTGTGTATTATAGTTCTAGCTTTGATATTAATCTCATTTCCTGTCCCTATAACATAAATTTTGTTGTTAATAATTTCGGTATTTGCTATTTCTAATTTATTATTGAACTCACATCTGATTTTGTTTAAAAAGTATTTTCTAAAAAAGAATCTAATAATGACAAAGAATTTCTTCATTAATTCAGATATTTTTCAAAAAAACTTTTATTTTCATGTTTTTTATTGGGAGAAAGAGCTATTTTTAAATCTCTTTGATTAAACCTTATCCTATTTTTATTGTCATACTTTGCATCAATAACTTCGCATCTTTTTTTAACTAACTGCATTACATCCTTATGCCACTTCTCCCAACCACAGTCAAAATAAATTAATTTCTTATTTGAACACATTAATGGTAAAAAAGTAGAGGATAAACCATAAACAAAGATAACTGTATCAGCTAGTTTCATAACCTCAGGATTTTGAATATCATCGTAAATTATTTGAATATTTTTTATTCCCTTGAAAAATTTTAAATAATCAATTTTTTGAGATTTAGGTCGCTTTTTAAAAAAGATCTTATATCCCAATGAGTCAAGTATAACGCAGAGACGAAAATAAAATTCATAGATTATCATACTCTCTGGCAAATCAAATCTTACATCATCACACCATAATTGAACTTCAAGAATCATAACTGAATTTAAAACTTTAGGTATTTGAGTTTTATATTTTTTTTTTAAGTTATTATATTTATTTGACTCAAGACTTTTAAAAATAGGTTTATTTAGATTAAAAGTTTTATAACTATTTAAAGTTTTATTGAATAAAGGCTTATGAGAGTTTTTATCAATATAAATTAAATCATAAATCATAAATTCATTAAAATGTGGTCTAATAGTCTTTGAGTGACACATCCAATTGCCGTGTAAGATCCCATTTACTTTAATTCCTTTTTCTTTTGCCACAACACTTATGGCTTTAATTAAAGTTTTTGGTGTGCTAAGAAATATAGAATTATTATTTAAAATAATTAGTTTTTTATTTTTTTCTAAGAAAGATAGCAACCTATAGATCTCACTAAAATATTTTTCTTGAAAGTTTCTTAGATCATTTTCAACAAAGCTCGGAATAATAATTCTAAGCTTATTTTTAGCGTAATGCATACAGACATTATGTAAATAATTTACTTTAGATAGTAATTTTATAAGTTTTACATTTTTAGAACTAATCTTATAATTTTCATAATTCTCCATCAAAGTTTCTAAAGAGAGAATTTTAACTTTTCTTTTGTTCTTACTAAAAACTTCTGATGAAAGTAAATCTTTATTATTTAAAACTAAATCAATACCTCCTCGATTTATATTTCGTCTATTTTTAAAATTGAATATAAAAGATTTAATTTCATCCTTTAATTTTGAGAATTTTCTATGTCTAATATTGAAAGTTTCAACTTTAATAGGAAAATCTGAATCATCTGATTCAAGATAGGTCATAACTCTAGACTTTTGAGAAAAAATTAAATTATTTTTTTTATCTGGTATGTTTTTTCTAAATAACAAATAATTAAATATTGTAACATAAGGATTCCAAGTTTGATTATAAACTGTAAAACAATTTCTTATAAACGAATGTTTTTCACTAGATACAATTTGCTTATTAAAATGAAGTATTTTAATTAGTATATCTTGTGTTTTTTTTGGATTTAAAGGCCAATAAAAATTTTGAGACCATTTTCTTATATTCAATTTTTGTAGACTAAAGAGGTCATAATAAAAATTATCTGTCATTCAAAATTTTAAGATATAAAAATTATTTTTTGTTAAACTTTAAAATTGTTTTTACAATATTTGTTATTTTAAAAAACTTAAATAAGAGATATAAATTGTCAATAAAGTATGAAATAAATCTAAATAAGTAAATTTTAATCATAAATATTATTGATAAATCCCTACCTTTATTATAAAAATTAAATTCTTTATTTATTGAATATTTTACTTGTTTTTTTTTTTCTGCTTCCACTATCAACTGATCTGATCGTTTTTTATCGAAACCAGAAAAATAAAAATCATCAGTTTCTTTAATATTTAACTTATTAAAATTTGGTTGACCAGTTAAATATTTTTTTCCATTTAAGATTATATGCTGATAATCCCTTAATTCTTTTAATTTAGATTTTCCTGGGACACTTTCTCGAATATTTCCAAAACCCCATTTTTCAAGAAGTGTTTTTAACATTTGAAAGTCAAATGCATTTAAATGAGCATACCCTCCAAAATATTCATCCATCTCTCTACTAAATAAAATACTTTGAGATCCAGGAGAAACAATCAATCTTACAAAACTTGCTCCAACACCCATATGATCAGAGTAGTGAGCAGAGTTTTTAAAAAAATTCTTATTTTTTTTAATGTAAGCCATTGCAGCTTTTTGTAAAGATGGAACAACTATTCTTATTGTGCCATTTAGCTTCAAAATTCTATTAAATTCATACATGGTTTTTTCCAACCTATAATGAGGTACATGCTCTAATGTATGACTTGTAAATAAAATATCATAGTCATTGTGTTTTAGATTTGAATCCCAACATTTTCCATGAAATTGATAATTATTAAGTTTTTTTTTTAAAGGAGCATTATCAAGTGTATGCCAACCTTGGACTTTCCAATCATATCCACCTCCTATATTTATTTTTTTCATTTAAGACCTTTCAAATTATACAGTTAAGATGATTAAGATTTTTTAATTTTTTCAGAATCATACATTGTTTTAAAAAAACCCTTTTTAGAAATTAACTTTTTGAATGTACCATTTTGATTTATTTCACCATTATAAATAACAATGATATTATCGCAATGCTCTAATAAAGAAATTTTATGTGAAATGAGAAGAATTGTCTTTTTGCCACTTAGTTTATCTATAGTTTCTCTGATAATTTTTTCAGATTTTAAATCAAGAGCGCTAGTAGCTTCATCAAAAATAAATAAATCAGGATTTTTATAAATTTCTCTAGCTATTGAAATTCTTTGTCTTTGTCCCCCTGACAGTTTTCTTCCATTCTCGCCTACATCAAAATCAAGTCTTCGAGATAACTCAGCACATCCCGCTAAATTTAATGCTTTAATAATTTCATCATTTTTCACTTTCCTATCATCTCCATGATCTCTTAAACTTACATTTTCAGAAATTGAACCATGGAAAAGTGAAATATCTTGAGACACATAACCAATCTTCGATCTTAGGGATTGATTTTCAATATTATTAAAATTTTCATCAGCCATGAAAATTTCTCCCACTGATGGTTTTAAAAGCTTAGTAACTAAATAAATTAAAGATGATTTTCCAGAACCCGAAGGCCCAAAAATTCCCAAAGTTTTTCTTGGATTAATTTCAAAAGAAATATTAGAAAGAACCTTCTTTTTACTAATTATCAAATCCACTGATTTAAATGAAATTTTATTATTAAAATTTGCTTTTTGTGCTCCCAAATTTTCTTCTTGAGAGGAACCTAAACTTTTAATTGAATTTTCAATCTCAAAAACTCCTCCAATAGAATCATTTACTCTTTTCCAAAAATTTTGTAAATCTAATACTTTCTGCGTAATTCTATAAACGATAAATGCTAGCATGATTATTTCACCAAATGATTGACCTTGCCGAACAACATATACATAAATAATTACTGAGAAAAAAGTTACTCCCAATGGTTCTTTGGTAAAAGTAATTAGTGAAGAAAAGATATTTAGTCTAATTGAAATCTTTTTTAAGGCATCAATTCTTTTCTTTATGCTATGAATAAAATTATTAGTTGAATTTGTAGATTTTAAATATAAAAAATTATTTATTAGTTCTAATAATGAACTCTGTGTTCTAGAATAATGTTCAGTATTAGAAATAGAATATGTCTTAGTTTTTTTTATTATCGGTAAGAAAATAATTGAAGTTAAGATCAATAAAATAAAAATAAATAAAACTATTTCAGGACTTATGGCTCCTGCAAATATTATAAAAATAAAAAAAGAAATCAAAGAAACTAATACCTCAACAAAATTTTTTATAGTCGATGTATACCTTTCAGTTTCTTGTGTAAGTGCATTTGTATTTTGACCTGATCTTTGATTGGTATGATATAGAAATTCAACATTTTCCATTAATTTCAATAAGTCTAATCTTAAATTTCTACTAACATTTGTTCCTATTATTACTGTAAATAAATTTATCACAAACATTAACAGGCTTTTTATAATGAAGGCTATGACAATAAAAGATAATACAATTTCATATGATATTGGAAGATTAAAGTAATTAAAAAAATCTCTAAAAATATCAGAAAAATAACTACTCACCGTATTTGTTCCAGAAATTAAATCAAAGAGAGGAATAACCAAACCAATTCCAAACATTTCTATTAATACAGCAGATAATGAAAGCAGAATAAGAATTATAAAATGATAACCAACTCTATTTAAAGTGATTAAATATAATTTTTTAATAATAGATATCATCTTATTTAATCAGATAACATTATTTATCATTTCTACTGAATATTTTATACAGCTTAATGAGGGTTCAGAAATTATGATTTCTTTCATAAATTATTTATTCTTTTAGAAGTCAATTATTCTTTTAAGTTTACTTCTTTGCTCATTTTCAATGTCTAATATTTCTGAGGGTTTTACCTTTAAAGATCTCGAAACTAACCTCAAGTCCCTTGATAATTTTCTCAAACCATCTGGTTCGAGACTAGCTGCGTGATCCGTACCTTTCCAGGTTCTGTCAAGTGTAAAATGTCTCTCAAAAAAACATGCGCCCATTGACAATGCAGCTATATCAGGTGCAATACCTTTATGATGTCCAGAAAAACCAATTCCTTTTAATTTTCCTTCATATTTTTCTTTTAATTTCAGTATTTCATTTAAATACAAATGTTCCGTTTCAACTGGGTACCCAGAAATACAATGATAGAAAATAGTATCTTTACCTCTGCTATGTTTTAGAACCATATTAAATATTTTTTTTTCCTCATCTCTTTTTGTCATTCCTAATGAAATATGTATTTCACCTTTATAGTTTTTTAGTAGAAACTCCATTAAATGTTTGTCTGTATTTGTAGCTGATGGAACCTTTATAAGAGCTGGATTTATTTTACATATTTCTTTAGCTGCATTAAGATCCCAGACTGAAGTGCTATAAATGACATTAAGCTTTTCACATTCTTTTTTTAAAATTTTATGCTGATCAATTGTAAACTCAAGCTTTTCTCTATGTTCTCCGTAAGTTGAACCATAGGAGTTCTCAGGAATAGGGTGAGGTTTTGAATACTCTTCTTTGGACAGCAAATCTTTATTAGTTCTTTTCTGAAATTTTACAACATCTGCCTTACAATACTCTGCTGCAACTTTAATCATTTTTTTTGCAGTTTGAAGATCTCCTCTATGATTACAACCTATTTCACATATTAATAAAACTTTATTATTCATTTATAAATTCTTTCATTTAATTTTTATTTTGCATTCCTATTATTCTTTGCTTCCTAATCTCATTTTTTTTTCTTAACTTATGATCAAAAACATGAAGAATGTAACTTCTATCATACCAAATTTGATTTGGAATTAATTTATGATCGTTCCACACGCCTCGATCATTATCAATCTTCCTAAATTTATGTGAATTAAGATTATTAAACTCATCAATTGCCAAGAGTTCTCCTGCAAACTTGGTGAAATGATGTCTTCCACTTGATTCATCAAAATAACAGAATACAAATGGTAAATAAAATTCAGGAGACTCTTTAAATAAATTTAAAGCATTTTTTGTAGCTGAATATATATCTACATCCATTGCAAAAAAGCCAATTGGTGAGTTTTTTGTTAATTTTTTTTTGTAAGATGGAATTGTTTTCTTTAAATCTCCAAAAACCATTTCACAGTCTAAGGCTTTTATTTTATCTTTATCTATCATTGGAAAATCTCCTTCATGATATTTATCTGGAAAATCTCGATAATCATTAGTTCTAGGCATACCCTTTCCGGTGTCAAAACCTACGAGATCAATTTTTATATCAATAATTTTTTCGATCTCATTTTTATATTCAGACATAATTTTTAAACCTCTTCCACTTGCCACTCCAAACTCAATTGCCGTAAAACGTTTATAACCTTTTTTTTCTGCAAGTTCCGCTGCCTTTAACAATCCATATGCATACCAAGGTCTTTTATGAATACTTAGCAATTCTTTATGTCTGAAATTATCTAAAAAACTACATAATATCTTTTTTAGAAAAAGAGGTAAAAAATTGTAGTAAATTTTCGAGATTATTTTGTTAATTGTAATTTCCTATATCTTAAATTTTTTTAATTTTTCCACATCAAATACCTGAAAGAATTGAAACTAGTTCTCTAACTGCACCATTTCCACCCTTTGATTCTAGAATAATTTTACTATTTTTTTTTACTAAATCAACAGCATCATTTACCGCAACAGGAAGACCAACATACTTTATGCATTCAAAATCATTTATATCGTTCCCAATGTATAGAACATTTTTTTTATTTATACCATTTTTTGAGAAGTGATTTTTTAAGTATTTAATTTTATTTTCAATACCATTTTTATAACTTATACCAAGCTTTTGACATCTTAATCTAACTATCTCATTTTTTTCAGATGAGAGAACTAGCATTGGAATTTTCTTATCATTTAACATTTTAATTGCCAATCCGTCTGCTCTGCTCAAAGTTACAGACTCTTTACCCTTTTTATTCAAAGAAAATTTATTATTAGTAAAAACCCCATCAAAATCAAATACTAGCATCTCCAAATTTTCAAGTTTTGGTATATTAAAATTTTTAATTTTATAACTTGATATCCATCTAGCAAGCTCTAAGTCATGCTTTTCATCTATTTGAACTGAAGACCAAAAATCCATTTTAAATATTGATATTTTTCCACTTAATCTATTATTATATTTTCTGAGATTCTTTGATTTAGATATATAAATTGAGCCATTTTCCTCGTAACATCCCTTAAAGTCTTGTTCTCTTTTTCTATTTTCAATATCATAATTTATGGCTTTATTATTTCCATGATTATTTTCTGCCCACAAAAATTTTTTACTTTCAGTTACGGATAATAACGAGTCTGATTTTTCTTTAATTATTTTATTATATGCATTATTAATATCATTTTTCTTCCTAAATGGAGATGAACATTGTAAAAATATAACATATTCTGGATCATATTTATTTTTGCTTTTGAAAATATCTAGTGTGTGTAAAAGTGCATCCTCACTTGAAGCTAAATCATCAGATATTTTTTTAGGACGTTTAATCACATGAATGGAATATTTGTTACAAACTTTCTTTATATTTCTTGAATCTGTTGAAACATAAATTTCAGAACTAAATTTTGAATTTAGAGCATGAAAAATAGTATGCTCAATTAAAGGTTTTCCTGATAATATTTTAAGATTTTTATCTCTTATTCTTTTAGAACCACCTCTTGCTGGTATGATTATTATTGCATCCTTAATTTTATTTTTCATCATCAAATAAAATATAATTTAAATTTTATCAAAAAGTTTCTTTCTTTTTTTTTTTAGATAGTCGATCATATCATTTACTTCATTTTTAAAACTTTCATCATTAATTATATTATTCATTTCTCTCGGATCATTTAATAGATCATACAACCTAAGAGGTCGAAGTTCTTTTTTAAAATATGAGACCATCAATTTGTATTTAAACCCAGTAATAATAAAAAAGATTTTTTTATTTATAATATCACAATTACCGCGACTTGTGCTTTCACTGATTATAAATCGATTTCCTTTCCTGAATATTGATTTTCCTAAAAAAGATGAATGTTTTTTAATTTTTAGTAAATCTAGGATTGTTGCAGATATACTCATGGTGTCATATAGTCCATCATTTTTTAATTTAATATTTTTCAATGGGGAAACTATTATTGGTACGTTAAGATGCTCATAATATCCTCTTAATCCTAACTCACTTACCATTTTTTTATCGCGATTTAAGTCTCTACCCCAACCGTGATCTCCAAATAAAATAAAAGTTGAATTTTTATATATATTTTGTTTCTTCAACTTTTCAAAAAATATTCCTAATTGTCTATCAATATAAATTAATTCTAGATCATAGAACAATCCTCTAGAAAGTTTATATTTATTCTTTATCAATTTAGGAAGAAATTTAAAAATTCTTAAAGTGTGTAAAATTCTTCCCGAGCCTTCTGAATGATGAACATCCATTAAGTGAATGAACGTAAAAAATTTTCTTTTCTTATTTTTTATTATCTCTAATGAATGTTGGAAAAGCTCCTCTGCAAATGGTACTATATAGTTTGGAAATACTTTAAAGCCTCCTACAGAAATATATTTTGATAAAGTTATCGTAATATTATTAACCTTAGATTTAATTTTCTCTAGAATTTTTGCTTTAAAAAACTTATTTTCTTGAATTGACTTATCACCTAGAAAATAAAAATAAAAGTTAGTCGGTACATTCATAATTTTTTTTAATATTAATTCAGGTTCTTCAAATAAAATTTTTTTTTCTCTGATTAACTTATTTCTTAATTTCTTATCTATCCTCCCTAGATCATGACGCATACTTTCTGACCTAACATCATCTTTCATTGCGTAATCTAATATATCTCCATAAGTTTTTTTAAATTTTTCAAAAAATTTAGATTTTTTTGATTTTCTATCTTTAAAGAGAATAATTTCATGATCTAAGTATTGCCTAATGTACATTTCTATAAATGATTTATGATCACATAAATTTAAAACTGTATCTGAACCTCTTTCATAGTAACGTAAAGGTCCAGTAATATGAGCTGCAGCTAAAAAATTAGTTTCAAAACCTTTTTCTTTTAGAATTTCTATAAAACTTTTAGGTCTATTCTTTATACCAAAATTATGACCATCATAATCAAGTGGAAATGTTTGCGTTAACAGTGTTGGAAAAGCAACTTGGGTAAACATTCCATTAGATACAATTTTTTTTTCTACACCGTTATTTATTAGTTTTGTTATATTCGGAATAATTTTTTTTGGAATACAATTTTCTTTGATAGAATCATATCTCCAGCCATCAATACATATTAAAAATATATTTTTATTCACTTACTTATTTTTTTTCTAGGTTTTCCTTAACATGATTTTATGGTATCAATCTCATATTTGATTCGTAATGTTCTTCTATTTTTTTCACAGAATCATTGATATCAACACTTCCATAATTCATAATTTTTATATCAGGGTTTTTTGGAAATTCAGCTTTAATATCAATCCCAACAACATCTTTTAATTCTCCATTTAGAGCCTTACTATATAATTTTTTTTTATCTCTACGTATTAATTCATCCATTGGGACATCTAAAAAAACTTCTATATAATTCTTTATATTTTTTCTGTTATATTTAAAAATTTCTTCAAACATTGCTATAACTGAAACAATCACTGTGAAACCTTGATCGCTTAACATTTTTGTCATTTTTGAATAAATTATTGCTAATTTTTTTCTACCTTCATAAGAGTAATCTTTTGGTAAGTCAAAAATTTCTCTGATGTAGTCACCATCAAGTAAAATAGAATTAACTCCTTTTTTATCCAGTATTTTAGAAAATTCTTGTGCAACAGAAGTTTTTCCACTTCCAGCTAAACCACAAATCCAAAAAACTGTTCCACTTTTCTTCATTTAATTTTATATAGTATCGAATGAATTAAGCATTTATATCAATTAGTTTAGTTGATTTTATAAACTATAATTATTTTAATAATTTCTTTTCTACTTTTATACAAAATTATTTTTTCCAACCAAAAATTTCAACAAGATCATTTATTAAGTGAAGCTGTATATGGTTGAACCTATTGCCTGATTTAGGATAACTAAGTCCAATAACAACAACTAAATCCTTATTATTTATAATATTTTTAATCCATAATCTTTTTAGACATAAAATAATATGATCCGTATTTTTTTTTGAGAAAGCTATATCAAAAAAAATCCCTCGAGTTCCTGGAAATAGGTTGAATGTTCTTGCATTTTTTAAATTATCACTAACGGCTATTATAGGTTGTGAGATTTGTAATAAAGATAAAGATCTTGCTGCAAAACCAGTCTTTGTTATTGCAACGACTTTTGTGATGGGTGTATTTTTACACAAATGAGCAACAGCTTGTGCCATTTGATTTTTTATTAAACTTTTATTAGAGTTTCTATCTCTAGATATTTGTTTGTTTCTAATATGCTGCGAGGAAACTAATGAGATCTCTCTCATTTTTTTTACTGATTCCTCAGGAAACTTTCCAATTGCTGTTTCACCAGATAACATAGTCGCCGCACAACCATCTAAAACTGAATTACTTATATCAGTAACTTCTGCTTTTGTAGGAAAAGAATTATCAATCATTGAATGAAGCATCTCGGTTGCAACTATTACTGGTTTAGAATAAAGATTTGCCTTACTTATTATCTCTTTTTGTGAAATAGCAATTGAGTCTAAGTCAGTTTCCACAGAAAGGTCACCTCGATCAATCATAACAGCATCACAAGAACTTATAATTTGATCTTTATTTTTCAAACCTTCTTTATTTTCAATCTTTGCTATAATCTTTGGAGATTCAGAGTCTAGATATTTTTTGATTTTTTCAATATGTTTTTTAGACTCAACAAAACTTATCCCGACAAAATCTACTCCAATATTTTTTGAGAAATCCAGAAACTTTTTATCTTTATTTGTTAATAATTCTTGTTTAAAAGAAATATTAGGAACATTAATTCCTTTTTTTGATCTCAATTTACCTTTGTTTAAACATTTACAGTGAATATCTTTTTTTACTACTTTATCTACCATAAAAGATAAAGTACCGTCATCAGCCAATATTTTTGCTCCTTTTTTTAAATATAGATAGAGTTTTTTATTTGTTATTGGAACTTTAATGTTTCCCGTATAATTTTCATCGCAGGTAAGAATAATTTTTTCATTTGCATTAAATGATGGTTCAAGTTTTAGATTTTCAGTTCTAATTTTTTTTCCTGGAATATCAAGTAGAATTGGGATCATCGGTAGTTGCTCTCTAATATCTTTTATTATTTTTTCATGCCATTCCAATGTATTATGCGATCCATTGAGTCTTGCTATATCCATTCCGGCCTTATATAAACTCTTTAACTTTTTAACTGAACAAGTTTTTGGACCTATGGTTGCAACAATCTTTGTAAATTTCATTATTCTATAAATACCTTTATTTTCTCTAAACTTTTAATTATTTCTTTTCTTATATATTTATTATCAACTTTCCCTTTATTTAAAAGTATATTTCTAATGTATGTTCCTGAAATATCGAAAGTATTTATTTTTGAGTGATTGCAAGTCTTTTCTGTTACTATCCCATCGCATAATTTACAATAAAAAGGTCCACAAAGCTTCATTATTTTAATTTTAAGTTCTTTTTCAAATTTTGTAGCAAGTTCGTGTGCTTCATATTTTTTATAAAAATTACCAACTCCTGCATGATCTCTTCCAATTATGAAATGTGTACAACCATAATTTCGTCTAATAATTGCATGGAAAAGAGACTCTCGTGGCCCTGCATATCGCATATTCATTCTTGATAAATTAAGACAAACTCTTTTAGAATTTATAAATTTTTTAAAATAATAATTATATCCAGTAAAAATTGCATCAGGAGTATAATCTCCCTTCTTTTTCCACCCAATAAAAGGATTTATATATAATCCATCTACAAATTCAAGCGCAACTCTATGTAAATACTCATGAGCTCTATGCGGAATGTTTCTAGTTTGAAAACCAACTACTGTTTTCCATTTCATATCTTTGAAATATTTTTTAGTTTGCTCAGGCTTCAACTCTTTTATCTCCATGCCTCTATCGTTTTTATTTGTCAAACTTACTCTTCCACCGACAAACCATTCTTTGGTGTTAAGAAAAAAATTTACTCCAGGATGTTTTATTGAATCAGTACCAAAAATCTTATTACAAAGATTTTTCTTTTTTAATTTATAAATATCATCAATATTAATTGTACCAACCTTTTGATCTTCAAATATTAAATCAGCTTTTTTTTTATGCTGTATCTTTATTTTAGTATCCTCATCGATATCTAAAAAAATAGGCAAAGGGAAAAATTCTCCACTTCTCAAATGAAAATCATTTGTTACACTAAATAAATCACTTGATGACATAAATGAATTTACGGGAAAAAAGGAATTCCAACAAATTTTTTCAAGTTCATTGTATTGATAATGATTTATATTAATCACGCTCATTGTATTTTATTTTTTAAATATAAGTTGATGAAATTTATATAAATTTTTAAAAAATTAGGGTTCACAATTGATTTATACTTTCTATTAATAAACTCTTAATATTAAAATAATATTCACTTTGCTTGGTAAAGTTTTAATTAAGTTAGCTCATAATCGAAATTTCTAGAATCTATTTGTTGTAAAATTACTTATCGTTATTTCTCAAATTTAAACTTTAACTTTTATTAGTCTCCATTCTTTCATTTACTAATGATAAAAATTCGCTTGAATTTTTATGGTAAAATTCACAATAATTAAAATTTTGTATTAGTGTGTTTTTTTTCATAGCTTTTTTAAAAAAATAATGCTCCATTTTTTTTATAAAAATTGTGGGTAATCTTAGGACATTCTTATCGATACTTTTAGAAAAATTTGATATCAACTCTGCTATTCTATAACTTGCATATTCATTATTATCCCAATCACAAAATTTTTTTAGTTGAATCATCAATTTTTTATTGATGAAATTTACTGGTTTTGCTTTATCCATTTTCTTTTTCAAGTCTTCGAAATCTTTTAACATTGTCGAAGTTTCATTACAATTTTTCATACTTGAACTATGATTATTCCAGTAATCTTGTTGTCCAGCCATTTTTGACAAATTTAAAACTGGCGTTCCAACTAAAGTTGCTTGTATGATTGATGTAGATGATGATGAAACAATGCACTTAAGACTGGATGCCCAAATTGCATAATCAAGTGAAGTATCTATACTAAGTCTTTTTTGAAACTTCTTTTCTATTTTACCAATTATAAATTTCTCATAATTTTCGGAAGATTCATTCGGGTGAGGTCTTAAGCTAATATTATAATCTGTATTTTTTAGGATATAAATAAGTGCTTTAAAAAACAAATTGAATTCGTACAATGATGCAACAGCATACTTTAGCTTTCTGTCCATGAATAGGTTTTTTATTACAGGATCACCTTGATGCTGGTTGATTTTTGGGAAACTTCCAGAAAATCCAATATCTTTTCTTTTGGACTTTTCTTTTCTTCTCATAAAATATTTAACAATATCAAATCTGGTATCGCCAACAACATGAATTTTACTAATATCAAGTCCACGTTCTCCAAACTCTTTCTTGATTAATTCACTTCCAACTAAAATCATATCTAATGAATCAAACTCTTCTTTATCCTCAAGAAAAAGTTTGGCTCTATGATCGGTCGTTAGCTGAAAAGCCTCACCATCAACAAAAATTATTTTTATATTTTTCCTTAAGCTTTTTATTTTCTTAGCTTTACCTTGAGTAAAAATTACAAGAAAATCTGGATTCCAATATTTCAACCATTTTTGATAATTTATTATACTGGTGACCTGAGCTTTATGATTCATTTTCTCTAAAAAACCTTTTAAAATCAACCCAGCGCCTGAATCTCTTCTACATGTATGGGGTAATATTAAAACTCTAGCTGTCATTTTTTTTTTATATCACCAAACCTATATTCATTCAAATTTTTAATGATTTACAAGTGAATCTTTTCATTTAAAATTGAATCTAAACAATCAGATACTTTTCTTTTTTTTAAATAAATTTCTTGCAGATAAATTTCATTCGAAAAAAATTTAGTAAGGTATATTTTTAAATCATTCAAACTATTAATATTAGTAAGGTATTCTCTGATGTCTGAATTTATCCATAAAAATTCATCTTTGATTGGAGTAAGCGACAGAGTTGGTAAACCTAACAATCTAGTCTCACATAAAATATTCGAAGTTAAACCTACAACTAAATCAGCATTACTTATAGAATAAAACGGATTTTTATTACTGCTAAAGTTATCAATAAAGTTATTATATTTTCTGTAAGATGAAACTTCTTCTTTTGGATGTAATTTCAACGTTAATTTATATTGATTCTTAAAATCTTTTAGTGAAATTAAAAATTCTTCAAATACTATTTCTGTTCTTATTTTACTGTTACTAAAACCATTCATTGAATATTTTTTATTCTTTAAAAATATATTTTTATTTAAACCTGACGACAACTCACTACAAAAAATAATTTTTTTTATTTTATTTTTATCTTTATTTTTATTTTTTAGTTTATTTTTATTTTTTAAGATCCATTCAAATTTAGGGTTTAATAAATTTATTATTTTTTCTTTATTAATTGCCATTTCTTCTAAGCTTTTCTGAGACTCCTTGTCAAATACAAAGAAATAATCTGGTAAATCTTCAAAACATTCTAATCTTTCATTTAAACACGTTGGTGCATCTATGATTAAAGCAGTTAAAACCTTTTTCTTTAAATATTGGTTAAATAAATTATTAATTTTACTATTTCTATTTTCTGATGTTCCACAAATAACAAAGTCATAGGTATTACTGATTTCAAAATCCTCGAAATTTTTAAAAGATTGATTATATATTTTTAAGTATTTTTTTGAAAAACCAGCTGCAATAATATCAGAGTTAATATTTTTTTTCCCCATTTCTTTTTTTAAACCAAAGCAAAAATTTGCAGCTCCTGGATCCTCTACCATCAACAATATTCTATTTTTATATGTCAACTTTTATTTTTTTAGAATTTTGAGCAAGGGATTTATAAATATTGTCTAATACAATTTCATTTTTAATAGCATTATGTATATCAGATCTTGGTTTTATATTTTTTTTCAAAGAAATATATAAATTATCATAAACATTAAAATATGATTTTCCAGATTCTGTTTTCTCAATGGTAGAATTATCTATAGAAATCTCTTTTTTATTTTCGATAGCTCTATGTGATTTAAGAGGTGAATATCTTACAAATAGTCCTTCTTGATATATTTCAACCCTCCCTTTTGTTCCCCATAAATCCAAATAAACATCTCTATAAAACTCAAAGTTTATTGGTTTAAATGTAATTATCGAACCTCCGGAAAATTCAAGGTTAAATATAATATTTTTATCATTCTTTAATGAATTTGTTCCAAAATTTGATTGAGCAATGGCTCTAATCGATTTGATATTACCAAAAAACATTCTCGTTAAATCTATCATATGTATTGCATTATTTCGCAATCCATTTCCATAGACACAAAAACCTACTTGGAGTTTTCCTAATTTTTTTTCTAATTTTTTTTCGATTAACAAAAGGTTTGTTGAATCAAATCGTCTAAAATAATTAACTTGAACCATAAGATTTTTATCTTTACAAATTTTTTCAAACTTCTTAGATAATTCCAATGAGGTGCCAAGAGGTTTTTCAACCAATACAGCTTTTTTAACTTTGATGTTTTCTAAAATATTTAATCTACTTTCAGGAGGAGTTGTCAGTACAACAACGTCTGGTGTATAATCTTGAGGTAATTTTTCAGGAGTTGAAACAACAATTGGAATTTTCCATTTCTTTTTTGCTACCTCTCTTCTTAATTTATCTTTTTCAATTACAGCATCCCATAAATAATTGGGGTGTTCATTTAAAACTTGGGAATGAGATTGATACTTAATAAATTTTCCCATCAATTTATCATTACCGATTTTTTCGGCAACATTCCCAAATCCTATCAAAAGAGTTTTAAGACGAGAAAACACAAATAAATATTTTTAATTGCTTAATTTTTTTTATACCTTTGAGACTCAAGATGCCATCTTTCAAAAAAATCTATTACCTCTAAGTAATTATCACCCGGTATTTTTTTATTTTCTTTACCCTTTTTGGCTATTATGCAAAGCCAATCTTGGTCAATATACCTGTTAATGGAAAAGACTTTAAATCCATTTTTTTTAAGAATTAGAGATAGAGTATTTTTAGTATATCTAGTTGGGTGAGTATCAACTAAGGCATCATCTACATAATTATACAATGGTTTTTTAAAGGGCACCAAGATTCTACTTCCTGTTGAAATAACAATAAAACCATCATCCTTCAATAAATCATGAGAGATTTTTAACATTTCATTCGGGTTAGAGGATGCTTCTAGAGTCCACATTATGGTAATTATATCAAATGTTTTTTTAAAATCTGTCTTAGTTTTAATTTGTTCAACTGCTCCACAGAAGTTTTTTATATTTGAATTTGTTAACTCTTCGCAGAGAGTTTTAGATGGTTCAATACCAAAGATTTTTCCTTGATATTCATTTTTCACTATTTTTAAAAATTGACCCTCTCCAGCGCCGACATCGCATAAAAATTTATCCTTCAGTCCAATTTCGCTATCAATAAAATCAGCTACAAAAACTTGTCTTGCTTTTAGCGCTGGAATTTTAGTTGTATAGTAATTTTTCACAGAATCATTTTTAAAAATTTTTTCTGACCAATCTTCTGCAACTTCTATAGCAGACCTTCTCTCTCTTACATAAACAAATCCACAATTTTTACATGTAAAGATTTTTTGATTATTTGTATATGGGAGTAAACATTTTATTTCAACTGCATTGTCAGCACCACAAGCATCACACTTAACTATGATTTTCTTTTTTTTTTTTTCTAAATTCATATTCAGAGACGACTAACTAAATCGATATTTTAAATGAGTTAATTAAATATAAATGAAATTTTAAGCAACTTTTATTAATAAAACAAATAGATTCTTAGTTTTTAATTTTACAATTTAATTCCCATTTATTCTTATTTCTTTTCCATATTTCTTTATTTCTATGTCTATCAACGATCGAATCAATATATTTATCATCAACTTTTAGATATTCTTTAACATCTTTAAAATAAGTCATTGGAAATTCATGATCATATCTTTCAATATATTGTATAGCTTTTTTTTTATTAATATATCCCAAGTTTAGTAACCTTGAGGCATCTCTTAAGGAACGTCCAAAACCAAACTTTATGTACTGAAAATAGTAATATATATCATCAATCTTATCATCTAAGCTGTCATAATTTGTAAATGTACCATCAGTTCTTCCATTTAATGCCGTTTTAAAATTAATTTTATTTTTTACATATTTAAAATTTTCATAAATGTCCCACTTGAAGAAATACGAAAAATAAATAGGTCTTACTCCTTTTTTTTCCACAGCTACCGCTTCAGGAAATGAATAGGGTAAAATATCAGAATCATTAATTGTATCTTCGTTAATCCAATTCATTGGATCATCGCCAACTAAATGTTCTAAAAATTCATTAACATCTCTTTCCTTTTTATGTTTTTCACTAAGAATATGGCCGCCATATTCACTTTCTCCATGTTCAGCATAAAAAATTAATGGAATACCCATTTTAGTAGCAAGGTTAACCGGTGTAGCTGTGACGCCTGCACTCCAAGCAATCTTTGGGTCGCCTCGTTCCTCTAAAAATCTTTTGCATAATTCCCTGGCAACTGCTCTGTTGGGATTAACATATATGTGATCAAAACCTAAATCTATTATTTGCTTTCTGTTATGAATACCAATTTCTGTCGGTATTACTGGGGCAAAAGTAACCAATAGTGGGGTCAAACCAAATTCAAACTTTAATTTAAGCGCTATCATGGTAGAATCTTTGCCTCCACTCCAAGGTACAATACAACTATAGTTATTTTTCATATTTTTGTATGGCTCAATTTCTTCAAGAAACTCTTGTCTTCTCTGCTCCCAGTTTGTTTTCTTTTTATCTAATTTATTTCTACAACCATTGCATATTCCCTCATTAAATATTATTCTTGGTCTACTTGATGGCATTAAGCAGTTTTTACAATATATGATATCGTTTTGATTTTTCATTGTTAATTTAAGTTGAGTTTTTAGATCCTAATTAAAACATTATTTTTGTGAAGATAGCTTTTAGCATTTTTTATACTTTGCTCTGTGAAGTGATATATATTGCTTGTACTTATCGCATCTGCTCCGTTTTGAATACCGTCTAAGAAATGTTTCCAACTTCCGGCGCCACCACCAATAATAATAGGAATACCTATACTGGGACTTATAATTTTTAAAAAATCCAAATCATACCCTGATAATGATCCATCCCTATCTATTGAATTCAAAAAAATTTCTCCAGCACCTAATTTTTCTAACTTTACAGCCCACTTTATTGGATCAATTTTTTCAATTTTTTTCCCACTATTTGAACATAATCTATATTTGTTATCAATTTTTTTAAAATCTAATCCTACAATTACACATTGAGAACCATAAGATTTTGCAATTTTATTTATTAGTTTTGGTTTTTTAATTGCTCCAGAATTTAAAATAATTTTATCAGCGCCTACATCTAAAAATTTTTTTGCATCATCTGATTTTGTTATTCCACCTCCGACTGTTAAAGGGACAAAACAACTTTTTGCAAAATTATTAATGACATTAATAAATGTTTTTTTGAATTTAATCTCGGAAATATCTATAATAACAATTTCATCAACCGACCACATATCTACAAAATTTGTGGTATATCTATAATCAGGTTTAAATAGTTTTGTTCTGAACAAAACACCATTATAAAAAGTTAAAACAGTAATTAATCTATTTCTTAGCATAAACTATAAAAACAAAAAATTTGATAACATAGTTAAGCCTTTTTGTTGACTCTTTTCAGGATGGAATTGAACACCAAAAATATTTTTACGATTTATAATTACTGAAAAATTTTCACCATGATAACAACTTGCAGTCTCCTGAGTTTTATCATTTAGAAAAATTCCATAACTATGAGTAAAATAAAATAGACTTTCTTCATTAATATTTGTCAGTAAAGTATTTTTTTTTTTTATATTTAAATTATTCCACCCAGAGTGAGGAACTCTAATAGATGGTGTATTAGGTATAATTTTTCTTACATACCCATCAATCCAACCAAAACCTTCATGATTGCCAAACTCTTCACTTGTTTTGCAAATAAGCTGCGCTCCTAGACAAATTCCTAAAAAAAACTTCTCTTTAACTAAAATCTGTTCTTCAAGTTCATAGAATAACTTTTTCTTCTTTAAATTTTTCACTGCATCTCCAAAAGCACCAACACCTGGAAGAATTATTTTTTCAACTTTTTTTAGTTCATTGGGTTTATCAATTATAACAAACTTTTTTTCTAAATAGCTTATTGCTGAGCAAACACATGTAATATTGCTGAGACCATAGTCCACAACACCGATCATAATTTGTTACCAAAAAAAAAATTTATAATTTAGACTCGTATGTTTTGAGATCATCTATATTTTCAAATATTTTAAAAAAAATATTACTAAATGTCTCAATAGTTTTATTTTCAATACTCAAGGGACAAGTTTCTGTTACAATAAGTTCATTTTCATATAAATTTTGACCTTGTGGACACATATTGTATTTATATTTACGATTTGTTAAATTGAATGGATAGTTAGATTTTCCAAAAGCCTGCTTATCCCTAAAAATTGGTAACATATATAAAGGTTCAACATAGCCCTCATTGCATGGAAAACCTTCAGCTTGCAATGCTTTAGTAAATGTTTTTCTTGAAACACCAATTTTATCCTTAGAAAACTTTAACGCCCAATTATAATAAACATGGGAACAGTTGTCTCTAACAAATGGTATAGTTAAACCTGGAATGTTAGCAATTTTTCTTGATAAATTTTCAGCAAATTCTTTTCTTAATCCAACATGTTTCTCTATTTTGCTAAGTTGAACAAGCCCCACAGCAGCACTTAACTCTGTCATTCTATAGTTGAAACCAATCATATTTGTCAAGTCATTAACCTTTGCAGGTCCAACTACTGCCTCAGCATGATTTCTAATCATTCTTAATCTTGTTGCAAGTTCTTCATCCTGAGTGACACAAACTCCTCCTTCACCAGTGTGTATATGCTTGTGATAATTAAGGCTAAATACACCTATATGCCCTATTGTCCCAGCATATTTTCCATTTTCTGACGCAAGAGGGGCTTGAGCATTATCTTCAATAAGGTAAATATTATTTTCATCAGCAATTGATCTGAGTTTTTTTAATTCAGCAGGGTGTCCAAACAAATTAACAGCAACAATTCCTTTTGTTTTCTCATTAATTAATTCCTTCACAGAGTCTATATCTATACAAAAATTATTTACATCAATATCAGCAAACACAGGAATAGCTCCATAAATCAAGGGAGCCATAGCTGATGCCGACATCGTTGTACAAGGAACTATGAACTCATCTCCTGGAGAAGTGCCAACAGCCCCTATAGATGCATAAAGGCCAGAAGTATTAGAATTTACAGTCACAGAATACTTAGACTTAAAGTGATCCGACCATCTTTCTTCAAATTCAATTATTTTTGGCCCCCCTAAAAAGCCGTCTTCCCAACTACCATAAAAACCCGATAAACAATCCGATTCCACAACATCAATAACGGCTTTTTTTTCATCATCGGACATAGATCTATAAGATTTCAGTTTTTTTGATAACAGTGGTTTTCCACCAAGTAGTGCTAATTTACTCATAATAATTTATATAATTAAGATCTTAAAAAAAAAAATAGAAATTTTTAAAAATTTTGGTTTTTCAGAATAATCCATATCACTTTTAACTTCCTAAACCTCTGTTCGATGCACCGTAGAGTTAATTTTTTTTAAAGTAGGGTTTTTATCTAAGAAAGAAATAATATCTTCAAGCGAAAAATTTGGCTTTGATAAATAAAACTGCTCAAATATTAGTTTTATTAATTTAAAATCTTCCTTTTCGTCCAATACTAAATTCAATTCAGGTCGTGAAAAAGACTTTGGTGCTTTAATTTGAGAAATATTAAACTTTTTAGGGTTTTTATAAATATACAATGTAACATGCTCCCTATCATTAGGATTTTTTGTTAATTTTGACACTTTCTCTAGTACTGATCTTTTAAAAACTTGCGTCTCCATTCCAACTGGATAAGTATTCGACAAAGCACTCGATACATAATCATAATCATTATTTATAAAAAAATTAATTGCGTCTTCCACACATTCTGGATCAATTAAAATACTATCACCGGGAATACTAATAATTATATCAACACTAAATTTTTGAGCCGCAAAGAGAACTCTAGATAAAACATCATCTTCACTTCCACAAAAAAAATCAATACCCTGCTCCTTAGCTATACTAACTAGCTTTTTATCACATTTTTTAGTTGTTGTGGCTAAAATAATTTTATCCACATTTTTTACCCTTTTTAACCTTTCTATCATTAATTTTATAGTTGGATGTCCACAAATTTTCATCAAAGTTTTATTTGGCAATCTCTTTGATGAACATCTTGCTTCGATAATAATTGCTTTATTTTCCACTAATTTTTAACTGCTATAATACCAGACCAATTAAACCACTTAAAAAATATATCTATGGATTTGAATCCCGATCTCTTTAGCAATTCGATATTCTCATCAATTCGATATGGTATTAAAACATTTTCTAAGGACTCTCTTTTATTTTTAATTTCTAAATCAGAATAACCAACACTAGCTTTATATCTAAAATATAAATCAATATACATTCGATTAAATAGGGAATCATTACCCAATACTTTCTCAATAATTATTAAAGCAGAATTATTTTTCATACCTAGAAAGATTTGGTTTAAAACTTTTTGTCTATTTAAAGGTCTCATGAATTGTAAAGTATAATTCATGAACACTATTGATGCTTTTGTTATATTAAGTTTTTTTTCAACATCTTGTTTTTTTAAAATAATTTTTGGCTTAAGATTAGTTTTTAAAATTTTTTTCTTTGCTTCGTTTAACATATCTTGTGAAGAGTCTATTCCAATTAACTCCAATGTTTTGTCCCCAAATAACTCAGCAAATTTAATTAATAATGTTCCAGTTGAGCATCCAATATCATAAACTTTACTTTTGGGCTTAACAAAACTCTTTGACAAAGATACAGCAGCCATCATAGATTCTTTATACATAGGAACACTTCTAGAAACCATGTCATCGAAAACACTTGCAACTTTTTCATCAAATATAAAATCATGGGCTTTATATTTAGAATCAAAAATATTATCTTTTTTTTTCATAGGATTATCTTTCTAAATTATCTGGCAATCTTTCAAAAATTTCAATTTTTTTCTCAGTCTTTTTCTTATGCAAGACACAAGTTAAGAGAAAAGTATCTGGTTTAAAATTTTTTTTGAAATTAACAAACTTCCCCCATTCACTCTGATAAGCAACAAACTCAACTCTCTCAAATTTTCTCTTTAGCCTTTCTATAGACTTTTTGAATGTATTATAATTTACTACTACTATTGGTCCTCTTCTACCTTGATATTCAGCCCAACATATATTTTCATCAAAAAATTCGCTCTCGACATTTGCAACTCTTATATCACAAACAACATATTTCTTTGCTGAATCACACATTAAACTTATTAATTTTCTCCAATTTTTAAAAGACTTGATTACAGACCAACTCATTACACAGTCATACTTTTTTTTATTTTTATTTAAAAAATAAATTAAATCTGAAGATTCAAAAGTCGCATACTTAAATTTTCTCTTTGCATCTTCAATTAATTTTGATTGATGGTCTACTCCATGATATTTGGAAAGACTTGAAATTTTTTTACTGATACTGGCCATCGCACCATTCCCACATCCAAGATCTAAAATTGACTTACATCTCGGTAGAATTCGATAGAGAGCCCAGGATTCCGATGGATAAAGTTTATAAAGATCAGTCCTGTAAAGTTCATTAGTTCTCTTCTCATATTCCTTGGTATTCCAACGGTGGTTTTTTTGATCTTTCATGATTTTATAAAACTCTTATTTTTCATTAGCCATTCATTTAATATACATAAATCCCAAAGTTTTAGTGAATGATTGTTATAATTAGATAAATGTTCAGAAATAATTGATTTGGTAAAATCAAAACTTGCATACTCAAAAATTGGATTATTTTTTTTTTCAAGATTTTTATTTATCCAACCTTTTAATTCATTCTTTATCCATGAATCAAAAGGTAAATTTAAACCAACTTTTTTTTTATCTAATCTCCTGCTTTTTGGTATATAATCTTTAACTACTTGACGTAAAATGAATTTTGAGTACCCCTTTCTTATAGCATATTTATCCTGTAATTCTAATCCTAGTTCTATAATTCTGTGATCAAGAAAGGGTTGCCTAGCTTCAACTGCATACAAAAAGTAACAAAAATCATCCATCCTAATGGAATATGGGAGAGTATATTTTTTTAAATCCATTTTTTTTTTTTTTTCCACAGAAAAACATAGATCTTTAACAAGGTAACTATCAATACTTTGATTTTTTTTTAAGATGGGTCTGTAATCATAATTACTGCTCCTCGATAAAAAATCAGGACTAAATTTATTTTTTTTTGACGTAATATAATCAATAAATAAATGCAATAAACTTTCATCTCTTTTTTGATCTTTCATCCAATGGCATAACTCAGACTTGAAAAAATAATTTTTTCTTTGATTATATAGAAAATATAAAAAATGATCATGATATCCAAAAAAAACTTCATCACCTCCAACACCATTCAATACAACACTAATATTATTTTTGTAAATTTTTTGTGCCATTATCATATGTAAAATTGTATTTGGGGTGGCTAGTGGCTGATCCATATTAATATGAAAATTTTCAAGTTTATCTGAAAATTCTTCAGGAGTAACATTAATAAATTCATGTTCTACATTCAAAAATTTAACATTTTCTCTTATTTCATTATTTTCATTAAATCTCGCATCGGGTAAGTCTAGACTAAATGTTTGTGGTTTCACTCCAAAAACCCTTTTTGCTATTCCAATTGTTGCTGAAGAATCTATTCCTCCAGAAATGATAAATGCGAGTTTCCTATCTGTTCTTAGTCTAATTTTTACTGAATCTATAAGAACATCATGAATTTGTTTTTTTGAATGTAAAAAGCTTTTATTTTTTTCATATATTTTTGAAATTGTCCAAAATGATTTATTTTGATGACTACCTGTTAATATATTTAAGTTAATTATTTGACCAGGTTTTATTTGTTTTATATTTTCAAAAAAAGTTTCATTTTCTAATTGATGAAGCTTATAAGGTAAGGCTATTTGAGAAAACACTCTTTTTTTATTTAGACTTAGTCTCTTATCTAAATATTTAACAATAGAGTTTACTTCAGAAGCAAAGATAAAAAGGTTTTGATTATGAAAAAAATATAATGGAGAAATTCCTAATCTATCTCTTACTATAAATAGTCTTTTTTTTTTTGAATCAAAAATAACTATCGAGAACTGACCATTGAATAATTTAAAACATTCATCCCCCCACTCCTCAAATGCATTTGAAATTACTTCTGTATCAGTTCTTGTCTTAAAAAAGTAACCCTTTGATAAAAGTTTATTTTTTATTTCATGAAAATTAAAAATTTCGCCATTTAGAATTGTCCAAAATCTCTCAGAGTTACTTGGTAATGGTTGCAAACCTTCTTTAGAAGTATCATTGATAGCCAAACGACTACATCCAAAAGCAAATCTAATTTTCTTACTAGGTTCTAAATCCATTTCTTCTGACACCCAATTTTTTTTTATTAAGTCTTGGCTTTCTAACCATGAAGTTCCCTCGGGACCTCTACTCTTTAATGAAATTAACATAGAATGAATTTTTTCCTGATGAAAATAATTCTTAAAACAAATAATACCTGCTATTCCACACATGATTTACTTTATGAGTATTTCTTTAAGTTGTTTATAATTTGATTAAATGTTAAATCTGCTGGTATAATTTTTTTATTTCCCATAATTTTTGTTATTTTTTTTATATCTTTTGGGTAATCAACAGTACAGTTTAGATTTGAAATTCCATCAATAGGAGATTCAAGGTTATAAATTCTAAAATCATTTGAATTTTTATAAAAATAATTTGTAATATGTTCAAAATCTTCTTTTACTTTATTTTTTTTACTAATTTTACTTAGTGATTTCACATCAATTATTTCGGAAGTAAAACCATCTGGAAATGTTTTTTTTTTTTTATTAGTTGTAAGTTGCATTGAGTTTGTTTTGTGAAAGTGAATTAATTCTCTTACAATATCAGGACAAAAAAGTGGTCTATCACCACATATTCTTGCAAATGAATGAAAATTAAATTTTTTGCAACATTCAATTGCTCTTTCCATCACATTGATGAGACTGCCTCTGAAAACTTTTACATTTTCTGACAGAGCAAATTCTTCAATTTTATCGTCGCTTTTTTCTAAACTTGTAGCAACAACTATTGTGAATTCATTTCCAATTTTTTTTGCTCGATCTAAAACATGACCCAACAATTCTCTGCCTTTAATTTTAATTAATGCTTTACCAGGAAATCTTGAGGAATTGTATCTCGAGAAAATTATGATGCCAATTTTTTTTTCAACTAACATCAGTTTTTTTTATCACAGCTCCTGATTTTATATTTTTTTTCAAAAATTTTCCAACAACTTTGTTTAACTCATTTGACTCAAAACCCAAAGCTGGTCTCAACAAAATAAGATCCGATTTTTTAATTTTATAACCTTTTTGAAGATCATTAAGCGCACAATAGGATCTTCTCATATTTTTCAAATTTTTTTGTTCTGAAATTCCTCGGACTCTTTGGTACTTTCCTAATATCAACTCTGCTCTCCTTACCTTTTTTACAAGATTTTTCATATCATCTGGATCTGCAGATATGGCGTGATCGTGAAATGATTGATTTTCTTTTCTAAAAGTGAAATGCTTTTCTATTACCTTTACACCAAACATTACCGATAACTCACATGCCTTTGACCCTAGAGAATGATCAGAATATCCTGTTAACAAATTAAAATTATCTTGCAACCATTTTATATTTGCTAAATTTAGTTCTTTTTCTGGAGCTGGGTAGGCCGAGACACAATGCATAAGAACTAAACCTTCATTTTTTCTTATAGTCGGTTTTTCTTTAAAAACTGTGTTAACAGCTTCTCTAATTTCCTTTTGTGTTCCAAGCCCAGTTGAAATAACTAAATTTTGATACCCTCTTGCTGCATATTTTATAAGTTCTAAATTCGTTAAATCTCCAGATGAAATTTTAATTATATCTGAAATTTTTCGCAGAAAACCTATGTCATCCATATGCAACGGGGTAGAAAAGAACTTTAGTTTTCTTTTTTTGGCTTCTTTACTGAGCACCTCGAATTGTTCTCTTGACAATTGAAATCTTTTGGCTCTATTTCTTCTGTCTTGTTGAGTTGACGAAATATATTTTTCCACTTTATATGTCTGAAATTTAACTGCATTAACTCCTGCTTCATCGGCTTTCTTTATTAAATCCATAGCAACATTAAGGTCTCCCTCATGGTTTACACCAATTTCTGCAACAATAAAAATTTTTTTTAAATTACTAAATTTAAACAATTGACTTAGCTAGAACTTTAGCAAGTTCCCATCCATAGTCTGAATTAATATCAAAACTTCCCATTGGGTCTATATTTATATGACCAATCTTTCTATCAGTTTCTTTATCCTTAAACATAGTACCTCTTTTAATTAGATAAATTCCTCCTGTTTCTGAAAAAATTTTATTTTTTTCTTGTTTCAAAAAAAATTGCTTATCAATCGGAATTAAGCTTTTACCGCTATGTTTATAAAACTTTTTTTCTTCTGGCTTCACCGAAATAACCCTATCAATATCAAAAATATCCATTGTATCAGATGCCATATCCAAAAATTTCCATGACCTAAATGGATAATCAATAAAAAGAATAAAAATCTTTTCAAATTTAATCTCTAAACGAATATTTGTAAATAAATCTGTTAACGTCTCGTCCAGTGAAATATGGAATCTGGCCAATTTTAAATCTCTTTTGTAAGTAAAAACATTTTTATATTTTTTATTAACATAATTTATGATCTTTTCATCTGGCGTAGTGATAATAATATCAGATATTTTTTTTGATTTTATTGCTTCATCTATTGTCCAATCAATCAAACGTTTTTTTCCTAAAAAACGAAGTGCATTTGGATTTTCATCATCCTCAGAACCTCTAACTGGTATAACGGCAATACATTTCATATTTACACTAGAAGTTTGTTTTGCATTTTTTTTTAAAATTCTCGCTCGGGTTGATAAAATCTTATTTTTTCCTTTGGTTAGATTTTTTCCATGTTGTCGATAATAGAATAATGGAAGATTAATGTTACCCACTCCAAAGTTCTTGATAAATCTGACCCATAAATCCCAACCGTCTTGACAATGATACGATTCATCATAACCGTTTATTGCTAATAAAAACTCTTTTCTAACCATTGAACATGCACCATGAGCTGGCTGATCAAGTAATTCAACTTCACTAAAATCATGTCGTCTAAACATTTCGATAATATTTCCTGTTTTATCAACGGTATAATAGTCAGAAAAAACCAGACCAAGGTTTTGATCTTTTTCTAATTTTGATACTAGTATTTCTATAGCATTCTTGTCAAAAAAATCATCTGCATCGAGTCTAATAATATATTTTCCTTTTGCTAACTTCAAAGCAACATTATTAGCAGCATTAAGTCCAATGTTTTTTTGTAAAATAATTTTTATTTTTTTATTAGAATAATAATTTTCTATTACTTTTCTGGAAGAGTCTGTTGATCCATTATCAATTAAAATTATCTCATAACTTGTCAAGGTTTGATTTAAGACACTTTCTATTGCTGTTTCTAGGTAATCTCCATAATTATGATTAACTATATACACTGAAACAAGAGGGGGGTTATTAAAATTTTTAATCATTTAGTAATTTTTTTGTTGATCAATAAAAATTTTTGAAGAGATGAATGCAAATAGAAATTTTGAATAATCGTTTTTAGAAAAATCACTCTTTAATAAATTCTCCACTTTATCTTTTCGAACAATCTCAAAAATCTCACTATCACTTAATAACCAATCTATATTTTTTTTTTTAGTCAAATCTATAAGTGAATTTATTGAGGCATTAAAGCCCACTTTTTCTTTAGATTTTGTAATTTTTTTGGGTAAAAGCTTCTTTGAACAATTTCTAAGTAAAAATTTTTGAAAACCATCTCTTATTAAGAATTTGGTTTCAATACTAAATAAAAATTCAACAAGATCTTTATCAAGAAAAGGTGATCTATTTTCTATGGAGTACATCATGGAATTTAAGTCATCAGAGAACAGAATAACAGGAACTACTTCTTCTGATAATTCATTCAACATCCTATTTCTTAAAATATCTTTGCAGTAAGATTTTTCATTAAATGAAAAGTCCATTTTCTTTAAAACAATCTTTTTAAATACATCAGAAGATTGGTATAAATGATCCCTAAAAGAAGGATTATTTATAATTTTAATCGGGTCTTTTAGAAGGGGGTTGTTAATATAAGAGCCATAACCCTCTCTCATTTCATCAACTAATTGATTAAAATCACTATCTAACCTCATTTCATATAGCCAAAATAAATAGTGATCATAGTAACCTGTAAATATTTCATCTGCCCCAGTTCCAGATATCACAACAGAATAACCCTCCCGCTTTATTTGTTCACTCAATTGATTATGTATGTAATAAGAAATTGTCGGTATAGGTGCTGAATAGTATGAGATAATTTTTTCCATATTATTAAGAAAATCATTTCTTGATGTAGAAATAATTGTATTTTCACATTTTATGAAACTCACAATCTCTTTAATATTTTCGCTTTCATTGTACCTTTGATCGGAATCAATAATTGAAAATGTCTGTATCTTGGAGTTAATTATGTTTTTGGTGATTGCAACTAAACTTGAGGAGTCAATTCCACCACTCAAACAAAATGCTAGAGGTATATCAGATCTTAATCTTAGTTTTACCGAATTAAATAATAATTCCTCTATCTTCTCATAAACTTCAATTTCATTAACCCTTTGAGGTCTGTAATTTAAACTCCAATATTTATATTCCTTCTTTTGAAAATTATTTTTTACAATTAGATTTGTTGAGGGTGGTAATTCTCTTATTCCAGAAAAAAATGAACTTCTTTCTTTAAAAAGAGATCTAAAACCACATACCAAGAATTTACTAATTTTATCATAATTTAAATCTACCTGTTTACCTAAAAGCGAAAAAATAAATTTAGTTTCTGAACCAAAATATATTTCTCCACCAATCTCAAGAAGATAAAGAGGCTTTTCTCCAAATCTATCACGACTAAAAAATACTGTTTGCTTTTTTTTATCAAGTATTGCAAAAGCCCACATACCTTCAAAAATATTCACACATTTTTCTCTATATTTTTTATAAGCTTCAATAATAACTTCTGTATCTGAATTAGTTCTAAAGGTGTGACCCTGTTTAATTAATTTTTTTTTTATTTCTAAAAAATTATAAATTTCGCCATTAAAAATTATAATCAAATCATCTTTTTCAAAAGGTTGGTTTGATCTTTCATCTAAATCAATAATTGATAACCTTGAATGAAGAAACAAAACTCTATTATTATTAATATCTTGTGATTTGAACTTTTGGCAATCAGGTCCTCTATTTTTCATAAGATTTAAAGTTCTTTTTATGTTCAAATCATTAATATTTTTTGAACCAATATATCCAGCAATACCACACATTATAAATATTTTATATATTTAAAAGACAATAGCTACCGCAGTCCGAAAACTTTTAAGAAGACGGAAGAAAAAAAAAGCTAAACTTTATACAATAATTTCTTATTTAATATTGTAGTAAATTTACCATTAAAACTCTCAAGCAATAATTTAACTCTATTGCTTGAGCACATCTCTATGATTTTTCCTTTTTTGTTTATTAATTTTCCAGATATAATTTTTACTTTATCATTCAAATTAAGGCTCGCACCAGTTACTATTTGCTTTAAAAAGTGAATATTAGAATTTTCTATTTCCTTTGGAACACCATCGGAAGTTATCAGATATTTCACTCCAAACGTATTTTGAATTTTACTCCAATCATCATTAAATATATCTAAAATTACAAATATATATCCTGGAAAGAACGGCTCTCTTTTCTCGATTTCTTTATTTTTAAAAAAAATTGTTTTTTTAAAAGAAGGGAACCAGGTTCTAAACCCTTGTCTTTTTAAATTAATTAAAGCTTTATTTTCTTGCTTTGGTTTAGTGTGAATTACGTAATACTTCTGCATAAACTTTATTATTGTTTTTTTGAGATATGAAGAAATTTAGGGTAGTAAATATTTTTTGAGCCAAAACTAGAATTTAATTTATCATAAATTAATTGTGGATTTTTGGATTCAACTATTACGAATGCAAAATTTTCAGCAACCTTTTTTGAGTTATTAAACTTATATCTAAAGTTTTTTTGTTTATTTAGTTTTAAATGACCAGCAACTTTAATATCCTCTTGGAGTATTGAAAGTTTACATATATCGGCAAGATCTCCATCACCAACAAGAATAATCTCATAATTTTTTTTTTTAATGTCAATTAGAATCTTTTGATAAGCTAATTTAGCTTTTTTAAAGAAATTTAGAGAACTATCTAGGTATTCTCTAACAAGACGTGACTTCTCTGTAAAACCCTCTTTTGTCAAATAGTAAATATATCTTTTATAAGGGGCAGCTTTAGCTTTTACAAAACCTTTTGAAATTGCTTTTTTAAGAATAGCATTAGCCATTCCCAATGAAATTAATACATTGTTAGCTAAACTACTTTGAGAAATAATTTTTTTTTTTTCAAGTTGAGAAAAAAAATTTATTATTTTTGAGGTTTTAACATGTAAGTCCATTCTGACATTCATAGCATGAATTTCACGCTTTGAAAATAAAAATTTTTAATTTTGGATTTTTATTTTATAATTAAAGTTATGTTAGAAAAAAATATAAAAATAAGAATTTTAAAAGAAACTGATTACACACAATCCTACCTTGACTGGTTTTCAGATACTGATGTTGTTCGTTTCTCAGAAAATCGACACAAAGTCTTTTCTAAAGAAAGTCAAATTGATTATATAAAATCATTTGAAAATAACAAAACAAAGTTCTTATACGGGATATTTTTCAAAAATACCCACATTGGAAATATTGAAATAAACCCCATTAATTACAAACTCAAATGTGCTAATATTTCCTACATAATCGGGAAAAAAAAATTTTGGGGCAAAGGCATAGCAACATATTCCATTACTTACATTTCAAAAATAGCTAAAAATCAATTTGAATTAATAAAATTATATGCAGGGTGTGCTAGCGAAAATATTCCCTCTATTAAGGCGTTGAAAAAAAATGATTTTATTCTTGTATCATCGATCAAAAATTATTTCTCTTATGACAATAGATCTATGGATCGTCTTAAATTTGCTAAAGAACTTTAAAATTTCAAATGATATTAAAATTTACATTTGGTTGCGGGGGCAGGATTTGAACCTGCGACCTTCAGGTTATGAGCCTGACGAGCTACCAGGCTGCTCCACCCCGCGCTAATCATGCCACCTCTGTTTTTTTAAGGCCCGGCAGCGACCTACTCTCCCGTGCCTTAAGACAAAGTACCATCGGCGCTGAAGGTTTTCACGACCGAGTTCGGGATGGAATCGGGTGTTCTCCCTTCGCCATAACCACCGGACCATAAAAAAACAGAGGCAAATTAAGTGTATAAAAAAAGTTTGAGATTTTCAATAAAGTTCATTCGAGTTATTAGTACTAGTTAGCTTCATACGTCACCGTACTTCCACACCTAGCCTATCAACGTGGTAATCTTCCACGACTCTCAAGGGATACCTAGTTTTGAGGGAGGCTTCCCGCTT
>MDTB01148264.1_pt1 | contig 34530 bp, 33 predicted proteins | sample 811161 | NCBI WGS metagenome assembly MDTB01 (sample SAMN05326650, study PRJNA326480) | marine metagenome | isolation source: seawater | place: Mediterranean Sea | collected 2009 | reverse complement strand
GATGTTAATGGAGATGAGAAAGATGTGATGTTACTATATATTTACGATGATGGTAGTATAGAAAGAGTATACATCAAAGAATAGTTATAAATAAAACTATATTGTAAAAAGCCCTGAATTTTTCAGGGCTTTTTAATAAATTTATATATGGTAATTTTATCAAAACATACTATTCCTTTTTTTTCTACTGAATGGTTAATTGCAAATGGAATAACTTTTTTTTTCATCGCCATTTTAATATTCTTCTTAAGAAAATCTAGTATTAGTTTTTTAAATAGATTTAATAAATATTTTGCTTTTTTTTTAATAGCAGAGTATGTGTTTTTTCAAATTTTTTCTATTTATAATGGAACCTGGTCTGCAATTGAATCAATGCCTTTTCACTTATGTACTTTAATGTGGTTTAATTCAGTGTATATTCTTTTTACTAAAAAGCAGTGGGCTTTTGAATTAATGTTATTTATCGGAATGCCAGGAGCTTTTCATGCTTTATTAACTCCACAATTAAATTTTGGAAATGAATTTGTTTATATGTTAGATTTTTTCTTTAGTCATGGTTGGTTATTTATATGTCCATTTTATTGTATTTTTATTTTAGGCATGAAGCCTAGAGTAATGTCTTGGTGGCATTCATTCTTAAGATTTCAAGATATAGTGGTTTTAGTTTTTCTTGCAAACTTTTCAATCAATTATTTTTTATATGGTTACATTTTACCCCCAACTATTGATTCTCCAACAGCAAATTACATGTACTTACTTGCTCTTCCTATTGCTGATAACCCATTTGTTGTAGGAGCATGGCCATCTTATTTATTAGTTCTTTTATTTGCCATTTTTTTACATGCTATAATAATTTACCTTCCATTTAAGTTGATGAAATATTTATTATAAAATTAATAAAAACATGAATTTTTTTTTTGATTTTTTTAATGTGTGGAAAGTTTTTTTGAGTAAGAAAAATAATCTTTTTGAGTTAGTATTAACATTTATTTTTTCTTGTTTTTTTCTTGTTTTTTTTAGAGAATTTTTAATTTTAGTTGAGTCTTGGGATCATAATTTAGGAGTTTTTAATGATCCATTTTTTATTTTAGATCCTGTTGATTTATCTATACCAATTTTTTTAATTACTTATAGCACTATGGGTTTTTTTGTTTTTTATAATATAAAAAATCCAGATAAGTTAGTATACTTAATACAAGTTGTAGTGATTTTGTTATTTTTAAGAGCGATAAGTTTATTTTTCATTAGACTTGATGCCGATCCTAATATGATAGTTTTACAAGATCCATTTCTTAATACATTTATGTATCAAATTAATGAGGAAACAGGAACTTATAATCAACATGATTTATTTTTTTCTGGACATACTGCTAATTTATTTTTAGTTTCTATTTTATTTAAAAACAAAAAGTTGAAGTATATATTTCTAACACTAACTTTTTTAATGGCTATTTGTTTAGTATTACAAAGAGCGCACTATAGTATAGATGTTATTTTTGCACCAGCGTTTTCGTTATTAGCAATCTATATACATAAGAAAATTAAATGTTTAGAATGAAGTTATTTTTGGTGTTATTTTTTCTATTAAATTTCTTTAATACTAACTCTCAATCTAAAGTTTATGGTAAATACACTTATTGGGATCAAATAAAAAAGCAGTTAAAAAACCATCCAGATTTAAAAATTATTGATTTTGAAACGGGTCTTACTTGGATGGTAACAGTTGTTAATAAAGATGTTGTAAATAGTTTACATGCTGATGTTGAACCATCATCTTTTTTAGATAACATAAAGTCATCAACATTATGGGGGGAGGATAGTTGGAATCCTAGGCCAGTTGTAGTTGTAATGCCTAATGGCAAATTAATTGCAGCGTCTATACATAATATGCCTCACGCAGGTGTTGATGAAGCACCTTTTTTTTCTATAGTAGAAAACAGAACAGGTGGTTATGGAACAGGTCATAATAGAGATTTTGTTAAAAAAAATGGCATGTCTGGACATGTTTGTTTACATTTTGCGGGTAGTAGAAGTCATAAAACAAAAACGAAAATACAAGACCATCAAGTTGCTATTAAAATAGCTTCAAATAAAAAACCCTTCTAGAAGAAGGGTTTAAATTAGTTGCGGGGACAGGACTTGAACCTGTGACCTTTGGGTTATGAGCCCAACGAGCTACCAACTGCTCTACCCCGCAATGCAAATATATAAATATTTTAAAATTTACTTATACATTTATTTATTTATAATTTTGAATAAAATATAAAAATGCATAAATCAGGCTTTGTAACTATTATTGGAAATCCTAATGTTGGGAAATCAACTTTTCTTAATAATATAATTGGTGAAAACATTTCCATTATTTCGGATAAAGCACAAACAACTAGACATAGATTGTTAGGTATTTTAAATGCTGATGATTTTCAAATCATATTTACAGATACGCCTGGTATTATTAAAACTAAATATGAATTACAAAGTGCGATGATGAGTTTTGTTAAAAAATCACTTGAAGATTCGGATGTAATTATTTATATAGTTAGTAACGATAAAAAAGATATTCTAAATGAAGTTATTCATGACTTAATAAAAAAAACTAAATTAAAGTTATTTTTATTACTCAATAAAGTAGATTTAATGACTCAGGAAGAAGTGAGAAATGATTTAGATTTTTGGCAAAAGAAATATAATCCATACAAAATTTTACCTATTTCTGCTTTAAATAATTATAATTTAGATAACCTCTTAATGGCATTAAAAGAAGTTTTACCAAAGTCTCCTCCTTATTTCCCAAAAGATTCATTGACTGATAGGACAGTTAGGTTTATTGTGTCAGAAATAATTAGAGAAAAAATTTTCAAGAGATATGAACAAGAAATCCCTTACTCTAGTGAAGTTGTTGTTGAAGAATATAAAGAAAAAGAAAATATAGTGCATATTAGTTGTATAATTTATATTGAAAGAGAATCTCAAAAAGGCATTATAATAGGTAAAAATGGAAGTGCTTTAAAGTCATTAGGAATTTCATCAAGAAAAAGCATTCAAAATTTCATTGGAAAAAAAGTGTTTTTAGCTTTTAATGTAAAAGTGTTAAAGGACTGGAGAAGAAAAAAACAACAATTAAAAAAATTAGGTTATATAAATTAATATGTCAAATATAGTAGCAATTGTAGGTAGACCAAATGTTGGTAAATCAACTTTATTTAATAGGTTGGTGCAAAGAAAAAAATCTATTGTTCATAATCACAGTGGGGTAACCAGGGATAGAATTTATGAAAAAACTGATTGGAATGGAGTTGATTTTTCTTTAATAGATACTGGTGGTTTCGTTCAAGGTTCTGATGATATTTTCGAAAAAGAAATAATTAAACAAGTAGATTTTGCTGTTAAAGAGGCAAGTGTTATTTTATTTGTGGTTGATGTAAGCACTGGGATTACAAATTTAGATTCAAATTTATCTAGATATTTAAAAAAGATAAATAAGAAAGTAATATTAGTTGTAAATAAAGTTGATGACACATTTAAAAATTATGATGCCCCCATTTTTTATAATTTAGGCTTTGGTGATTTTTTTTCCATTTCTGCAATTAATGGTTCAGGAACTGGGGATCTTTTGGATCGGGTTGTTTCATTTTTAGATAATAAAAAAGAAGTTATTAATAATAATTTTCCTAGAATTTGTGTTGTAGGTAGGCCAAATGTAGGAAAATCTTCACTTGTAAATTTGTTATTAGAGGATGATAAAAATATAGTTACAAATCAAGCAGGAACAACTAGGGATTCAATAGATAGTTATTTCAAAAAATATAATCAGGAATTTATTTTAGTTGATACCGCTGGAATAAGAAAAAAATCAAAAGTAAAGGAGGATTTAGAATATTACTCTGTAATACGATCAATTGGTGCAATAGAAAATTCTGATGTTTGTATTTTAATGATTGATGCTCAAGATGGAATGGAAAATCAGGACCAAAAAATATTTAGTCTAATTACAAAAAACCAAAGAGGTGTTGTTATTTTAATAAATAAGTATGATTTAATTAATAATAAAAAAGAACAAAAAATAAAAATTGAAAATAAAATTAAAGATAAAATAGCACCCTTTATTGATGTTCCAATTATTTTTATTTCAGTTTTAAATAAACAGAGAGTTTTAAAATCAATGGAAACAGCGGTAGATGTATATAAAAGATTAACATTTAAAATAAGTACTAGTAAATTAAATGATTATTTATTAGGTTTAATTGAAAAAAATCCACCACCCAGTACTAAAGGAAAGAGGGTTAAGATAAAGTATATAACACAGTTACCAACTAGAAGGCCTTCATTTGCTTTTTTTTGTAATTTACCTCAGTATATAAAAGAAAGTTATAAACGTTTTTTAGAAAATAAATTGAGAGAAAAATTCAACTTTACAGGTATTCCAATTCAAATTTTTTTTAGAAAAAAATAAATTAGATATTAAATTTTATTTTAATAGTATCTACGTAGTCTAACTTTTCCCATGGGAAAAGTTCAATATCTTTTTGAATAAAGTTATTATTTCCAAAAGTAACACACGGATTTTCATTACATCCACAATTTAATTCTTGATTGGTGTTTTCTATTTCCTTTTTAGTTAAGATGTAAGTATGTTTCTGTGATTCTCTACCCATGTGTCCATAAGCAGCAGTTTTAAAGTAAATTGGATTTTTTAGTTTGAGTCTATCAATAATAGCAGCGGGCCTTAAATCAAAAATAGACTCTACTTTTTCACTTATTTCAGCATCACTAATATTTAAATTTGATTTTCCATATGTGTTTATGTATATGTTCATTGGTTTTGCCACCCCAATTGCATAGGATACTTGAACTAAAATTTCTTCAGAAACTCCTGCTGCTACTAAATTTTTTGCAATGTGTCTACAGGCATAAGCAGCAGATCGATCTACTTTAGAAGGGTCTTTTCCAGAAAAAGCTCCTCCACCATGAGCACCCTTTCCTCCATATGTATCTACAATAATTTTTCTACCTGTTAGCCCTGTGTCACCATATGGCCCTCCTTGAACAAATCTTCCTGTAGGATTGACATGTATGATTGTGTCAGCACAAAATAGCTCTCTTTCTTTTAATGAAATTCGGTTTTTAACTCTTGGAATTAAAATAGTTAAAATGTCATCTTTAATTTTTTTAAGCATTTTTTCATCTTCATCAAAATCGTCATGTTGAGTTGAGATTACAATTGTATGAATCTTTATAGGAGAATGGTCTGTATTATATTCAATTGTAACTTGTGATTTAGAGTCAGGTCTTAAATAAGGCATTGATTTTTCATTTTTTCTTATTTTAGCGAGCTCTTCTAAAATAATATGCGATAAGTTTAGTGAAATTGGCATATATGTTTTAGATTCATTAGTTGCATAACCAAACATAATTCCTTGGTCACCTGCCCCTTCCTCTTTATATAAGCCTTTATTTGAAACTACTCCTTGATTAATGTCGGGTGATTGTTCATCAATGTATGTTGTTATTTTACATGATTCTGCAGAGAACTCATATGCTTTTTCTGTGTATCCAATTTTTGTAATTATATTTTTTGCTATTTCCTCAAAATTAATTTTAGCTTTAGATTTTATTTCACCACTAATTATTATTGTATTAGTCGTTACTAAAACTTCGCATGCAACTTTTGAATTTCGATCAATTGCTAAATATGCGTCTAAAATAGCATCAGATATTTGATCAGCAACTTTGTCAGGGTGTCCTTCAGAAACGGATTCAGATGTAAAAAGATATGTATTAGACATTTAATATAAAATTATGGGGGTTACAAATATAAATAATATTTAGGTATTAATTAACTTCTTAAAAGTTTCTTCTACTGAATTATCAAATTCTTTCTTGTACTTGTCTAATATAATTTTCCCGTGATTAATTATGATTATTCTATCACAAATAGATTCTACTTCCTGGAATATATGAGAGGAGAAAAGAATGCATTTATTAGGTGCTAATTGCAGTAATAAGTTTCTTGTATTTAATAATTGATTTGGATCTAGACCTGATGTTGGTTCATCTAGTATAATTACTTTAGGATCATGTAATAAGGCTTGTGCAATTCCAACTCTTTGTTTAAAACCTTTAGATAAAGTTTCAATTTTTTTATTTAAAACTTTTTTTAAATCTGTTAATTCAATAATTCTAATTAAATTAGAAGTCTCTTTCCTATGGATACTATTTATAAAATTCAAAAACTCTTTAACATACATATTTTCATATAAAGGGTTGTTTTCAGAAAGAAAACCTATTTGCTCTTTTATTTTTTGAGATTCTTTTAAACTGTCTTTGCCACAAATTAAAACAGTGCCAGAATCTTGTTTTATGTATGAGGATATTATTTTCATTAGTGTAGATTTTCCAGCTCCATTAGGACCTAAAAAACCAACAATTTCACCTTCTTTAAGGTTAAAGTTTATATTATCTAATACTTTTTTTTGATGATAATATTTAGAAATATTTTTTACATTAACAGACATAATTATTTATAATAATATGTTTAAATATAAATTTTAGTTTCTATACATAAAAATCAATATAGTTTTTTTCATAAATTCATATATATAATATGCAAGGAAAAGTAATTAAATGTGTAAAAAACAGATACTCTGTTTTAACAAAAAAAAACAATTTATTCTTCTGTAAATTAAAGAGCTCTGATAGATTAAAAAAAGTAGATTTTTCTAATCCAGTTGCAGTTGGAGATTTAGTTGAATTTTCTATAATAGAGAATGAAGAAAACGGTGTAATAAATGAAGTTTTAAAACGCAAAAACTATGTGATTAGAAAGTCAGTTAATCTTTCTTATAAATCACAAATTTTAGCATCTAACATAGATTTTGCATTTTTACTTGTAACTATAAAGGAACCTAAGACCTCGTTATTATTTATAGACAGGTATTTAGTTACTACTAATGCTTACAAAATACCTACTATTTTAATTTTTAATAAAAATGACATTTATAGTGAAAAGGAAAGATTAATTGAAAAAGAGTATATCAGTATTTATGAAAAAATAGGTATAAAATGTATATCTATTTCAGTACTTAAAAAGAAAAATATAAATACTTTTAAAAAATATTTAAAAGGTAATACTATTTTACTTTCTGGCCACTCCGGTGTTGGAAAGACATCCCTTATTAATTTATTATCTCCTTCTTTTAATTTAAAAACAAAAGAAATTTCTGAAAAACATAAACAAGGTATTCATACGACTACATTTTCTGAGATGTTAATTTTAGAGGCATATAATGCTTATATTATTGACACTCCTGGAATAAAAGGATTTGGTTTAGTTGATATTTCAAAAGAAAATTTGGCTAGTTATTTCCCTGAATTCAAAAAAAAATCCTCTTTTTGTAAGTTTAAGGATTGCTCACATACTAAAGAGCCGCAGTGTAAAATAATTGAAGAATTAAATAAAGGAAAAATTTCAAAAAGCAGGTATTTAAATTATTTAAATATGTTAAATGAAAGCATTGGTCATAGGAAAGAAAATTATAATTATTAAAATTATGAGAGTTTTATTTCAAAGAGTTTTAGGGGCATCGGTTTCAGTTGAAAACAAGCTAATTAGTAAAATTTCTAACGGCTTATTAGTTTTTGTAGCATTTTGTGATGATGATACCGAAATGGATTTGAGTTGGTCAATTAATAAGATTCTTAATCTTAGAATTTTTAATGATGAGAATGAAAAAATGAATTATAATTTATCAAGAAAAAATGGAGAGTTGTTAATAGTAAGTCAATTTACATTATTCGCAAAATTAAAAAAAGGCAATAGGCCTTCATGGAATGGGGCTGCTTCAGCAGAAAAGGGTGAGTATTTATATAAAAAATTCATTAATCTTTTAAAAGAATTGTATGATGAAAAAAAAATTCAAACAGGGTCTTTTGGTGCAGATATGAAAATAAAATTAATTAATGATGGCCCAGTAACTATTTTTTTTGATTCAAAAAAATAATTTTGATTTATTAATTAAAATCGTAAGGTTTTTTATAATTATAAATAAACTGCAAATTTTTGTTTAAGGTCATTTTTCCAGGATTTATACCTGGCTCTCCCTCTGGTATTTTTACTTTCAAATTTTTAAAGTAATCAACCCATGTTTGTTGAAATTTTCCTTTAGAATTTTTATAGGTCATAGGATTTAATTTAAAAAACTCATTATTTGTGTTAAAAATCTCGTATATGAGTTCAGAGCAATAAAATGAATTTTTGTCCATTAAAAAATTCGTATCGTAAGGTTTATCTAATAGGGTTTTAGATTTTTTAATAGCATCATTAATTAAATATGGATTTTCTTTTAAATAAGCGGGATGTATTCTTGCTATTGTTATTTTGGGAACTCCATTCTTATCAAAGCTTCTGCTGATAAATTCTTTTAAACTAACGATTTTTACTCCATTTATAAAAGCTTCTAAAATTCTAAATGAGTTATTTTCTTTTATAATTAAGCCAACGTGTGAGAAATTCTGATTAAATATTCCAGGGGTAACTTCTTCAATAGCATCGCATAGTGGGCTAGAGTCTAAATCTTGAAAAATAAAATCTCCTTCTTGAGGATTGTATTTTAGAAGAAAAAAATCTACATAATTATTTTGTGCATAAATCAGGTTGAAGAATAAAAAAAATATTAAATTTTTGAACAAAATTTACTCAGCTAAAATTATTATTTTATTATTTTTCATTTCAACTACACCACTAGAAATTTTAATCTCTTCTTGTTGATTTTTAGTATCTGTGATTTTTATTATTCCTTTGTTAAGAGAAGAAACTATAGGCATGTGATTATTTAGCATTTCAAAGCTTCCTGATTTTCCTGGTACTTGAACAGACTGGACTACATTGTCAAATAGTTTTTTTTCTGGAGTTAAAATTTCTAATTTCATACTACTATTTAGTTTCGTTAATCATTTTTTCTCCTTTTTCTATTGCCTCTTCAATTGTTCCAACTAAATTAAATGCTGCTTCAGGCAGGTGATCTAATTCGCCATCTAAAATCATATTAAAACCTTTAATAGTGTCATCAATACTTACAAATACTCCCGGTATTCCTGTGAATTGTTCTGCAACATGAAAAGGTTGAGATAGAAAACGTGCAACTCTTCTTGCTCTATGTACTGCAGTTTTATCTTCTTCAGATAATTCATCCATTCCTAATATTGCAATTATATCTTGTAACTCTTTATATCTTTGTAGAATTTCTTTTACTCTTTGAGCGCAATTATAATGTTTGTCTCCTAATATTTCAGGATTTAAAATCCTTGAAGTAGAATCTAATGGATCTACGGCAGGGTAAATTCCTAATTCAGCAATTTTACGAGATAAAACAGTAGTGGCATCTAAATGTGAAAATGTTGTTGCAGGAGCAGGGTCTGTTAAATCATCGGCGGGGACGTAAACAGCTTGAACTGATGTAATAGAGCCGGTTTTTGTTGATGTAATACGTTCTTGCATAGCTCCCATTTCTGAAGAAAGTGTTGGTTGATAACCAACTGCTGAAGGCATTCTTCCAAGTAATGCGGAAACTTCAGACCCAGCCTGAGTAAAACGAAATATGTTATCGATAAAAAATAGTATGTCATTTCCTGTTTTTTTGCCATCACCATCACCATCTGCTCCACCATCTCTGAAATACTCAGCTAATGTTAAGCCAGAAAGAGCTACTCTTGCTCTTGCTCCTGGAGGCTCATTCATTTGACCAAATACTAGAGTTGCTTGTGATTCTTTCAATTTAGTTTTGTCTACTTTATCCAAGTCCCAGTTTCCTTTTTCCAATTCTTTTACAAATTCGTCCCCGTATTTTATAACACCCGACTCAATCATTTCTCTAAGTAGATCATTACCTTCTCTAGTTCTTTCTCCAACACCGGCAAAAACAGATAGTCCATCATGCCCTTTAGCTATATTGTTTATAAGTTCCATAATTAATACGGTCTTTCCAACACCAGCACCACCAAACAAACCAATTTTTCCACCTTTAGCATATGGTTCGATTAGGTCTATAACTTTTATTCCTGTAAAAAGAACTTCAGTGTTTGTAGAAAGTTCTTCGTATTTTGGAGCAGGTCTATGAATAGGGTATCCATTTTCTTTTGAAAGTTGACCAATACCATCAATAGCATCACCTACAACGTTTAATAACCTACCTTTTATGTTGTCACCAATTGGCATTAATATTGGATTTCCGGTTGCAACAACCTCCATTCCACGTTTTAATCCATCAGTAGAATCCATAGCGATGGCTCTAACTGAGTTTTCACCAATATGTTGTTGGCACTCAACAATAACTTTTTCTCCAGATTCTTTTATTATTTCTAAAGAGTCATAAATTTTAGGCAATTCATCACCACCTTCTTTAAAAGTAACATCAATTACTGGGCCAATAATTTGAGATATTTTTCCTTTTTTTTCAGACATAACGTAAAAATGATATTAAAGTATTAAATGTTATTAAATTTGGCATAAAAGTAATTATTTATTAAATATAAAAACAAAGTTTTTATGTTTTTATTTTTTTATTTTTGAACAATATTCTCTTTAGCACTTTTTCATTGAAAATACACAAAGGATTAGATAGTTTTATAAAAATTCAAAATGCAGTTGTAACCACTGGAACTTTTGATGGAGTCCATAACGGCCATTTAGATATAATAAAAGAATTATGTGAAAAAAAAGGTCAACAACAAAGTGTGTTAATTACTTTTTTTCCCCATCCAAGACAAATTTTGTTTCCAGATCAAAATATAAAGTTTATTAACACATTTGAAGAAAAAGTAGCATTATTGTCAAAATATAAAATTGATCATTTAATTATTCATGAATTTAACTTAGCATTTTCCAGAATGTCTTCAATTGAATACATTAGAGATATACTAAAGAATAAAATAGGCTTAAAAAAATTAATTGTTGGTCATGATCATCAGTTTGGAAGAAACAGAGAGGCATCAATTTCTGAAATTCGAGAATATGCACAATTATATGATTTTGAAATTAAATATATTGATCCTTTTCAATTAAATGGGTTAGTAGTAAGTTCTACAAAAATTAGAAAGGCATTATTGGAGGGCGAGATTAAGTTTGCAAATACTTTATTAGGATATGATTTTTTTTTAACAGGAAAAATAATTTATGGAAAGGGAATAGGAAAAGAAATTGGTTTTCCAACTGCAAATATAAAAATTGAAAATAAAAATAAAATTATACCAGCTAATGGTGTTTATGCTGTTTTTTTAGAAATAGAAAATCAAAAATATGGAGGAATGCTTAATATAGGGTGCAACCCTACTTTTGAAGAAAAAAAGCTATCTATTGAAGCACATATATTCAATTTTAAAGATGATATATATAACAAAGAAATCAAAGTAAGTTTTAAAAGTAAAATTAGAGATGAGAAGAAATTTAATTCTGTTCAAGAATTAAAAAAACAACTTTTCAAAGATGAGATATTAGCAAAAAAGAATTTAACTCACTAGTGTTTTTTTAAAATTAAATTAAAAGCACATGTAAATATTAACCCAAAAACAAGAGATTTTATTATTAATTTTTCACTTAAGTACACATCAATACCTGAAATAGCGCTTCCACTAACAAATAATTCAACTAGTGGATGAGATATCCAAAATAATATAGAAATTATTAAAAATTGATTTAAATATTTTTTCATTTTATTTAAGAATTATTGTTTGTTTATCGAAGATTATATTGTCTTTTTCAAAAGTAATAAAATATAAACCAGTTTCTAAATTATCTCTATTTAAACTAAATGTATAATCATTTAATTTTATACTTTTAATCAATTTCCCATTGATGTTAAATATATTTGCCGTTTCAATTTTTTTAACAGATTTTATGTTTGTTTCATATGAAAAAGGATTAGGATAAACCTCAACTGTATAGTTGTTTATTTCTTGTAACATCACTTCATCACAGGCATCACCAATTCCATCATTGTCACTATCAGTTTGTTCAGGGTTATAAATTTGAACACAATTATCACAGGCATTTCCTATTCCATCAGAGTCACTATCAGATTGAGATGCATTGTTGTTTTCAGGGCAATTATCAATACCTGTACATATTCCATCATTATCAATATCACCATAAATACAATTATTTTGACAATCTTCAAAAACACCCTCAGGGTAATTACATGAGCCGTTATCCACATTAGCTTCTTCATTGTAGTTTAATGCTAAATCACATGTGCAGCCATACACAAAATAATTTATATCAAAACAATTATCAAAAAGTGTTTGTGCTAATTGATCAGCTTCCTTTAATTTTTGAACAGATGCTAAAGGGCCACCTTTTTCAGCTCTTGCCCAAACAACACCTGTAGTAATGTAATTTACAGCTCCTGGCTCTAAAGTAAAAGGACCGGCAGATTGAATAAATCTTCTATCTGAAGGTGTGTTGCCTGCCGTTGTTTCGTCCCAATTTGTATCAAAATTAGGATCCGATAATCCTGGGAACATAAAATCACATTCAGGGTTTGTGGCAACGCCACCATTTCCTCCGTAAGTCATAGGTTGGCCGTTAGTCCAAATACCTTTCAAATAATTATAATAATCAATTGCGAAAACAGGATCATTGTTCCAGTCATAAATATCGGTATCCCAAGCGGCATTGTTATAGTAAACAAATTTAGACATAATAATTTGTTCGCCCTCTTCATCAACTTCACCGTCTCGGTCATTATCTATTCCGTCATTATTATCTGCTAGTGGCCCTCTGAAAAAATCTACACCAACTGCAGGAGGATTTTCTCCATAACCATTTACACCTTGTAGAGCATCGCTTTCATCATTATTATCCCCATTATAGCAATAACCAAGCCCAAGTTCAACATCACAGCCTATATAGTCATCTTGATAATTTCCAACGTCAGGGTCTACCCATTGTCCAAAATATGTTTCATTTAACGTTTCAGTAGATCGATTTATAATTTTGTAACTGTAAAAAGTCATATCACCTAATTCATCTACAGTTTTATATGCAAATGCTTGAGCTTGTATTTCTAATCCTATATCTGCTCCACTAGTTTCACCATGAAAATTACCACGGTCATTAAAAACCCACCATATACTTTGGTCACCATATAACATGTCATCATTTGCACAATTTAAATTCCCGGCGATGTTATATGCGGGGTAATCGTCATTATTAAATTCTCCATCTGCATTTACATCAACATAAGGAGCTAAGTAGTCGTATGTTCCATCGACATTTAATCTAGATGCTGGCCAGTTTGTAATTACATCAGGAATTTCATATCCAGGGTAAATTATTTGTTCACTACAGTTAGGATCTGAAACGCAAGTATTATAATCAAGAAAAGCCTCTACATCAGATAACTTAATTGACCAATGATTATCATACTCATTACAAACATCAACATTCACTGATCCATATTCGGGACTTTCAATATTTCCATTTAATGGCCCAGGAAAAAAGTCAACACCAGCAGTTCTATATGTCATAGCAGCTACTTTTAAATTATTAGAATCATCTAATCCACCTATCCATAAAGCACCCGCAAAAATAGAGTGAATATTTCCATCTTTAGGAACTTCATATTGAGCAGTAGATAAATCCCACCACATATCGCCACCTCCAAGAACAAGAGCTCTTACGTTACCAACATCTAAATAGGTTGAGGAAGATGGCGCAGCACATCCACCGCCAATTCTTTCCAATGGATTAAGCTTTTTTTTATTGATTTTCAATACATTTTCAGCAGAAAATAGATTACTGGAAATTGTAAATACAATACAAAGTAGAGATAATATATAATTCATAGTATGATGGGGTTGTTTATAACAATAAAGATATAAATAATTATTTTTTTATTATAAATAACTATAGTTAAGATAGTTGCATTTTTTCGCAATAAACAATATAATACCTGTTATGCAAACGTCGTAAAATAGGTCTAATTCCAATTTTTTTTGGATCATAGGATTTCCATTTTTCTGATTTTTTAATTATCCAGTTAGAGCGGTTTAATAAATATTCAAATTGTTTTGGTTCAAATTCATGGTAATGTTTGTCCCAATCATCTTTTTCATTCCAATATGCGTTAGTAAACCAAAGTTTAAGGGGGACAGATGCAATAAGTTTTTTGTTTTTTACACTGTTTAACAAGTTAAAGGGGGCTAACATATGTTCGAAAATTTCGAATGCAGTTATTACATCTGCATCAGAATCTGAGGCTACTTTGAAGTCTATGTCTAAATTTTCACCATTGGTGTTTTTGACATTATAGCCAGCTTTTTTCATTATTTCTGAAAACTCGTTTGGTGTTCCGAGGTCAAGAATTTTTTTGGAAGTAGGTATATGCTCTTTTAAAAACTGAAGAGTTTTTTTATACCTAATTTTTTTGCAATAGTCTATTTTTTTCACTTAAAAATTTAATTGAATTCCGAGCATATAATTTTTAGTCGCTTGAGGATAAGTTCCTGTTAGATTATATACTTGTGTACCATTATAAATCTCATCTTCATCGTTTTCAATTACTAAATAAGGATCTGTCATATTGATATAATCTTCTGGTGAAATAAAAGGATATGTCCATCCGTAAGAAGAATAGAGACTATTAAATAGATTTTTTATTTGAAATTTAATTTTTAATTCTCTAGAGTTGTTGTTAGTTAAATTAACAAATAAAGAGAGGTCATGAGCTGAGTAGCCGGGTAACTCTCTATCAATGTTATTTGTATTATCTAAAAATTGGCGACTAACATATTTTGAGTCGAAGTTTAGATTCCAAGACATTTTTTTATTTTTAAATATTTCCCAGTTAATTGAAGAGCTTGCAATTAAACTAGGAGAAAAAGCAATTGTAGTTTTTTCATGAGTTATTATTTCTTGAACTCCTGTTTCCCAATTATCTATATGTTCGTTAAACGAATTAATTTTATTATCACTCATATTTAAATTAAAGGACCAAATAATTGGATCAAAATTAATTTTACTTATTACCTCTAAGCCTAGTCTGTAGCTATTCTCAACATTAGTTCTAATAGCAGCGCCAACATTATTTAATTCCCCAGTTAACACTAGTTGATTTCGGTAGTCCATAAAATACATCCCAGTAGAAATTAGGAATGAGTTAGATTTAAATAAGTATTGAATTTCTGTATTATATAATCGTTCTGCTTTTGGGTTTGGGTTATTAATTAAATCAAATCTATTTGGAGCACTATTTCCAACTGAAAACGATCCAAATAATTTATGATTTTCATTTTTGGAGTATGTTAATCCAATTTTTGGATTAAAAAATAAGTAACTCCAATTATCATCAACAAATAAATTATCAAAATAATTAATTTGATCATCAATAGTGCCTAAAATTTTATAATTAATAGTTTGTAATTGCAAATCAGCTGATAATGATAATTCTCCAAAATCTAAAGTAGATCTTGAATATATATTGCTAGAAATTTTTTCACCAATATTATCATAGTAATTATTTGAAAAATTATAATAAGAGTTTATATAATTTGAGCTTAATGAATTATTATAATTATTATCATCAATTGAAATTAATTTTCCAAAATGTTTTCCGTTATATTTATTAATTGAAAACCCAGAAAAGTTTGAAAATGTATTTTTACTAAATTCAGATTTTATAATGAATCCGTAGTAATCATTGTCAAGCCATTTTCTATTTATAATATCATAAATCCCATTTGGATCAATTGTTTGAGGGTTTTGTGAATCACCATTTGGATAAAATGCACTTAAATTATTGAATGCGTTAACATAATTGCCAAGATTATCGCCGTTTTCAAAATTTTCATAATATCCTTCCCCATGAGTATAATGAAATGATGAAGAGACTTTAAAATTATCACTAAAAGTATGATGAATATGAGCTTGATGGTGTATCTGTTCGTAGTGGTCTATTTGATTATGATAATTATATGGGTTGAATGTCCTAAATTTTTTATTGTCTAAAAATGAAATTGGAACCCCATACCAAGCTTGATAAGTTTCTTCAATTCCACCAAAAGAAATTAACTGGATTAACGTGTTTTTGCTATTGTATTGAGATGAAAAGTAATATGATTTTAAATCCGAAGAAGCTCTATCAATATAACCATCACTTTTGATTTGTGAAATTCTACCATCAAATGATATACTTTTTTTAATTAATCCACTTCCAAATCCTACAGATGATTTACTTGAGTTAAAAGAGCCATAACTATATTCAATGGAGCCATATGGCTTTTTGTTTAGTGACATAGTTGAAATATCAATTTGCCCACCAAATGAACCATTGCCTACTGTGGAGATGCCAATGCCTCTTTGAATTTGTATAGATGTTGCAGAAGAAAATAAGTCAGGGATGTCAACATAATATACTTGTTGAGACTCGGAGTCATTTAATGGTATTCCATTAATAGTTACATTAATTCTAGTCTGGTCACTTCCTCTTAATCTTAATGAAGAGTAGCCGATTCCATTTCCAGCATCAGAGTTAAAAATCATGGAAGGTTCGTATTTTAAAAGAGCAGGAATATCCTGTCCTAGATTTTTTTTATTAATTTTTGCTAAATCAATATTTTTTTTGGTTGTTGGGTAAGTTGATTGAATTTTATTGCTAATTAAATCAACTTTATTTAAAAAAGTAGTGTCATTGTTGAAGTTTTTTTCTTGAGAAAATGAGTGTAAACTTGATGCTATAAAAAGTATTAATAAGATGAGATTTTTCATTTTAGTTCATTTAAGTTAGTATTTCATTTCTAGCATTACCTAGCAGATTCAATGGGTCTTTTCTCAGCCTAATATATTAAGCACCCCATAATGAACAATACAAATCTAAATTTTTTTAACTAATTATATGGCGATTAATAACATTTTGTGCTTGTTTAATTCTTTCCGTTTTATTTCCAGAAATTATTGTTAGGGGTTTATCTTTCAGTTCAGTTAAATAAAGATCAAAAATCCTTTTTCTGTCGTGGGGGTTTTCTCTTAAAGGGTCTTCTTTCCACGGCACATCAGGATAACATAATAAATAGTGATTATAATTTTCTTTCTTTTTAATAATCCAAGGATCACATTTATTAAATTTATCAAGACTCCATATTTTAATTGTATGTATTGAAGTATCACAGATTAAAATTTTTTTTTCTAAGGCATTAATTTTTACTTCTTCTTTTTCTTGACCCTTAGCGATTTTTAATAGGTCATCATATTTGTATTTCCTATTTAATTTATTTAGATAATCTCTTGCAAATTCTTTTACAACATGACATTTATATATTTCACCTAATGATTTAGCTAGTGTTGTTTTTCCACAAGATTCAGGTCCAGTAATTACTATTTTTTTTATCATTGTTTTTTTAAATCTTTTAGCCATGATAAATAACCGTGAGTCGCGAATGGAATATAAAAGAAAAAAAGAAAGCAATAGAAATAATCTCCAGTGTTTAAGTAAAAAAAACCACTTATAATATCAATCCAGATAAAATACAACCAACTTTCTAATATTTTTTTAGTTGTCATATACATGGGGATAATATTAAACATAAACATCAATGCGTCAAAAAAAGGGTCTTTACTAAAAAACATAGATTTGGAAATAAAATCACTTTGTAAAAATGTAAATAATCCAATAGTCAATAAGCTTCCAATGAAAATTGTCATTTTATGATATTTTTTGTTTTTACTTTTTACAATTATTTTTTCAGTATTTTTTTGAGACCAATTTTTTAACCCTGACAGTCCTACTCCAATAAAAAATATTTGCATAATTGATTGTAATGGTAAGCCAATAGTAAAAAAAGCATATCCATTAAGAATTGCAGCAATAATTAAAGCAAACCAACAAAGTATATTTTGTCTTATTGAAAGTACTACATAAATAATACTAAATAATACTCCGAAAAATTCGTAAATATGGTTTGTGATGTAATTTAATATTTCCATTATTGTATTTTATTTGCAATAGATATGAAATAATCTTCAAATATTTCATGATAAATTCTAAATTTTATTTTTTTGTTTTTTCTTATATATAGTCCAAGGCTTTCATTTTCATTTAAGTTTTTAATAAAAATGTGTTTTTTAAAAGAACAAGGTAATCCATTTAATGTTTTGTATATAGCTTCTTTAGAGCACCAAACATAATGTAAAAAACAATCTTCTTCAAAAGAATGATTTAAGTCTTTTTCGTTCACGAATTTATTTTTTATTAGTTGTATTTTTTTGCTTCTATATTGAATATCTATACCAATTTTCTCATTGCTAATTAAAGCAGCCGATAAATTATTTGAGTGACTAATTGAAATATTTTTAATTTTTTCACAAAAGGGAGCCCCAAACTTATTGTAGTAAACGTTGATTTTTTTATTACTTATTTTATTTAAAATTAATTTTGATGCAATAGATTGTTTTTTGCGGTTAATATTTTTAATTTTTTCTAAATAAGTTTTCTCATTTTCATTAAAGTTCCCTTTACCTAAAAGAGTGTTAACAGATTCGGTGATTGCCCAAATACCGCAAGTGAAATTATTTTTATTTATAAATTTTATTAAAGGCATTTTAGTTAGTAGAATTCAAGATTAATATATTAAATTTGTATACTATTTATTATAAATTATGAGCACAAAAATAGAAAAAATGAATTTTAAAGTTAAAGATATTTCCCTTGCTGAATGGGGAAGAAAAGAAATAAAATTAGCTGAAGCAGAAATGCCTGGCCTAATGATGCTAAGAAAAAAATATGTTAAAAGTAAACCATTAGCTGGTGCTAGAATTGCGGGATGTCTACATATGACAATACAAACTGCTGTTTTAATTGAAACATTGATTGTTTTAGGCGCAGAGGTTTCATGGTCTTCGTGTAATATTTTTTCTACCCAAGATCACGCAGCCGCAGCAATTGCAAAAGCAGGAATACCTGTTTTTGCTTGGAAAGGAATGAATGAAGATGAGTTTGATTGGTGTATTGAACAAACTTTACATGCTTTTAAGAATAATAAGCCATTGAATATGATACTTGATGATGGTGGTGATTTAACAAACATGGTATTAGATAAATTTCCAGAACTTGTTGATGAAATCAAAGGCATTTCTGAAGAAACTACTACAGGAGTCTTACGTTTATATGAAAGGGCAAAAAATAACACATTACCATTACCAGCAATTAATATAAATGACTCTGTCACAAAATCAAAGTTTGACAATAAGTATGGCTGTAAAGAATCTGCTGTAGATGCTATTAGAAGGGCAACAGATATTATGTTAGCAGGCAAATCTGCAGTTGTTGCTGGATATGGAGATGTAGGTAAAGGCTCTGTTGCTTCATTAATGGGAGCAGGTTGTAGGGTAATAGTAACAGAAATTGATCCAATTTGTGCGTTACAAGCTTCTATGGATGGTTTTGAAGTAAAAAAAATGATTAATGCCATACCTAAAAGTGATATTGTTATTACTGCTACTGGTAATAAGGATATTATAACTGGAGAGCATTTTTTAATAATGAAAGACAAAACCATAGTTTGTAATATAGGTCATTTTGATAATGAGATTGATGTAAAATGGTTAAATGAAAATGCGCTCAAAAAAGATGAAATTAAACCTCAAGTTGATTTATATACTCTTCCAAATGGAAAAGAAATTATTTTACTTGCAGAAGGTAGGTTAGTTAATTTAGGATGTGCAACAGGCCATCCCTCTTTCGTTATGTCTAATTCGTTTACAAATCAAGTTTTAGCTCAAATTGAGTTATGGGAATCTTGTCATAAATATGAAAATAAAGTTTATACTTTACCAAAGGAATTAGATGAAATGGTTGCTAGGTTACATCTTGAAAAACTAGGTGTTGAATTAGAAGAGTTGAATGAAGAACAAGCAAACTACATTAATGTAAAAAAAGAAGGGCCTTATAAGCCAGATTATTACAGGTATTAATTAAATATTGACAAGTTATTTCCGCTATATATGGTGTTATATCGCTTTAATGGTTGATTTGCAGGTCCTTGTATAACAGATCCATCTGTAATTAAAAATTTTGAATCAGAGCATGGGTCTTTTATAGAAATATTATCATTTTCAACGCTTACTTGGCACTCTGATGTAGGGTTAAACGTACTTGCCCTGTCATAAGCGATAAACTCATCTAAATTTTTTCTATAAATTAAAATTCCTCCTACACCACCGTTTAAATACATCCATCCCCCTGGACTTTCTACATTAAAAAACTCAGGGTTATTTATATATAAATATAAGTTTACATCTACTTGAGGAAAGTTGTAGTTTTCATTCTCACAACTTAGTGTAAGGCATAAAAGAAATAAATAAATTTTTTTCATTTTTTAAAAATATTGATATTAATAACTATAAAATTATATGTTAACTTTTAATTAAAATACATATATTTAACCTACAAAAAATCACAGTTATATCAAAAAATACTTAAATGGTCAGATTTAGTTATACTTTTTTCGTTCTATTTTTTCTTTCTTTTTCATTTTCTTTTTCACAGAGTGGAACTTTAAAAGGAAGGGTAATAGATGGGTCAAATGCGGAGTCAATTCCGATGGTTAATATATCTCTTTTGCAAGACGGTGCTATAATTGATGGAACATCATCTGACATGGATGGATATTATACAATTAAGCCAATACCACCTGGAAAATATACAATAGAAGCATCTTTTATTGGTTATCAAAAAACAATTGTAAATAATGTTTTAATATCACCTAATAAAATTACCGCAGGAAATTTTGAGTTATTACCTGAGAATACTGAGCTAGGAACTGTGAACATTATTGAGAGTTCAGTTCCACTAATTGACCCTGACAAATCTGGAGCGGTAAAAACAAAAGAACAGATTACTGCTTTGCCAACTAGAAATGTACAGTCTGTTGCTGCAACAACGGCGGGTATTTATCAGGCAGATGAAGGCGAGGCTTTAAATATTAGAGGAAGTAGATCATCATCAACGGATTATTATGTAGATGGTATAAAAATTACGGGTAACATTAATGATATTCTGCCACAAGATGCAATAGACCAAATGACAGTGATTACTGGCGGTTTGCCTGCAAAATTCGGGGATGCAACAGGTGGAATAGTTAGTGTGACAACTAGAGGCCCTTCTAGTATTACTAGAGGAGGGTTGGAGCTTATTTCTTCGTCATTAACTGACCCTTATAATTATAATTTGTTGTCATTTAATGCTTCAGGACCTATTTTAAGAAAAAAAGATGATAATAAAACACCTATTATTGGATATTTAATAACGGGAGAATATAATTTTGCAAAGGATCATGATCCTTCTGCGGTTGGTATTCCAAGTTTGAAAACAGATATATTTAACGATATTCAAGAAAATCCATCTCAGTTTGTAGGTATTCCAAATTACTTAGATTTTTCAACAGTTTATTCTGTTAATAGAGCGGAATTTTTAAGAGAATCTGATTGGGATATGGTTGATGTTAAGCCTAATAATGGTAGAGATGAAATAAAATTACAGAGTAAGCTTGATTTTAGATTAGGAAAGGATATTAATCTTACTATTGGTGGATCCTATTCAAATAAACATGAAATGTCTTCTTCTTGGAGAAGGATTTTACTTAATTATGATTCAAACTATGAATTTATTGATGACAATCTTAATATTTACGCCAGAATTCAACACAAATTAAGTGATGATAACTCTGATGGCCCTTTAAAGAATGTATTTTATACTCTTCAAGGTAATTATTCAAAAAGTGGAGAGTTACTTCAAGATCCAAGACATGGAGATAATTATTTTGCTTATGGTTATGTAGGTAAATTTATTCCGCAAATGAATTATCAATATGAAAGTAATCCTTTTGGATGGGAGACAAAAGACATAAGAGTTGTTCAGGAAAATGGAGACACTATTTTTGAAACTCATACAGGGGCTATTTTGGAAGAATATATTACTTATGATTTTGAGCCGGGTAAAGAGAATCCTTTAATGGCTAATTATACAGAACAATACATTAATTATTTTCATTCTTATCTTCCAAATTTAGATCCTTCAATGGAACATATAATGTTTGGAGGGGGATTAAGAAATGGAGACACTCCTCCTTATGTTTATTCTCTTTGGCTGAATTCAGGTGAGGTAGCTTATACATTTAGAGATATTGATGTTACTAGATTTGGTTTTACGGGTTCTGCTTCAGCTGATATAGGTAATCACGCATTAGAATTTGGTTTTGAATATGAAAGAAATAAAACAAGTTTTTATAGAGTTTATGGCCCAGATTTGTGGAATTTAGGTCGACAATTAGCTAATCAACATTTACAAAACAAAGTTTATTTTGTAGATGATCAGATTCAGAATCAGTATGGGGAAGATTTTTTAATTTTTTCAAGTGAATATCTTGTTTCAGAAGAACAATATTCAACATTTGGTCAAAATATTAGAAGTCAGTACGATATTCCAGATAATGAATGGGTTTATTTAGATCAATTTACTCCAAACGAACTATCAGTAGATATGTTTAGTGCTGATGAATTAATGGATAATGGAAACCTCCCTGTTTATTACTATGGTTATGATTACAAAGGAAACCCAGTAAGTGGATCTAGAGTGAGTTTTGATGAGTTTTTAAATGAAACTGATGAAAATGGAAATTTTAGTAGAAGAATATCACCATTTGAACCTATTTATACTGCAGGTTATATCCAAGATAAATTTTTCTTTGATGATATAGTTTTTAATGTTGGTGTTCGTGTATCTAGGTACGATGCAAACCAAGAAGTGTTAAAAGATAAATATTCATTATTACCTGTTAAAACTGTACAGCAGGTTGACGCATCATTGAACCCTAATGCCTCTTTAGATATAAATACAGGACAGTATTCTCATCCGTCAAATATTGGTAATGATTTTGTTGTTTATGCAAATTCTATTACTGACCAAAATCAAATTACAGGATATAGAGATGGAGATAATTGGTATGATGCTAATGGGCTTCCAATAACAGATCCTTCTGTTTTAAATTTAGGTAGTGGAGTTATTCCTTTTTTAGAAGATCCAGATCATGTATCTAAACCAAATGGTGGATTAACAGGTGACGCTTTTGAAGATTACACACCTGAAGTTATGATTGAACCTCGAGTTTCATTTAATTTTCCAATTTCGGATCAAGCAATGTTTTTTGCTCACTATGATATTTTAACTCAAAGACCAGCAAGTAGCTCTAGAATGAACCCTTATGACTTCTTATATCTTGCCTCAAGAGCAAATGATATACAAAATCCAAATTTAAAAATGGAGAGAACAATAGATTATGAAGTTGGTTTTAAGCAAGCATTAACTGAAAGATCTGCTTTACAAATTTCGGCTTTTTATAAAAATTTAAAGGATATGGTTCAACAAGAAAGAGTTAACTATGCGTATCCAATTTCATATACACATTATAATAATATAGACTTTGGTAATGTGAAGGGTTTTTCTTTTAATTATGAATTGAGAAAAACAGGAAATATTTCATTTAATGCAAATTATACATTACAATTTGCTGATGGAACGGGCTCATCTTCTACAACAGCGGAAAATATTATTCAAGCAGGATTTCCTAATCTTAGAGTAACTCTTCCTTTAGACTTTGATCAGAGACATAGTTTAAATGGAAACATAGATTTTAGATATGGATCCGGGTCAAATTATAATGGACCTATTTGGTTTGGTAAAAAAATATTTCAAAATTTTGGTGCAAATTTAAACCTAACAGCAGGTTCAGGTACACCATATAGTCAACAAACTAATGCAACAACTGATCAATTTGGAATTCCTATTCAAACAACTTTAGAGGGAAGTGTAAATGGATCTAGAAAACCATGGTCATTTAGAGCAGATTTAAAACTAAATAAAGAATTTTCTTTTTCATTAGGTCAAATAGGGGGGAATGAAAGAAAGCTTAAAATGAATGCATACGTTTGGGTTCAAAATTTATTAAACGCAGATAATATAATAGCTGTATATGACTACACTGGTAATGCTGATGATGATGGTTATTTAACTTCTGCAGAGGGGCAGGCATATGTTCAACAACAAATTGATCCTACTGCATTTACTGATCAATATTCTGCTTCTATAATTAATCCAAATAATTATAGTAGACCACGAACAATTAGAATTGGTTTAACAATGAACTTTTAATTAATGATTTTTATGAATAAAAAACATATAGTCTTTTTTGCGATAATAACTTTTTTCTTTACAAAAATTTCTTTTGCTAAAGAAAACATTCCGAATCCAAATAATAATTCTAATGCTCTTAGGGTTATAGCTGCAGGTTGTTTGCCTGCAACAGCTCAAACACAGTTGAATGTAAACAATGTGAAAACATTAATTATGACAGGTGGTGATATGTGGTGGGATTTAAATGATGGTGTTTATGAAATTCCTAATGGTAGTGATAAACATTCAATGTTTGCTGGGGCGTTATGGATAGGAGGTTTAGATGATCAAGATAATTTAAAGGTAGCAGCAATGACCTATCGTCAAGACGGTAACGATTTTTGGCCCGGTCCATTAAATGCTGATAATACTAGTAGTGAATATGGCTCTGTCTCTGCTTCAGTTTGTGCGGAATATGATCAGCATTATAAAATTACAAGACAAGAAGTTGAAGATTATGTTGCATATCTTAATTGTATTTCTGAGCCAGGTTGCGATATGTCAGAATTTGATGATTATGTACAACCAGCAATTATTAATGATTGGCCAGCTAGTAGAATAGATGTTGATGGTACTTTTGATTATTTAGCACCATTTGTTGATGTAAACGGAGATGGGAGTTATACAACAGGTGTTGATTACCCAGGTTATGATTTAGAAGGAACTGCGGATTGTAAAACAGATGATGTTTTATTTGGCGATCAAACTCTTTGGTGGGTTTTTAATGATAATGGAAATATTCACACTGAGTCAGGTTCTGAATCAGCGATTGGTTTAGAAATACAAGCTCAAGCATTTGGGTTTTCAACTAATGATGAAATTAATGATATGACTTTTTATAGTTATAAAATTATGAACAGATCTACTGAAACGTTAAATGATACATATTTTGGACAATGGGTAGATCCTGATTTAGGAAATTATCAAGATGATTATGTTGGCTGTGATGTAGGCCTTGGTCTTGGTTATTGTTACAATGGAGATGCAGAAGATGATGGAGCATCAGGTTACAATTATGATTCAGATGACCCTCCCCCTGCGATTGGTGTTGATTTTTTTAGAGGTCCTTTAGCTGACACTAATGATGGAATAGATAATGATGGTGATGGCGAAATTGATGAAGCAGGTGAGCAAATTATAATGTCAAAGTTTGTGTATTATAACAATGATTTTTCTGATCATGGAAATCCAGAGGACGCAATTCACTATTATAATTATTTAAAAGGTATTTGGAAAGATGGTAATCCAATGACTTATGGAAGTACTGGTTGGGAATCTGGAAATCCAGGTTGTAATTTCATGTTCCCAGACGATACTGATCCTAATTTTACTGAACCATGGACAGAAATTACAGCAGGTAATGATCCTGCAGACAGAAGATTTTTGCAGTCCGCGGGACCATTCTCTTTAGAGCCAGGTGCAGTTAATTATATTACAATAGGAGTTGTTTGGGCAAGAGCTTCTGAAGGAAATAATTTTGCTTCAGTTGAAAAAATGAAATTAGCTGATAGAAAAGCACAAACTCTTTTTGATATTTGCTTTGAGGTAATTGATGGTCCTAGTGCACCAGATGTTCAAGTAGTTGAATTAGATGAAGAATTAATTTTAAATTTAACTTATTCTGAAAACTCAAATAATTTTGGGGGTATATATATGGAGGAGGATCCTTTTATATCTGATGTTTTAGCAGATTTAGATGGTGATGGTGTTTATGAGGACATACCAATTGATCGTAATTATAGGTTTGAAGGCTATCAAGTATTTCAATTAAGGGATGACCAAGTATCTGTAAATGATTTATATGATCCAAATAAAGCTTATATGGTTTTTCAGTCTGATATAGAAAATTATAGAGATTTTGCAAACGTAAATGATTTAGTTGATGGAAATGGCCAACCTGTTTTAGAACCTGTGATAGTTTATAGTCCTGGTGATAACCCGGATCCCGTAGCTGATTTAGTAAATTACAATTTAGACGAATCTGTAGGTCCAAATATTTTTGTTCCTCAAAATATGACTTTAGGAGCAGATAATGGAGGCCTTTCACATTCAATAAGAATTACAGAAGACAAGTTTGCAACTGGAAATACAGACTTAGTTAATAATAAGCCTTATTATTTTATGGTGGTTGCTTACGCACATAATGATTACATTAAGTATGCTGCAGATACTCCTTTTAATAATTCTGACCCTTATGCTCCAAGTTCTTTAGGTCAAAAGAAACCTTATTTAGCAGGAAGAAAAAATATAAAAACTTATACTGGTATTCCTCACAAAACTGAATCTTCTGGAAATTTAATTAACGCAGAGTACGGCGTTAGACCTTCCATTATCGGTATATCTGGTTCAGGAAACGGAGGTTTTATTTTAGATATAACAGATGAAAATAGACAAGAGATAGCAAATAATAACTCTGTAGATTCTATTTTTTATTTACAAGATAGAGGACCAATAGATATTTCAGTAATTGATCCTTTGTCTGTTCCGGATGCGGACTTTATTTTTGAGATGAAAGAAGTTATTATAGAGGAAGGATTTTTATTAGATGCAAGTTGGGATTTGACTAAAATTGAAGATGGTCAAAGCGAAACAATTTCCTCATCTAATACAATGTCTGAACAAGTCCAACAGGTTATACCTGAGTGGGGATTGGGTATAACTTTAAAAAATATTGTTAATCCTACTTCTGTTCAAGCGGTAAATAAAGGGTTTTTAAATTTTGAACCAATAGCAAGTGAAAATCAAGAAATACCTTTACAGTTTGTCGAAGATATTGATGGTTTCCCTCAATTTATACCAATTTTAAATGCATTTGATTGGATTCGTTCGGGAACAACTTCTTATCCAGAGACAGATCCTGTTTTAGGCCAATTTAGTATTTATAGTGATGTAGGAGCACCTTCTTCTCCGGAAGATCCTAGTGCCGTATTTGAGGTTTTAACCAATGGACTTATAGCTCCTTATAAGTTATTATCTACGGATTACAAACATGAATATGAAGCAAATGATTTTACATTTAGAGACACTATAGGGTGTGGTCCTGCTTTTAAGGATTTTAAAACTGATTGTTCTTTAGATAGTTTAAATAATGTAGATATAATATTTACATCTGACAAGTCATTATGGACTAGGGTTCCAATAATTGAAATGGCTGAAGAAATAATAGAAGAAAATGGTTCACTAACTCCAAATGGAGTTGGTGGAGCAAAAAAATGGGATTTAAGAAATTCTGATTCTGTTGATAAAAATGGAAATCCTGATGGAACTGGCACAGGTTGGGGGTGGTTCCCAGGATATGCTATTGATGTTTCTAAAGGGATTAGGCTAGATATTATGTTCTCAGAGGATTCTTCTTTTCCTAATCAAAATGGTTCAGATATGTTATTTAACCCCTCTGATGAAATATGGGTAGATCAAAGTGTAACTGGTATTAATCTTGGAACAGCAGATTGGAGTACATTTTCAGATATTAGTGCAAGCGATATATGCTTGGGTGGAAAACATTGGGTTTATATTTTAAACACACCATATCAAGGAGATGATGAGTCTTTAAACACAAATAAAGATTTATTTGACAATTGGGGATTAGCTTCTAGAAAGAAGAAATTGATTCCTAAAATTACTTGGGTAATGCCTTTAATGGGAAGTGATATTGATATAGACAGTGAGTGGTCAGATTTTGGTTTTAAAGTAAGGGTTGCAGAGAAATATTCAGTTAGGAACAGTTTAGAGAATAATGGATATCCGAAGTATAGATTTAACTCTGATCAAATACTAACAGTTTATAATGACAAACAAACTCAAAAGAATGGACTGGAAATGGTTAATGTCGTACCTAATCCATATAATGGTATTTCTAGTTATGAAACTAGTCAGTTAGATAATAGAGTTAAGATTATAAATTTACCAAGAGAATGTACAATTTCTATATACTCAATAAATGGTTCTTTGATTAATCAAGTTTCAAAAGATGCTGATACTTCAGAGTTTGAATGGGATTTAAAAAACATGTATGGAATTCCTATAGCATCAGGTTTATATATCATTCATGTTGATGCTCCTGGGATAGGTGAAAAAGTTATAAAATGGTTTGGTACAATGAGACCAATTGATTTAAATACATTTTAATTAGTTTATAAAAAATAATTATGATCAAAATAAATAAATTAGTAAAAATCTTTTTTTTAGTATTTTTAGCAGTGAATATTAATGTTTCTTATTCTCAATCCGAAGGAGAGGAAAGAGTTGGTCAAGCGGGTGCTTACGAGCTATTAATAAATCCTTGGGCAAGAAGTTCAGGTTTAGCAAGTGCAAATACTGCTTCAATAAGAGGTGTTGAGTCAGTTTTTTTAAATGTTGCTGGTTTAACAGGAACCAATTCAACTGAGCTTATGTTTTCTCATGCTTCTTGGTTCGCTGATATATCAATAAGTAGTTTTGCTGTAGGACAAAAAGTAGGTGATACTGGAGTTATGGGAATATCTTTTATGTCTTTAGATTTTGGAGAAATAGTTAGAACTACAGAACAAAATCCAAATGGAGGGTTAGGTACTTTTTCTCCTCAATTTATGAACGTTGGTTTGTCATATGCAAAAAAATTTACAAATCGAATTTCGGGTGGAGTTACTTTAAGATTAATATCTGAGTCAGCAGCAGAGATAGCTGCTAATGGTTTTTCTTTTGACACTGGAATTCATTATGAAACAGGTTCTAGAAACCAAGCCAAGTTTGGAATTGCTTTAAAAAATGTTGGAACCGGTATGGCTTTTAACGGAGATGGTGATGATGTTACATTAATGGGAGAAAGTTATGAATCAACTTTTGAGATTAGATCAGAAAATTTTGAATTACCTGCTTTACTACACATTGGTGGTTCGTATGATTTTTTGTTTAATGATATTCATACGGTGATGCTTTGTCTTAATTTTACATCTAATTCTTTTTCTAAGGATCAGTTTTTATTAGGAACAGAATATTCTTATAAAGACTATTTAGCCTTAAGGTTTGGATATACTTTTGAAGATGGTATATTTGATGACTTTAACCAAGGAAGGACAACTGCTTTTACGGGATTATCTAGTGGTTTCTCATTTGAAATACCAATAAGTGGAGAAACTAGTTTTAGTTTAGATTATTCATTTAGAGCAGCTAATCCTCTTAGTTCTGTCCATACTTTAGGAGCTAGGATAGATTTGTAAACCACATATTTTATTAATTTTTATTAATTTAAACATAATTAGTTATGGGTAAGATATCTTATTATAGTAAAGAAGCATATGATAAATTAAAATCTGATTTAGATAATTTATGTAATATTGATAGACCTAAAATATCTGAGCAAATATCTCAAGCAAGAGATAAGGGTGATTTATCTGAAAATGCTGAGTATGATGCAGCTAAAGAAGCTCAAGGTTTACTTGAAATGAGAATTTCAAATTTAGAAGAGAAATTATTATATGCAAGAATAATAGATACTTCTAAATTAGATGATTCAAAGGTATTATTATATTGCAAAGTAAAAATTAAGAATATAGATTCAGGTCAAATTTTTGAATATACTCTTGTTTCGGAATCTGAGGCAAATTTATCAGAGGGTAAAATTTCTGCTAATTCTCCTATTGGAAAAGGATTACTAACAAAGGAAAAAGGAGATATTGCAGAAATAAACATCCCAACAGGAAAATTGAAATTTGAAATCATTGAAATTTCAAGGTAATGTCTTCTGTTTTTTCACAAATAATAAATAGAAAAATACCGGCAAACATAGTTTATGAAAACGATGAATTTATTGCTTTTATGGATATTGTGCCAATTCAAAAAGGTCATGTTTTAGTAGTGCCAAAGTTAGAAATAGATAATATTTTTGATCTTCCCCCGCCCATCTATAATGGCTTATTTTCTTTTGCACGAGAAGTATCTATTGCTATGAATAAAGTAATTGAATGTAAAAGAATAGGTGTTTCAGTTATTGGTTTTGAAGTCCCCCATGCTCATGTTCATTTAGTTCCAATAAATAAAGCTGACGATGTTAATTTTAATAACAAAATTCTAACTTCAAAAGAAGAAATAGAAATAATTTCAAAAAAAATATTAAAAGAATTAAACTCTTAGATTAATCTATTGGGGTTATTCTTTATAAAATCAGACCAATTTCCTGTTTTTTTGGTAGTTGTTCTTTTAGGAAAAGAATCATTTTGTAAAGCATGGCAAACAGCCACAGCCAATCCATCTGTTGCATCAAAATATGATGGTTTTGTGTTTATATTTAACATATTTATTAGCATCGAGGAAACTTGATTTTTAGAAGAATTGCCCGATCCAGTAACTGCTAGTTTTATTTTTTTTGGAGCATATTCATATACTTTTTTTTCTTTTTGTATTGAGGCAATAATTGCAACACCTTGAGCCCGCCCTAATTTAAGCATAGATTGAATGTTTTTCCCATAAAATGGAGCTTCAATGGCAACTTCATCAATTTTATAATTATCAATAAGAAATGTTGTTTTTTCAAAAATCTTTTTCAGCTTTAAATCATGTTCTTTAATTTTATTTAGTAATAAAACGTCTAATTCCAATAGCTTTATTTTTTTATTTTCTAATTTAATTATTCCGAAACCCAGAATGTTTGTTCCGGGATCAATTCCTAAAATAATTTTATTTTTTTGAGTAGTCATGTTAATCATATGTATTATTAAAGATACAATAGTATATGTTGTATCTTTAATAAGATGGATTTACAATATAATTTATTATTTAGAAATATATACAAGTTTTTTTCATTTAACATCATACCAATAGTAAGTTTTACAATAATTTGCATATTTATTTTAGCATCTTTTTTTGCTTATTATATAATTCCTCAAAACACATATATGTCAAATGAAATTGAGTTGTCAATAGCAAAAAAGAATCCTGGATTTACAGTCAATTATTTACATTATAAAACAAATGAGTATAAAAATAATTTTTTAAAAAAGGTATTTTATGGAGAGGTTTCAAATTATAAAAAAATTCCAATTATATATAGTGAAATAAAAAATGATTCTGTTTATTTTTTTGAATATAATAAAAATAAAAAAGAGGATGTGTTCAAAAGTCTTCCGTTAATTAAACTAAAAAAAAATAATAATAAAATAATTCATACTCAAAAATTTATTCTTGGAACTGATAAATTTGGTAGAGATTTGTTTAGTAGAATTATATTAGGTTCTAGACTGTCTCTCTCAGTAGGTTTTTTTTCAGTTCTTATTTCTCTTTGTGTTGGATTATTGCTTGGATTAATTGCTGGGTATTTTGGCGGGAAGATTGATTTTGTAATTCAATGGCTTATTAATGTTGTTTGGTCTATACCCACATTATTATTAGTTATTTCTATAAGTTTAGTTTTGGGAAAGGGTTTTTGGCAACTTTTTTTAGCTATTGGTTTAACTATGTGGGTAGAGGTTGCTCGTGTTACTAGAGGTGAAGTGTTGATAATTAAGTCGCAACCATATATAAAAGCAATAAAATCTTTAGGCTATAGTAGTCCGCGAATTATATTTAAACATATTGTTCCAAATATTATTAATCCAATTTTTATTATATCGACTGCAAATTTTGCTACAGCAATATTACTTGAGTCCGGTTTGAGCTTTTTGGGATTAGGAGTTCAGCCCCCTGTGCCTTCTTGGGGAACAATCATTAAAAATCATTATTTATATATTTTAATTGATAATCCATTTAGTGCAATTTTTCCAGGAATTTGCATAGTTCTTATAGTTCTTTCATTTATGTCTATAGGAAATTTTTTAAGAGATTTTATGGATGTTAAAATAAAACAATACTAATTAAAAATATAAAAAAACCAACTATCATAATTAACATTGTATATGGTAAAATTTGTCGGGCTTTTAATCCAGTAATACCAAGAAGTGGTAATGCCCAAAATGGCTGTAACATATTAGTTAGTTGATCTCCGTATATAAATGCCATTATTGTTTTTTCAAAAGAAACGCCTAGTTCATATGCTGCTTCTAATATAATAGGTGCTTGTACTGCCCACTGACCACCACCACTAGGAACAAAAATATTAACAATACCTGCGCTAATCATTGTATAAATTGGATACGTAAATTCTGTTGAAATAGTTACAAAAAAATCAGAAAAAACAGAAACTAATCCTGTTGATGTCATAATACCCATAATTCCAAAATATAAAGGAAATTGAATTAAAATACCACTAACACCTTTTATGGCTAAACTAATTGATTTTAGAAAACTATCAATATTGGAGTGTAAAAATAATGCTAATCCTAAAAGAGTGAAGTTTATATAATTAGGGTTAATAAAGTCAAATGATGAAGAATAGATTATTTTTTCTATAGATATTAGTATCAAACATCCACCAATTAGAGTCCCCATAAAACCAGAGCTGTCTATTTTTTCTGCTAAAGTTTTTTTAGTTTTAGTTTTAGTGACAATAGATTTAATTTTTAGATTTAATTTTTTTTCATTTTTACTTATTTTACCAATTAACATAAAAATTATTGGAATTATGACAATTATTAATAAGCTGTTAAATATGTTCATGCTAGAAAAAACAGTATTGCTAAAATTAATATTATCAGGGAGTATATTAATTAACTTATCATTATTAATAATCTCCTGAAAATGGTTAGGCTCTGCAATTTTTAGTGGAGCAGACCCTGACATCCCTCCGTGCCAAACCATTAATCCACAGTAACCAGCAGCTCCAATTAATGGATAGTTAATTTTCATATTTTTCTTCATACTATTTTCTCCAACTTTTCTAGCTAAAATAGCCCCGAAGATTAAACCTAATCCCCAATTTAAAAAACTTACTAATATTGAGAATAAAGCAACTAAAGCAGCAGCAGTAGGTGTATTATTACAATATTTTGTTATAAAAGAAATGCTTTTAGATGCTACTTTTGTTAGGGCAACAGAGTGTCCAAGCACTAACATTAACATCATTTGAGTAGTAAAGCTTAATAATCCAGAGTTCCATAATCCTTTTTCCCACCCGTAAACTATATTTTTAATAGATTCAGAACTTAAAAAAAAAGAAAGAATCATAATAGTTATGGTTAAAAAAATGGCAATGGTAAATGGAGATGGGAAAAAATTACGAAAAATTTTTTCGATTAATTTTACAATTGACATTTTAGAATGGGGTGTTATTTTTTTTTAATTCAGTTTCTGGATTTTCTGTATTAGATTTTTCAATTTTCCAAGCATCTATATTATGAAAATACCTATTATTGAATTTTTTAGAAGATAAGTTAAAATAAACATCAACATTATCATTGGTGTTAAAGTTTTCTAGTATTTTAATTTTTTCTTCACCAAAGAGCTGAAAACATATTTCCGCATTAAATTGTGCCCCTGTGTTGACTATAAAATTTTGTTTTTTCCATGTTTTTCCATCTTTTCCTGAAATTATCTCAGGCTCAAATATTTTTGTAATGTTTCCTTTGACAATTAATTGATTCATTTTATTATATCATTTTTATTTATTTCAAAAAGTGAATTATCAGAACTTTTAATATACCAGTTATAACCAAGCCTGCCAATTAGATTAATTTTTTTTTGATTAATTTTTTTGTTTTCATCTAAAATTGCATTGGAAATGTGAATTAATAATACTTCACAAATAATAAGATTTCCTGCGCCACCTTTATTTCCCAATTTTATTATTTTATTTACTTTGCATTCCATTTGAACAGGAGACTCTTTTACTCTAAAAGGTTTCACCAAGTCAGACTTTAAATGAGTAAGTTTAGATTCTATGAATTCATCTTTTTCAATAGGATAATCTAAACTAGAAATAACCATTTTTTCTGCTATTTGTTCATTAACTACATTAATAACAACTTCTTTATTTTTTTTTTAAATTTTGTAACGTATCTTTTTCAGTATTATTTCTTATTCTTCTTGCTGGAGAAAATATTAATACGGGAGGATTGCCACTAAAAACATTAAAAAAACTAAATGGACTTAAATTAGGTATATTTTTTTCATCAATTGTGCTAGCTAAGGCAATAGGTCTTGGGCCAACTGAACTAAGTAGGTATTCTTGAATAATTTTTGTCTCAGTGTTTTTCGGATTAATTGTGATCATTATTATTGTATAATAATTATTATTTAATGTAAGTTATAAATTATTAATTTAAAATAAACTATTTCTATTTTTTGTCCTATTTATAAATAGTTATAGATTTGTTGTATTGTTTGAAATGCGGATATGGTGGAACTGGTAGACACGCTAGATTTAGGATCTAGTGCCGAAAGGTGTGTGGGTTCGACTCCCTCTATC
>MDTB01098800.1_pt1 | contig 34540 bp, 31 predicted proteins | sample 811161 | NCBI WGS metagenome assembly MDTB01 (sample SAMN05326650, study PRJNA326480) | marine metagenome | isolation source: seawater | place: Mediterranean Sea | collected 2009 | reverse complement strand
TTTGCAATTTTAGCGAAACATGCGAAAAGAGCAGTAAAAAAAGCAGCTTGATTTCTCTGCTTCATCGATGGTTTGGCTTGATCTCCACCTGAAAGTTTTGATCCTATTATTGCGCCAAGTATTCCTCCAATAGGACCTCCGATTGAGAAACCAATCATCCCACCTATTCCTGCTTTCCAAAAACTCATAGACAGCTATTGTAATTCACTTGAATATATATAAAACTAGAATTAATTATAGGGGGAATAATGAGTTTACCTGTTGTCGAATATCTAAAGCTACCGGAAGGAGAAGAGCCTTATCTAGAAGGTCATAAGTGTGTCGAGTGTGGTTCAATCTTTTTAGGAGAAAGAAAAGTTTGCTCCAATTGTTTTGCAAGAAATTCTATAAAGTCTATTAAACTTAAAAACACTGGAAAACTTTATTCTTATTCTATTGTTTTCAGATCTTTTCCAGGAATAGAAGTTCCATATATATCTGCGATAGTTGACCTCGATGGCGGAGGAACAGTAAAAGGTAATTTAATAGATTGTGAACCAGATCCAGATAAGATTAATTTTGATATGCCAGTAGAAGTAATATTTGGCGACGCTTTAGGCCGAAAAGATAAAGATGGAAATAGTTATATAAGCTATTTTTTTAAACCAATTACATAAGGGAGGAAATTATGAGTGATGTATACGTTTTAGGTGTTGATATGATTAAGTTTGGAAGGTTTCCGGACAGAACTGTACCAGATCTTGGTGCTGAAGCTGCATTATTGGCACTTGATGATGCAGGACTAAATATAGGTAATATGGAAGCTTTCTATTGTGGGAATTTAGGACAAGCTAATGCTATGGTAGGACAAAGAATTCTTCAAGAAATTGGTCAAACAGGAATACCTGTTGTTAATTGTTCTAATGCATGTGCTACTGGTGCTACAGCCTTCAGAGAAGCCTGGACTTCAATAAAAGCTGGTTTATATGATGTTGTTTTAGCTGTAGGTGTTGAGCAAATGGGAACTGGTCTTTTAGGTGGAGCCGGAGGCGGAACAGGAATACCTAAAGAGGGTCTATTAGGTTCTGGAACTATGCCGGCAGTATTCGCTGAAGCTGGAATGGAACACGCTAGACAGTATGGAACTACATTCGAACAATTTGCAAAAATCTCTGTTAAAAATCACCATCATTCAACCATGAACCCCAAAGCCAGATATCAGATTGAAACTCCTTTAGATGAAGTTATGAATGCTGAGATGATTTCCTATCCAAATACTAAGTTAATGTGTTCAGTGAATGTAGATGGAGCTGCTGCTGCAGTCTTGGTTTCAGAGAAGAAAGCTAAAGAGCTTGGCATGCAAAGAGCAGTGAGAATTAAAGCATCAGTAATGACAAGCGATCCTTATCAAGAAAGAGATCTTGTCATGCCAGATGTTAACTCTTGCACAAGAAAAGCTGCTTCTGAAGCTTATGAAATGGCTGGTCTTGATTCAACTGATGTTGATCTAGTCGAATTACACGACTGTTTTGCTACAGCCGAGATGCTTCATTATGAAAACTTAGGTTTGTGTGCAGACGGAGAAGCAGGAAGACTTATTGATGAAGGCGAAGTAGAGCTCGGTGGAAGAGTACCTGTAAATGTATCAGGTGGTTTACTTTCTAAAGGCCATCCTTTGGGAGCTACAGGAATTGCGAATATCTACGAAGTTTGCACTCATTTAAGAGGTGAGGCTGGTGAAAGACAAGTTGAGAACGCAAGAATAGGACTTACCCACGTAATTGGACTTGGCAGTGCTTGTGGAATTCATATTTTAGAAAAAGTATAAGATTTAATGCTAATTGGTATTGTTAGTGACACACATAACAACATCAAAAACATAAGGCAGGTAATTTCTTTATTTAATGAAGCAGGTGTTATCTCTGTAATTCATACAGGCGATATAACAAACTCCAAATCTTTAGAGATGTTTTCTGCTTTGGATTGTGATTTATATGGTGTATTTGGAAATAATGATAGGAATGAGTACGGTCTTGAGGAGGCTGCTGAGAAATATGGGTTTGAGATAAGAAACCCACCTTATGAAATAAATATTAAAAATAGAACGATAGCTATTTTCCATGAACCTGACCTAATTGAGGACTATGTGAGCCAACATCAATACTTAGACATTGTTCTGCATGGACATACACACAGATACCGAGAAGAGTACATCAATCAAACATTGCTACTCAATCCAGGAGAGTCAGCTGGGATACTGCCCGGAAAAAATGCTATCGGAATAATTAACCTAAAAAATCTTACTGTTGAAAGAATCTTTTTTTAGCATAAAAAAATAAAAAGAATAAAGTCATAGATACTGGCAAAGTTATGAGTAATGGTCTTAATACTCTAAAAGAATAATCCCTTTCTAAAATAAAATTAAAAATAAAAGTAAAGACTGAGGGAGCAAAATTAGACCCATTCAAATCAATCTGTGCGGGTGTAAATAGAATCACCAACAAAAAGGACGTCACCAAGTAATAATATTTTTTTATTATGCTCGCAATTATTAAACTCAAAATAAAAGAACTTACTATATATAAAGTCCAAAACATATTATTTCAGTAGATTTATTAAATCATACTCAATCAATCCTTCTCTCCATCTTGTAATCCCTTTTAGAGATTGATTTACACCATTCATAAGGACCAATCTAAGGAAGTCTTTTTGTGCTTTTTTTGAAAAGAATAAAGTTGAGTTAATTTTTTCTCTATTTGCTATATTTTCTACTAACTCATTTAGTTCATGTAATAATTTATTTTCTTGCAATTTTGGGATGGTGCGAATGGGTTCTTGAACAGAATCATCACGGTTAAAAATCAATCTAATCATCCTTTCAATATCTTCTTCAAGCCAGTCAACTTTACCTGACGAAATCAATTCATCTGTTTGTCCTTCGTATAAATGAATTAAATACTCCACATCCAAGGCCGCATATTTTAATTGATCATCTGATAAAGGTCTTCTTAGCCAATTAGATCTGGTCTCTTTTTTTTCTAAATCAATATCTAATTTTTTTTTAACCAAGCCCTGATAGCTGATGGAATATTCATCCCCAAGAAAAGAGTTGGCTAGTTGAGTATCAAAAATATTCTGCATTTCTTTCTTTGTCCATGAATATATAGCTTCCATATCTTCTTTGCATGAATGAAATATTTTTACGACAGAATTTGAAAACAGAAAACTGGCATGATCAAAGGGATCTTTTATTGCGATAGTATCTATAAGATAGATTTCTTCTCCATCATTTATCTGCAAAAGTGCTAGCCGCATATTATCTTTAGTTGTTCTTCTGAATTCCGTATCAACACCTAAATATGATTTTTCTAGAAGCTCTTTATTAAGAAAAGCAAGATCTTGGATTGTATCTATAATGGTGAACAAGTTTCTATTTTTGTTGTTTATATACGATATCAGCTATTTCTTTTTCTGGTGTGAAGCCAGAAACAGCTTGCTTTAAAATATCTCTCAGTGCGGAAACATTTCCTGTTTTCTCTGCTTCATCTAGTTCTCTAAGATATTGCTCTAGTTCTCCTAATGATAATGAGTCTTCCTCTGCTCTCATTATTTGAGGGTGTTCTGTTGAGCTTACGTTATCTCCTATGAGCAATTCCTCATAAAGTTTCTCTCCAGGCCTTAGTCCAGTAAAAATTATCTCAATATCGCCATCAGGTTTTTCATCATCCTTAACTTCCATTCCACTAAGATTTATTAATCTTTTGGCTAATTCATAGATCTTGACTGGTTCACCCATATCTAAGACAAAAACATCTCCACCCTTACCCATCGCTCCTGCCTGAATAACTAATTCTGCTGCTTCAGGTATTGTCATAAAATACCGAATGACTTCAGGGTCAGTAACAGTTACTGGACCGCCATTTTTTATTTGTTCTTGAAATAACGGAATCGCCGATCCGGATGATCCGATAACATTACCAAACCTTACCATCATCATCCTAGTGTTGGTTGCAGATTGTGAAATAGCTTGGAGTATTAATTCGGCGAACCTCTTAGTAGCTCCCATAATATTTGTGGGGCGCACGGCTTTGTCTGTTGATATTAAAACAAATGATTCGACATTAGACTCAACAGCTGCTTCAACGCAAACTTTGGTGCCATTTATATTATTTACAACGGCTTCAAATGGATTTTCTTCAACCAGTGGTACGTGCTTGTAAGCTGCAGTATGATAAATGGTGTCTACACTAAAAGCAGCACAAACTTCCTTAATTCTCTTTTTATTATTAACATTTGCTAAGACAGCATAAATATCCGGCAAATTTTCATAGCCTAAAATTTCATTCTTAATTGAATATAAAGCATATTCATTAGAATCTAATAGAATTATTTTTTTTGCCGTGTTTTTTGCTACTTGCCTAGCAATCTCAGATCCTATTGACCCTCCAGCACCTGTAACCATTACTACTTTATTTTCAATATTCTTGTTAATCAAACTCAAGTTTGCTTCAACTTCATATCTGCCTAATAAGTCGGAAATATCAACTTCTTTAAGCTCAGAAACAGATATCTTACCTTGAGCTAAATCTACCAAACCTGGCAAAATTCTTACTTTTAATGAGAAGTTTTCAATATCTCTTAATAGAGAGAGAAGAGTTGACCTAGATGCTGAAGGAATAGCTATTAGGACTTCATCTACTTTTTTTCTCTGCGATAATCGTTCTAACCTCGTTGGATTCAAAACTTTAATACCCCCCAAATAAGTACCATGTAAAGAGGGATTATCATCGAGAAATGCAATTGGCTGGACTTCCTTACTAACTCTAAGAGCATTAGCTAACTGTATACCTGCTGACCCTGCTCCGTAAATTACAACTCTTTTGTCTGGATCTTTTTTTGATAAATACAAACTTGCTACTAACCTTGAAATAATAGCTAGAAAAGAGAAGGTTACTAAGCCAACTAGCCATCCTATTGAAGTTATTAGAGGTTCAGAATTAGAAAATTGAAAAAATTGTAAGAATGTACCATAAGAGTAAGCAACTAAGAGATTGATAACAAAAACTATACCAATTGCTCTAGCAATTATAATTATTACAGAGAAGTCTATAAATCTGACAACAGAATTGTATACACCTAAAAACCAAAAAGAAATTACAGAGAATAGAGGTAACCATAGGAGCCTTAAAAAATGTTCTGTATGAATCGATCCAAGACTTATGTTGCTTATGATTAAGGAAAATTGAGTCGTTAAACATAAAAAAAAGAGATCCGTAAATAGAACAATTAACTTTTTATTAAAACGTGAAGTTGAAATTAGTGTTGTTTTAAGACTCATCTATCTAACTGAAGGTGTTAATGAGAAATATTTTCTCTCTTTAGTACTTTGATCACAGTAAGCCAAATAATATTTAAATCAAATAAAAACGATTTGCGATTGAGGTAATCTCTATCAATCTCAACCTTTTTTTCTATAGAAAGTCCATCTCTTCCGCTAATCTGTGCTAAGCCTGTTACTCCTGGCAATAAGCTATCTATACCTTCTTTTGTGCGCATTGAGATTAAATCATCTTGGTTATAAAGTGCTGGCCTTGGTCCTACAAGGGACATATGACCGACGATAATTGAGTAGATCTGGGGCAGTTCATCAATACTATACTTCCTTAAAAATTCTCCCACTGGAGTGTAATAAGATGACGGATTTTCCAAAAGATGCGTGGCTACATCAGGGACATTAACTATCATAGTTCTAAATTTGGGCATGTGAAATATAACATTAGCTCTACCTACTCTTTTTGACCAATGAAAAATTGGACCCTTTGAAGTAAAAAAAATTAAAATCATTACAGCCAACAAGGGCATTGAAAGTGCAAATAATAAAATTAAAGAAATTAATAAATCAAAAAAGCGCTTCATTGTAATCCTTAAATTTAAACTTAGCTTCAAATCCGAGAGACTCGATTTTACAAGAAGAATATTTTTCATCTCCTATTAATTTTTGAATCGTGTGACCTATTCTTCCTGGCACATATTTAAAAGCTTTAAGAGCTAACAAAGGCACTCTAAGTTTTGGAGGAGACTTTTCAATTATCTCAAAAAATGTCTCATAAATTTCTGTTGTGGAGTAATCTTTGCCGTCTGTTACATTATATATTTCCCCATTTTCACCTTTCTCTTTAACTAGTAAAATTGCTTTAACTAGGTCGTCAACATGCACCATAGATCTTTTATTCTGAATTGTAGGCAGAGGAGGAAACCATCCACTGTGAATAGCTTTTTGCATGTTTAAGAGATTGCCCTTAATTTGCTTTCCATAGACTAAGGAAGGTCTAATAATACAAATCTTCATATCTACTTCTTTAGAAAGTTTTAACAATTCTAATTCTGCCTTTCGTTTTGTTTGACCGTAAATGTCATTATTTTTTTTTAAATTTAGTGAGTCAGCTTTTACAGTGCTTATGAAGATGAAATCTTTTACACCCAAACGGGCAGACTGCATAGCCAGATTCAAGGTTACCTCTGTATTTAATTTGAGATAAGAATTTTTTAAATTTTTTAAATTTGAAAGGTCATGAGCATGACCTGCGAGATGAAAAATGCTAGAAACACCTGTAAAGTTTTCATCATCTAATTCTTGCTTTTCTAAGTCACAAATTATATCTATTTCAGGATTTTTTTTGGTTACCCTAGAAACCCCAATGACATTAGTGCCATGCCTATTCAGATAAGAGTAAAGTCTTGAACCAATAAATCCAGATGAACCAGTTACTATACTTTTCATGCTCTCTTAATGACTAGATAAAACCAGAACTATGTTCATAAGGACCTGCCTATTAACTCATGATATAGCCTGTAGTGACTACTGATTACTTTTTTCTCATCAAACCTTTCTTCAGCAAGTTTTCTTCCTGCTTTTCCCATATTTCTTAAAGAGGTTGGATCGTCTAAAAGCTTTTGAATAGCCTCTCCTAATGCTTGATGATTTTTAATACCAACTAATATAGCTGTTTCTGACTCTATAACAGCATCCTTACATCCAGGATGGTCTGTAGTTATTATTGGAGTACCGCAAGCTGCTGCTTCCAGAAGCACCTTTGGAATACCTTCAGGATAATAAGAGGGCAAAACAAAAATTGAAGCTGATGCCAAAAGTTTGTTGATATCTGTTCTATTACCAAGGTAGTTAACACCACTTTCTTCACAAATAAGAGAGATCTCCTGCAACGAAATTGAAGATGGACTCAATTCGTCAATAGGTCCTGCAAGCTGGAAATCAACATTTAATATTCCTTGATCTCGAATTATCTTAGCTGCAGCACAATATTCTTTTACACCCTTATCTAAAAGAATCCTACTAGCCATTAATATATTAGTCTTCTCTTCTTGAACTGTATTAGGTATAAACTTTTCTAAATCTACTCCTGAACCTGAAATAATAGAAATTGAAGCTTCTTCACATATCTTGTTCTGAATCAGAAAATTTTTATCATGGTTACTCTGACAAATAATGAGTGCAGATTCGTTTTTGAAAATAAATTTATATATTTTCATAACCAATTTGAAGCGATATTTATAAAAGGCTCCTGTATTGTTAGCTACAGGCCCTAAGCCTGATATGGCTGCGATAAATGGGGTTTCAGTAATCCTCGCAACAATACCTAAAAAGATAATAGGCTTTATAGTAACAGCATGAAGTAAATTCGGTTTTTGTTTAAGAATTAAAATAAAAACTTTTACAAACTCAACTAGAAACATATGGAGGTTTTTTGAAGACCTGGATAGAGGACTTTGAAACATTTTAAAACCTTGTTCTTTATTAACCTCTTTACTGTGAGTAAAGTCAGTATAAACCGTCATATCAATCTGATTTTGGAGGGCTGCTTCAGCAATAGGAAGTCTATGGGATAGAAAAAACCAATCTACATTTACGAACATAAATACTTTTTTTGAATTTTCTTGCACTTGTATCTTTTGATCTATCTCAGATTCTTAAATTCCATATTGATTGACTTACTTGGGCAGTAACTTCCCTGAAAGGCAATGTTGCATCTATAAGGTTATATTCTTCTGCCAAAAATCTTGCATCTTCATTTAGAGCAAAACGTTGGCGCAACTCCTCTTCTGTTTCCTTTCCAAATTTAAATCTATTATTATTTCTTTCGATAGATGTGTTTAATGGAACTGAAAGGTGAAATATGGCTTTTGCGGGTTGAATAGAATCATATAATTGCTTTTCCTTTTCATAGCAAAATTGGTAAAAACTTCCCCTGTCTTTATCTAGGATAATTCTTGGAGAATCCATTTTTCCTTGCAGGATTCCTGGGTAACGGTCACAGACCACAAGGTAACCACTCTGACTATATTTTCGTGCCCTTGAAGACGCCCTACTTCTGTCATAGGCTAGTAATAAGGATCTGAAGGCTTGGAGATTAGATGTTCTTTTTGTCTCAGCAATCATATTCTTTTTATCTCTTTTTGGGTTGATTCTCCTGATAGCACTATAGATACGAATAGGAAAATTGAAGAAAATTGTCAATAGACTCGATGATGGTCGACCTAGGTGAAAGACTTTAACAGAGAAATCTTTAGAAAAACTTTTTTTGAGCTCAAGTACTAAAGAGGATTTACCAGAACCATCTAGCCCACAAATTGCTATTAATAGACCGGGATCTAAAAGTTTCTTTTTCCTAAAAAACAATTTATTTAACAAACGAAAACTGATGTTTCGAATATTAAAGAGTTGATGACTAAAAAAAGGTTTTCGTCTAAATTTTTTTAGCCGTTTTTTTATTCGAAGAGATAAGGTCAGTTTACCAAGAGGAGATGATGAAAGATAAGTAGTTTTCATTTCTTGCAAAATTTCATTAGAGAGATTCAAATCTATAATGTCATCGTTGCTTGTGTGCCCCATTGAACTCCATTCGTTAGAATATTTTTCTCGCTCTCTGAAATACTGTATCAATCCAAATAATGAGCCAATCTTTAAAAAATAACGTATTAAAAAAATATTTAATTTTGCATTCTCATTAATCGTCGGCAGCAGAAGATTAAAGTCTAGATTTCTGGCTAAGTAATTTTCTAAAGGTAGAATATAATTTTTGGATATGTGCTCACCAGTCACAATCTTAAAATATACATGCAAATGAACAAATTTTAGTGTGTCAACATCAAAACCATAAAAATGTTCTATGAAAGGGTGCTCGGCCTGATAAGATAAAACCTTTTTAAAGCCTCCTTCATTAGCGATTTCTTCAAACTTTTTTTTAGATACCAAGGGTGTGAATATATCTAAATCACCTTCTCCATCAAGGTTTTCATTGACTTGATGGTGTCCTTTCCAATGACAAAAGGTAATATCCTCAGCTCTTAATTCGTTGAAAAAATCATGAAATATTCTAATCATTTTCTATTATTTTAATCCCTTGACATAATTCAGAATATCTTTTCAGCAAAAGACTTTCAATCTTGCAATTCATTTGGATGAATGCATCTAAGGACAAAAATCTTAATCGTTTATGCCCTCGATTCTTAAGCCTATCCTTAATTACATCTAAACCGGGAGATTTAAGAATAATCACTTGTATTGTTTCTAGCTCCTTTCGTATTAAATTTAATATATGTTCAGTCTTAGTGTTAAGAAATAAAAAAGGAAGATGTGAAATTCCTTCATCTACAAGGGGAAATGACGAAATGTAAGTATTTTTTTTACTTAAATAGCTATAGACACCAAATTTTGATACTGCATTACGAAATATATTAAGCTTAAAAAATACTGAAGCCTCCTCATCAAAAGACCAAACAAACAGTTTTCTTAATCTTGTGAAATCGAGATAAAAGAGTCCCCTAAAAAAATTAACTGTTTTAATTAATGTTCCCTGACTGTAAGAAATGTATAAGGTTTTACCTAGTTTGCCATTTTTTATAATACTAGTTTTTCCGGTACAAGGTTGGCCAGTAATCTCAGTGAATTTCATTTAAGAGAAATACTATTTAGAGTTTGTTTTTGATATGGACTCATATATTTTTACGTAATCTCTAAGCATGTTATTTACGCTAAATTTGGAAACTGAATATTCTCTAGATACAAATCTGCTTTTTCTTATATTTTCAATCTCATCACGAGCATAAAGAAGAGAATTTATAACATCCTCTTGGTTATCTATTTTTACAAAAGAGCATCTCTCTTGAGGAGGAAATATTTCTGTATGCGGAGGTATTTTTGAAAGAATCATGTAACAACCTGCATACATTGATTCTAATATTGCTATAGGCAAACCTTCACCTTTTGATAATGATATAGAAATATCAGCTTCCAACATATGCTCTATAGCTAAATCTCTAGAGACCCTGCCTTTAAAATTGACATTCATATTGCTTGGAAGTTCTTTAGATTTATTTATTAGATTTTGCCTTTTGTCGCCATCTCCTAAAAAAATTACCTCAGCATCTATATCCATTTTTTTTAAAGACTCAAGAAGTGAAACTTGATTCTTTGTTCTGTTTAGGGCCCCTACGCATAATATTTTCAAGCATGGATTACTTGTAAAATGAATCTTATCTGTTCTTCTTTCATCTATGTTATCTATTCTTTCATGATCGAACCCATTGACTACAGCAATTGTCTTTTTATTTATAAAAAAAGAAATAGTTTTGGGGATACTATTTTTACTAGCTACACCACAGGTACAGACTTTGTATGACAAAAGCATAACAATAAAATCAAGAATTTGATTTCTTGTCGTTAATACATTCCAGCTATTATGGAGTGTAAAAACCATTTTATTGAGTAATCCTAGATTAAATGGAAATATAGCAATTAAGAAAATTATTCCTGTTAAACCGCTGTGTACATGAATAACATCATATTTATGAAGTTTTAACAAAGACCTCAGCAATTTGATCATTTTTATGATGGAACCATCCCCATGTAAACCTTCAATCTTTTGATCAACCGAAATATCATTCTTTAATAAAGAGCAGAATGTTTGGGCAGTTCTCTCTTTTAAACCAAGAGAGAATTGATTATAAGGGGCGCTAGTTGAATTTAAGGTTGTTGCTAGTCGCAGTAATTTCATGATTGTAAAATTAATTTCTCTTAAATATTTTAATGATTAGTTAGGATATTTATCTAATCCCCTGCAGAAGGTTCTTTAAGTTTTTTCATGATTTCGTAACCAAGAGACTAGAGAAAATAAACCATAGTATCCTCTTTTGTGGTGTCTTTTTCTGCTCTCTAACAAGGATAAGCCATTGATCCCAGTTCTGTTTATCATGTAATTATTAGCCTTATCAGTGTATATATTTTGATAGTTATCAGTTTTCCAACCAAAGCCTGTTTTGGGTAGACTCCAACCTGAATGAGGAATTTGATTTTGGTATATTTTTTTTAATATTGTCTTTTGTCCTTCTGCTAACATTACTGAGGATGAAATCTTCAAAGCAGCATCTACGATCTTGTTATTAAGAAATAGAGGTCTTGCCTCAACAGAGTTATACATTGATGCTCTATCTACCTTGTAAAGCATTTGGTAAGGTAACTTAAATTTTAAATTGAGTATCCTTAATTTATCAAGAGGCCTGAGACCATCAAGATCTTTTAAAATAGTATTCAAATAGTGAAATGGATCATAATCTGAATCAATTAAATTCTCCCATTCTCTTTTTTTAAATCCATTGCAAGATAAATCTATTAAGAGATCATTCTCTTTCATAAAGATGCGCTCTAAATCATAATGTTTTAAATTGGAGAGTAATCCTCGAAAGATTTTTCCAGGATGTCTCAATAAAAAATCAAACTTTTTATCTAAAAATCTTTCTAACTTATATAAATTTCCAAAAGAGGAATATCCACAAAATAATTCATCAGCACCATCGCCAGTAAGAGCAACTGAATATCGTGCTTCTTTTACGGAAGAAAAAATAATATTGCTTGGGATGATAGAAGTATCATCAAAAGGACTCTCGCATATTTTTGAGGTAAGATTAATGGAGCTATCTACATCGGTCTGAGCTATATGCTTTACGATATGATTATCATGCCCTAAAGCGGTAGCTAGAGATATCGATCTATCATCTGCGTCATCAAATTCTCCAAAATCAGCTGTGAAAGCACATAAGCTATTATTTTTATTTCTTGCATTTGAGAATATTAGGCTTGAATCAACGCCTCCGCTAAATAAACAAGCCACATCTATACTAGCTTCCATTCCTTCCTTCATAGAATGCTCTAAGGCATTTGAAATTAATTCAATTGCAGTATTTGAATTTTCAATTTCGTTACTTATTATTGGTCGCCAATAAGTATGAGTTTCACCTGACGTAACTTTTCCCTCGGTGAAAGAGAAATTAATAAAATTACCAGGCTCAACTGATTTTAGATTTTCAATCATGGTGTTTGGAGCTGGTAAAAACCCAAACGTAATAAAATCAATAAGTGATTCCTTCCTAATACTTCCGTAATATTTTTTAGGAACTAAAGCCTCAGTCGAGCCAAAAAAAACAGATTGACCATTACTCAAATAATAGAGTGGCTTTTGTCCAAGTCTATCACGGGCTAAAGTGAGAGATTTTTTATCAGAATTGAAATATGCAACCGAAAAGAAACCATTAAATTTACTGAAGGCATCGTTTCCCCAATGATAGATTGACAGAATAACTACTTCTGTGTCGGATACACCTTTGAACACATAGCCAAGAGATTTAAGTTCGGCTTTTAGAGATTCTTTATTGTATAAGTTACCATTAAATAGAAGGACTATATTTTTATAAGTTATTGGTTGAGTTCCATCCTCAAAATTGCCTTGGACAATTAATCTTGAATGAACAGCATAGAAGTTTTCAATGTCTATAAAATTAGTCTGATCTGGCCCTCTCCTGGTCATAAGATATGTAGATTCTTTAATATGATCTAAAAAGTCTTGGCGTTCTATATGACCAAAATTACCCAATATTCCACACATTTTATAAACCTAGGGCTCTATCCCACTCATCCATAATATTACTTACAGAATATTTCTCTCTTAACTTTATAGAGTTATTTGCAATATCTTTTCTTAATTTTTCATTGTTTATCAATTTACTAATGGCGTTAATAAGGCCAAATTCTTTTTCTAAAGGATTTACTAAGATTCCATTTACTCCATCTCGTATCATGTCACTTGGACCTGTATCACAATCAAAGCTTACACATGGCAAACCATAAGTCATGGCCTCTAGTAAAACATTAGGGAAACCTTCAACAGAAGAACTTAAAACAAAGAGGTCAGCCCTTTCATACCATTCAGAAATATTGCCCACACTTCCAGGAAGATATACTCGAGTTTGCAGATTTAAATCAGCAATTAACCTATTCAATGGAATCCTTTCTTCTCCTTCACCTAATATCACTAAATCCCAATCTAAATGTTCATTAGCCATTTTAGAAAAAGCACTTATTAAGAGATCGAACTGTTTATACTTGTGCATTCTGCCTGAAGCAAGTATGACCTTTTTTGAAGTCAAAACCAAAGAATCAGGTTTTATTGAGCGCTCATTATGTAAAGGTAAAGGATATATGACTGGATTAGGTATAACTCTTGTACTAATTTTAGGAAAATTCTGGCTCAACCATATTTTGCTTTTATCTGTTTGAACAATAATTTCCTGTATATTCATGAAGATTATTCTATAGAGCCAAAATAATTTTTTATTTAAAGTGGCGAAAGGAGTCCAAGTTCTCTCGCAAATAATTAGAGCAATGCCAGTGCCTATGGTAGATAGAGCAGAAGCAACATTAACTCTAGTTAAAAAAGAAATCACTACATCAGGCTTAAGGTTTGTTATTAACTTTCTAAGCTGGATTAATTTCCAAAGAAGATTGAATAGTTTATTTTTAGGGAAAAATGGACTCTCGCTCAAATACATCAAAGAGACATTCTGACTGACTTGATAATGGTTAATTGTATTACCAGTAAAAGTCGATATCAAAGTAACTTTATAGTCGTTCTGTGACCAGTGATTACATAATATGGAAACAACTCTCTGTGCTCCTCCTAGGTTCATGGCGCTTACAATGATTACAATATCTTTTTTCATTTGAAAAAGATTAAAACCAGTTAGCAACCGAATAGTACAACGTTAATAAGAAGAAAGGGGCATAACCTAAAGAAAATACACGTATAGTTTCTACTTCACCTCTTCTAATGAGAAACAATAAATATAGAATTATTGAATTTCCTACGTACCTAATAAAAGAAGCATCAATTAATAAACCCGATAAATATACTAAAATTAAGCCTATAGCCACGAATCCATAAATATCTTTTAGGGCTTTTTTATTAATAAATATGATTAGCAGGGCAACATAAAAAATTACTAAGTTATAAGCGATACTATTAGAAACTATATCGACAAAATGCACACTTGTGCTACCTAAAGCAATAACAAAAGATCCTGTTATGAGTAAAAATAAAGAGAATATAAAAGGAGTTTTTATCCTCTTATTATTTAAGAAATAAAACATAAAATATAAGGCCAAAATGGGTAGCATCGATAAATGTACTATCACGGATAATGCAAATAAGAAATATCTGCTGAACCCTTTAGTGGCCACAAAAGCAATCATAAGAATTGCAAAAGCTATCCCAGATCTTATTCCAGATGAAAATAATACTTGTACATTGGGGGTGAAGAAAACCATCAAAAATAAAGGCAGGATGTAAATTAAATATTTCTGCGATTTTATGCTCATAGCATACAAGTAAAAAATTATTGATGAAATGGCAAAACCCATATAACTCAATGTATCTATTGTTGTTATATCAAAAAACTCTGTTAACCAGAATACAGCTATCCGAAAAGCATAGTCACCTCTTATATCAACAACCGACGCATCATTACCTGCCTCATCAAAGAAATGTATATATGAGTTTATGTCTCCACTCCCCAAATAGAATTGTAATTGAAGCGAAATGACAATAAAAAAACCATAAGTGATAGCAAGAATAAACGAAAGCATTCTATTAAAAACGACTGGTTTGAAAGAAAGGAAGCGTTTATTCGAAATATTAGTGCTCATGAGAAATTTAATTGTCCAGATGTACAAATTTAGTTGAGCGATTATTTTGAAAATCAGAAAAGGAATTTAATATAAACTCACTCATATCAAAATGTTGTTTATTTGCTTCCAAACCACAATAACTCAATACTTCTTTTGAAACATTTAATTGTTCCTTAGATAAAAATTCTTTAAGTGAATCAAGATTTTTGACCAACATAGCTGCATTATATTTAACTAAGTAATCATAGTATCCATTTTCAAATTTATCTACGATTCCCGCTTTAACTCCCAAAGTCAAAGCCTGAAGAATTGATGAAGAAGATGTTGTTAGAAATCCATCACTAGAACTTATTGCAGCATTGAAATCAAAATCATTAAATAAATAAAATTCAGAAGAAGCAATTTCTCTTTTCTGCCTTATGTCCCCTATCAAAAAAACATTAGAGGGGCTTCCTGCATCACTATAAGAATAGTATGTAATTTTTCCACTATCTTGTGTGTGAGTCTTTATGACAAAAATATAATCTTGAAACTCTGAGAAGCTATGTATTAAGAATTTTTCACTTAGGTACCGTTGGCTTTCTTCTTTAGAGGGATCAGAGGCATAAAAAACAATTTTTTTATACGGATCAATATCAAGCATCTGGTGTAAAAATTTTTCTTTCTTCTTATCAAAGTCCTTCAGTCTATATTGAATTAAAGAGTTACTTCCTTTATATGAAACCAGAGCATTATCTGGTAGCGCTAACTTAACAGAGTCAGTATTTTGAGATTCTGAGGAACATACAAGAGCATCACAAAAAAAGATTTCCTCAAATATATCACCAAGGATAAAAATACCTTCTTTTTTGGCCTTGATTGCTAAATAATTATCAATAACATTTGTTTGTTGTCTATTTATAAGAAGATCTATCTTATTGCTATATAAAGACTCAACAACATCAATACTTCTGTTAAGATTAAGGTGATATTTAAAGATCAAAAGCGTGTCTGCAACATAACTTTCGAAACTTAATATTGATGTTTTTAAATTAAATACTCCTTTTAAAAGCCCTCTCCTTTCTTGAATTTTTTTTTGTTCATACCCAACTGGAATTGTCTGGAAAAAGCCGTGGCTGTAAAGAATAATGTTAAATTTAATTTCTAATTCTTCCACATATGTAGAATAAAAATCATCCGGTCTTCTTCTGGGCAACGCTATTAAGATTGTTGGTAATTTAGGATTAGTAATTTTGTAATAATAGTGAAGTGGCAATGTAGATTTAGACATATACATTTTAATTAATGAAGCAGTTCTCATTATCAAAGAATTAAAACTTATAATGCTGGTTAAAAGGATATTTGTCTTCCATGAAATATTTTGAATATCCTTATCTAAAAATTTTATACCTTCTTTGATAATAGATGCTGTTTGTTGATCAGTAATTATTTCAATATTATCTTTAGTTTCTAAAGAAAAATTTTCTATTCGATAGATGCAATTCAAAATAGCTGTCAGCTTTAATTTCGTTTGCCTTGTATACAATTGAAGCAAGGGGATTTTCTTAATTGTAATTTTTCTTAATTCAGAGGAGGTCTCTAAATATCGATAAAATTCAAAACTTAAAGCATCAATTTTGTTTTGATTAATTCCTATGGTGAGGCCACTTAAACTTCTAGCATCTCTTAACAGGATATTATCCTGGTCTAATCTATATAGGATTATCCTCACTTGATCAGAACTCTGAAAATTTGATAAAACGCGAATAACAGCCAAGTACAGTCTCCTCAATGGCTGGACTATATATAGAGAATCAAATGATAAAATATTTGTCATAAAGGGTCAGTTGAGTTTTGAAAATAAATTTATTGAGAGAATCAAGATGATACTATTTATTGTAATAGTCTACTTTTCATCGTCTTTAACAAGACTTAGGATCATGCTGTGAGCTTCATACCAACTGTAAATTCCTGATGAAAACTTTACAAAAGGAAGTCCATTATTTTCCATATAAGAGTCCAAATCTTCAGCTGCTTGTTTACCTTTGAGCTCCTCTACATCTTTGAGTGAGCCACATATTAATTTTAACTTATTGCTTAATTGCTGGTGTGCAGAAAAAATTACTTCATCTTCAACACCTTCACAATTTAATCTCAAAAGGACATCATAATCTCCAAATTTATTATCTAAGTATTCACGAATCTCTTCAAAAAAAACTTTAGAGGAAACACCCAATGTTGCCAAATAACTTTGATCAGATTTCCCATGTTTATTTTCGAATAATGAACTTCCCTCTCCAAGAATATCACCTTTACCTAGATATAGTTTCGCAATAGCTACTTGTTTTGATTTCTCCTCGGTTAAAGCTATGTTAAAAATCAAATCAGCATCAGGATAGAATTTTTTTTCTTTAACAATCTCTTTATTAGCTTCTACAAAAATAGAGAAAAATTTATTTGCTTGTTTTCTAATGCTATATCTAGACTTAAGGATAATTTTGAGTTCTTCGTAATTTACAAACCTTCCACGATTTAATAAAACCCCACCGATGAATCTTTTCAATACAAAGAAAAAAAAATTAATATTGGAACCAAATATAGAGGAATGCTCTTGAGCAAAATGTGTACCAACGTCTACCCAAATTATTTTCTTCATTTTTCAATATGATCCCAATTTACTGCCGTACCAGCTTCAATATTGATCAATACCCTCTTTCCTAAGATTTCTTCAAAGTACTTGGGTGCTAAACCATGCCCTGGTCTGATACTTTTTGTATTTTTATTAGAAATCACCTCTCCTTTTTTTAGATTCTTCACAAAATACAACGATCGTCTAAACTGGACATTTCCTATCTCGCTTGACTTTCTTCCGTAATCCACTTTACCTAAAGCTTCCCAAGTTGCTCTTGTGCCATCAACTAATTCCTTTAATTCTTTATGTTCTAAAGAAAAGGAATCATCGGGTCCGCCACCATTTCTATCGAGAGTAACGTGCTTTTCTATTATTGAAGCACCTAAAGCCACTGCACCTAAGGCTGTTGTATTTTCTATAGTGTGATCAGATAAACCAGTAACTAACTTGAATCTCTCTTTCATATCTACCAATGTATTTAAGTTATAATCTGTCAGAGGGGCAGGATATCCACTTACACAATGTAAAATTGCAAGATCCTTGCATCCTCCTTCCTTAGCTGCATATATAGCCTCCTCAATTTCAGCTTCATTAGCCATGCCAGTTGAAATAATCATAGGCTTTCCTGTTTTAGCTACATATTTAATTAGGGGTATATCTACGGCTTCAAAAGAGGCTATTTTATAAGCGGGTGCATTAAGATCTTCCAAAAGATCCACTGCTGAATTGTCAAAAGGTGAACTAAAAATAGTCATATTCTTTTTTTTTGCATATTCAAACAATGGCTTATGCCAATCCCATGGCATAAATGCGCTTTCATATAACTCATATAGACTTTGTCCTTTCCATAAACCTTCCTTGATCATAAATTCGGACGTTCTCACATCCATTGTTATTGTTTCAGGACTGTAAGTTTGCAGTTTTACTGCATGGGCTCCACATGAAATTGCCATATCAATGATTTTATAAGCATTTTTAATATCTCCATTATGATTAGCCGACATTTCAGCAATAATATAAGGAGGCTCATTTAACCCTATTTTCTTTCCATTAATACGCATATCAAGTTTCACAATGAATTACAGATGTACTCTTTTTACCATAGTGACAACGTTCTTACTTTTTATTTTTTTTCTTTCTATAGGCTCAAAACCAGTACTTAAATAAAATTTAATTGCACGCTTATTATCATCATAGACTTGTAGGTTAATTTTTTTTACTTTCAATATTTCAAAAGCATATTTGGTTGCGACCGATTCAAGTAATTTACCGAGCCCTTTTTTATCAGAAAAGGGATTACTATAAATCCCAAACTCTAAAGATTCATTCCGTTTGATCTTGGAGAAATTAATCGATCCTATAACTGAGTCTTTAAATTTAATAAGAAAATATTTATCTTTGGTTGATGATTCCAATTTTTCAATAAAGTTTTCATGTTCCTTTTTTGATATAAGATTTCTGTTGTGCATCCAATTCCTTATAGTAGTGTGATTGCGCATGTCTAGAACCAAATTATGTTCATTGCTATCTAAATTAACATAGTTATTTAATTGCACGTGTCCATAACCTTCAATAGAAATTTCTATATCAGACATGTTGTTCAACACTCTATCACTCCCAAGTCCGTCACATACCTTTGCTGCAAGATAACTTGAATATTCCACCCACTCTTCAGAGTTTTCCAGAATCTCATTTATTTCATCAATGGTGTCAACTAGCTTTATAACATTATTACGCGCTAAACTTTGTGCTAAATACTCTTGATTAGATGCAGTGACAACTTGAATAGTTGGCAGGCCTAGACAGCATCTTTCCCAAGTTGTTGTACCTGAGGCACCGATGGCAATATCCGAAGTTGACATTAAACTCGCCATATTTTTAACATCTTCTAAGACGTTCACCTTAAATGGAATCTCTTTTGCTTTTCGCTTTACTGCAGTCAGAAAGGGTGCATTCAATCCCATTACAACATCTATATTAATTTCTCTTGATAACCTACTTTTTCCTATGTGATGCAAAATTGATGTTGTTAAGTTAGTCGAATCAAACCCCCCCATATTGATCATTAAATTCTTTATTTGAGGATTTTTCTTTAAATTTAGGCTTCTAGTCCTCAATTCAGCAAATTCTGATCTTAATAGACCATATTTAGGTCCTAAGAGTAATTTACATCCTTTTGGAACCAGGCTTGCGTAAAGACTTTCCTTCTTTTTATAAGTCTGATCAAGAAGAAAATCGCAGATATGGCTTCTGTCTGAAAGATCATCAATCACAAATAATTTATTAAAATATGGTTTGAGGTAATTTTGCCATTCCTCGTCAATTGCATAATGATCTACTATGAGCCATTCATAATAATATTCCTTTATATGTTCAATACATTCAAAAGCATCACATTTTTGACTTGTGCCTAACCAATGAGAGTATTTAAGTCGAGTTTCATTCTCTTTTTCATTTTTTTTTAAATCAAGAGTGTGAACAACGAAATTACTATTAACAATTTTTTCAATAAGATTACCTGGGTGCTCTCTGGATAAAAATTCAACAGTCACACCATTCTCTCTGAATTTTTCTGCTAAAGTTAAACATCGCATGATATGACCAGCTCCTATATCAAAGGAAGAATCTACGCGAAATAGAGCTTTCATTAGTTCAATCTTTTAAATCCAGTGTGGCAAGGTGGTCCTTCTAATTTTTCATCTATGTTCAATCCTTCTTCACATTCTTTGATTTGAGCAAATAATGGGTATAGATTTTCAAAATACTCATCTACTACTTGCTTTGTATGATCTATACACACATAAACACTATTAGCTGCCAAAAAACCTTTTTTCAACATTTCTTGAGTGATGAATGTTTTATATTTTTGGGCATTCTTAGACTTAAAAGTAAAACCACTTAAAGCGGGCAGTCCCCAGGTTTCAATCTCTATTTCATGCTCATTAGCCATCTCAATCCATCTCATGGAGATGTCTTTCCCTGTCTCTGTAATTGTTTCCCAAGACCTTTCTCTTTCCATTATTTCTAAACTCTTTAATGCTGCGGTGGGACCAATGCGCTCTGTCCAAAAGGTAGAGCTTATAAAGGTACTTTGAGCAGATTGCATCACTGCTTGCTTTCCTATGCAGGCCGATATTGCGTAGCCATTGCCTAGAGCCTTGGCAAAAAGTGCTAAATCTGGCTCAACCTCATATTTTTTATGTAAACCTCCAAGTGTCTCTCTAAATCCAGAAGTACATTCATCAAAAATTAAAACTATATTATTTTCATCTGCGAGCTCTCTAACTTTTTGGAGAAAATTGTTTTTTGGACCCTCATTCCTAGATACTTCCATCTTAATTGCAGCAATTTGGTCTTTATTTTTCTTGATGAGCTCCTCGAGTTGATAAATATTATTGTAATCAAATGGTAGTGTTGTTCCTACTAATCCTCTTGGAACTCCATTTGTTTCTAAGCCCGGTAATAAATGTCCATCAAGATTTTTGTCACTATTTAAGTTTGAAGACAAGTACCAATCATGCCATCCGTGATAACCACATATAGCTACTTTATCTTTACCTGTCGAGGCTCGGGCTATTCTAATTGCTATAGAATTAATCTCCCCTCCGGCTCTGGCAAATCGAACCATATCTGACCATGGATGAAGCTCAATTAATTTTTCAGCAAGGTAGACTTCTTCTGGACAATTAAAGGTAGACATATTCCCATCTTTGACTACCCTCTCAACAGCTTCATCAACTTCAGGATGTCCATAACCTAAGATATTCGTGCCAATACCCATAATAGACATATCGATATATTCGAGACCATCTAAATCCCATACATGACAACCTTTTGATTTACTAAAGTAAGCTGGCCATTTGTCGGGCAGGAACATTTCTGGTCTCTTTGATAACAACATGTTTCCACCAGGAATTATTTTTTTTGCTCTCTTATAAAGTTTTTGTCCTGAGCTCATAGAAGATCCCTCATTATTTTTAATTAAACTATTGTCTTCAAATATCTCTGGTTTAGTTAAGCTTAATTCTAATACCTCTTTCCATCCGAAAAAGATATTAGGATAAAAGTGATCGAATACTTTTCTTATAACATCTAGGTCTTCTGGTTCGTCTACAGACCATCTTTGATTAGATAAATCTTCACAATTTACCAATGAAGATTTTTTAAAAGTATCAGACTCCCTAACAAATGAAGTTACATGCTCTCTATGATATTCCGATTTAGCATTTAGGTTAGCTTGAGTTAAAGCCTTGTAAGAAATTACTTCTATATCAAGTCCATCTGGAAAAGAAGAAGGATCAACATTGGAGAAATAATCAACATTTCTTTTTTTGAATTCCTTGATAACCTCATCTACCAGAATAGCATCTACTAGTGGACAGTCTCCTGTAATCCTGACCACTGCGTCTGCTTTGAACTCGGTTGCCGACTCGAAATATCGATTTAAGACATCTTTCTCATTGCCTCTAAAACAACTAAAACCTAGAAATTCAATATGAGATTGTAAATCATCATTTATAGAATCGGTTGAAGTTGCAACTATAATTTGATCAATTTCGCTAGAAAGGGACAGTCTCTCCAAAAGAATTTGAATTAAAGTTTTATCCCCAATTTTTTTGATAACTTTTCCTGGCAACCTAATGGATCCCATTCTTGCCTGAACTATAGCTAATACTTTCATGATTTTTACCAATTAGTTGGATTTAAGAGATTGGGGTCAACAGTTAAAAACTCTCGAGGAATTTCTGGCAGATTTCCTTTAGAAGAGTTGAGAATTTCTTTCAACTGGATCACGCTCTCTACTCCAATTATAACTTTAGAAATTTGTCGAAACGACATGACAAATCTTAGAGAAGCTTCTAAAGCAGTCATGTGATTATCGCCAAGCCATTCATGCCACACTTGCCATAATCTATTCCATTTATTGAAATGAGAAGGCCTGTCTGCGGCAGACATTAACAATAATCCTTGTAAAAAAACTGAGCGACTATGAACCTCTATTTTTTTATTATAAAGAGTATTTATCATCCCAGAATCCATGAGTCTTCTGTCAATAATACTGAAAGGCACTTGAACTATGTCGATATCATAAAGGCTAAGTATTTTTTCTAATTGCTTCTCCTCATATACCGATATTCCTATCTTGTGGATTTTTTTCTGTTTCTTTAATTTCTTGATAGCCTTATAGAGTTCTTCTCCTCCAGGCTTTAAAAGATCATCGGCATTATGAAAAAGTAAGCCATATACTCTTTCTATTTTTAAGTCTTTGAGTGAATTATAGAAATCTATATCAATTGATTCTATGTCTTCATTGCTTATACGTGCTGCATCAAAATTTCGAGTTTTTGTAATTATTTTTACATTTGAAATATCAGATTCTCCTAACACTTTTTCACTTGTGCCATATGCTGGAGCAGTATCAAAAAGATTAATTTTATTTTCTTTTGCAAAACTAATTATATTTTTAGCATCATCTTTAGTAACCTTTCCTATAGATGAACTTATTCCATAATCAAGACCAAATTGAACGGTACCTAAGCCTATTTTACTCATTTTTATAAATCTATAGCTTAGAAGTACTTATAATGACTCTATCAAAAAGAGATTTCAATATGTGGGTGTATATGTACATAATTTGCAAAACCTTCTTTGAAATGCGATATGGAAGTTTCTTTCTCTGTCGAGGGTAAGGCATAAAGAGAAGTAGCTCTTTTTCCCAAGTAATAAGTTCGACAACCTAATTCTTTCAATCTCTCTATAGCTTTCATTTGAACAGCATGTCCTATTGGCTTATGAAAAAGCTCCCTTTTATAGGCTCCAACTGAATACATTCCAAAATATTGTGAGTAATTAAAAAGTCCAGCCCCAATTAAAATTTCTTTATCTCTTACTGTTATTAAAAATGCTTCTTTGTCATTCAGTTGTTTTTTTTGGATTTCCCATGTTTCATCACTTCTCGTTTGCCTTCCAGAAACTTCAAAATGCAGTGTCTTAAATTCTTCAAAAGAACTATCATCTGTTTTATCGCAAACTTCAACATTCCACTCTTTAAGTGCTTTGTTGACCAGAGGCTTATAGCTCTTTCTGAAATTTAATCTTATTTCTTCAATATCCTGATCCAGATCTATAGCTAATTGATAAATCAAAAAATCTTTTTTTGCCTTATCCAGCCAAGAGAGATACCAATCTGAAACTTTTGATGACGCTTCAAAGAATGTAATCTTTTTTATTTTCAATCCTTCAGCAAGTAGATTGATAACTTCAATAACTTCTTTTTCGAGTCTTTTTCGTAACTTCTTCGGGGTAGTATTTGAGAATAATGGAGCCAATAAGCCCTCCCCATTTACTGTTAAAAACCAATTATCGTCTTTTTTATATGCTAAGAGGGGGAATATAGCGATAACAGAATTATTTTCTCTAAGCACAAAGGAAATATTTGTTCCTTCATAATATGCAGCATAATAATCTACTAGACTTCTCTGATAATAAATTGATGCATTTGAAGAACTATCAATAACATAATCCCAACTTGATAAATCGAAAGTCAAGTTTTCATAATGTTTATCAATCTTTTTTATTAAATTTTCTAGTTTAATCAAAGCTACTCACTACCTTTTTGTATTCCTTAGAAGTTAGATCGTAATAAATTGGCAAACTGATACATTTTTTATAAAACTCTTCACAATATGGCAAAGTCTGTTTTTTATGGAAAGGCTGCAAACTCACAGGAATATAATGGACTTGAGTCTGTATTCCTTTATTGATTAAATCCCGATAAGTTTTTTCCCTATTGTGTACTTGTATGACAAATAAATGCCAAGATGAATTCGTGTCTGGATGTTGGTAAGGTAAATAAGCTTGCTCTAAATTATTTAAATAGTAATTTGCAATCTCTCTCCTTTTAGAAACAAACTTATCTAATCTTTTTAACTGACTTATGCCAAGTGCAGCTTGTAGATCTGTCATTCTATAATTAAAGCCAAGTACCTGCTGTTCGTAATACCACGCACCATGACTTTCTTCATCAAATTTAGTTTTATCTTTTGTTATGCCGTGAGTCCTGAGAATTGAAATAGACTCATCCAAATTTTCATCATTAGTGGTTATTGCTCCACCTTCTCCTGTAGTTATCATTTTTACAGGATGAAAGCTGAATACACACATATGGCTATATTCACAGTTTCCAACTTTTCTACCCATATACTCACCACCAAGAGCATGGCTAGCATCTTCAACAACTTTAAAATCATATTTCTTTGAAAGCTCCCATATTTCTTTCATTTCACAACTCTGACCTGAGAAGTGAACAGGCACTACCAGATCAGGCAGCTCACCTGAAATTTCTGCTTTCTTCAATTTGTCTTTTAAAGCTAGAACAGACATGTTGTATGTTGAAGGGTCTATATCTACAAAATCTACTTTCGCACCACAATATAAAGCTGCGTTTGCTGTAGAAACAAAAGTATTTGGTGATGTCCAAACTATATCATTCTTCTTTAGTCCCACGGCTAAGTATGCTAAGTGCAATGCTGATGTAGCATTTGTTACTACTCTTGCATGTTTTGCACCGCAATATGTCTGTAGGTCATTTTCAAATTCTTGAACTTTAGGGCCTTGGGTAAGAAAGTCTGATTTCAAAACATCAATAACCGCATCAATGTCATCCTGATTAATGTTCTGTTTTCCGTAATTAATCAATTCAAAAGTGTAATAAGTTATAAAATGAAAGTTAAATTGATGATTAATTTCTGTATTTTAAATAAAGAAATTCTGCAAATTCAAAATCTATGGGATTATCTACATCAACAGCCTCAAAATCATCTAATTTATAAAATGAAGGCTTGGAACCAACTATATTTCTATGTTTGATCATATCTTCTTTTGAAATTATTGATAGACCATAGTTTAAACTCAAAATATCAGGTAGATCCTGAGTATTAGGTGAATTATTTGGATCATAATTCATAGGTTTACCATCCAACCAAAGATGACTTTTAACAGCACTAACTGTGGTGAGGCTATCTGATCTATCCAGCCCATTCCTAAATCTACTGATAAAGTCATAGTATGTTTCCTCTAAAATTAGAGGTGCAGTACACGGACTATACATAATAAAATCTGCGTCGGTATTTTCTGCAAGATTTTGAAAAAAATCACTATTATTGCATTCGGAACTCGCATAATAGCCCTCCCTCCGGAATTGCTCTACTCCAAATTCTTCTGCCATAGAAAGAGCTTCATCAGAATCAGTATTGACCACGATAGTGTCTATGATATCGATCTTTTTTAAGATCTCTAACTTTATTCGTAATAAATTTTTTCCAGCAAAAGGTTTAAAGTTTTTATTCTTTATTCTTTGAGACCCTTTCCTTACAGGAACTATTGCCGTTAATTTCTGTCTGCCCATATTTATTACTTATTAAAGTTTTTTTTAATAAAGTCTAAAGAATTTCTCCTAGAAACTTCTTCTCCAAACTGAAGAGCTTTGTCATCAATGTAATAGTCGGCCATAATCTTAGGGCTATACCCAGAAATTTTTTTTTGATCAGGTAAATTTTCATTTACTGCATCAAACTCTAAGCCTTTAGAGCGACACCACTCAACAGCCTCTGTAAGAACCTTATACTCATCATTATCTCCTCTATTAGTCCAAAGTATTATCTTGTGCCCTGCCTTTTTTAGCTCAATAAGCAGTTCTAATAGTTCTTTTTGTTCGGGTGTCTGATTTCCAATTTTTGGAAACGCATATTCACAAAGCGTCCCATCAAAATCTACAGCAATTTTTTTAGACATTGATTAGTTAATGTTCGATTTGATAAGATTTTCAGATATTTCGCAGGCTTCTTTTATGTTGTTTAGATCCTTCCAAAAAGCAGGATTTTCATAGTCATATTTTTCTTTTACATACTTGTAAATAATATTTCTTGCAAACGTTCCGATACAAACTCCTTGGATATTTACTCCAGATTGTTTAGCTAAATTTAAAGTAAGAGAATTCGTACCTCCAGACGTTGTAATAGTAACTTCTCTATTTTTCTTATAAACGATTTTCTTTTTTCGTTTATTAAGCTCCATATTAAAAGCCTTGTTTATAACATCAGCTGTAGCTACTGCCTGCAAAGTAGTATTGTAATCATCTTCTCCTCCACTCATTGGGTATCCATCTGCTTGAATAATTAATTTCTCACCGCTGAATTCCTTTGCCTGTTTAATTCTATTTTCTAGCCCAAAGTTGCCCATATGTAATCTATCAAGGCACATTGAATTATAGTTCGAAGGATTAGCCTTATTTACAATTTCCCATTCCTTCATAATAACGTCATCTTCTGCAACTGCAGCATGGAGTTCTATGTTCTCTGCACCTAGTTCTATGCATTCAGGCAGAACTTCTTCAAGACCTTTTTCATTGTGTATATAAGAAATTATGTCTGGTCTCGGACAAATAGCGCTGCAATCTCCGCATCCAATACACTTAGGTTGATTAACAACAGCCAATGTTTTAGGTCCATCCCAATCTATAGCGTCAGTAGGGCAAACAGGGGCAACACACAAACCGCACATGATGCATAGATCAGGATCGATAAAGGACTTCCGAACATGATGATCACCGGGCATTCCAACACTCACCATTATAAATGGTCTAATTTTTATCTCTTTTTTTAGTTCATGTGATAATTCGTATGCTCGATCAATCCCATCCATACACGCCTCAACTACAGATGGAGTTGCTGAAATATCCATACCAGTAGCACCAGAAAGTGTATAAATCATTGAGAGTCTTCTTACCTCCTCGAGGTCCTCATTTCCAGCTCCGCAGATTAGTTTAAAATAGCCTTGTGTATCAAAAAGTTCCTTTTGCGCCAAGAAACGGGCCGACATTGTTTTATCCATATTCTAATTTAGCTTATCCTATCCAAAATTGTCTTTGAACGTTTTATATAAGAGTCTCCAATATCATTATAAAATTGAGCTTTATATTTCATCCATTGTGACTCAAAAAGTAAAGCGTTCTTTATTAAATCATCTAAATCTCTTGTTCCAGATTTGGCTAGGTCCACTATCACGTTCCTAGTCTCTATTTTATCTAGTAAATTATTTCCTGCCAGTTGTTCTATAAAAGAAGTGCTGCTATGACCAATATTTCCCCCCATAATTGTAAGAAAATTAAAGGACTTAGCATCTTGGAAAATATTTTTAACAATCTCACAAATTTCTTTGGAGTTTACATCTTGTTTTCCATAGCCAAAAGACTTGGTGAGATCTGATCTTCCTACTACTATTCCTTTGAGTAATTTAGAAGATGGAGAACTAAATATTCTGTCGAGATTATTTACAGCACTTTTACTTTCTATATTGATAAAGAAATCAATCAAAGAGCGATCTTGATCACTGGTATTTGAAATAATTGATTCTACAAACTTCTCTAGAGCAAACTCAGACTCAACCATAGGAGCAACAATCCCGGAAGCTTCTATAGATAAGCAATTATTTATATCTGTGACAGCCTCGCATCCACCTATCTTGACATTAAGCCCCAAATCTAAATCATCACAAAGTCTCTTTATCTTTAATACATCTTCAAGAATAACACCTTCATCTTCAAAGGATTGTTTTATGCCGACAACACCACTTTCTTTTAGCAAGACGAGCTGATCAGTTATTTCTGATATTGATATTCTATTTTTATCCATATGTCTAATTTATATTTTAAAAAATTTAAATTTAATAATCGCAAGGAAATTAATAAATAATTTAGCAAACAAGCCTTTTCTTGCAATCTCAAAATTTAAGGTAATTCTTGGTTTTGAGGAATTATGAGAACCTTTTCTATGATACGCCGCAGTATTAGCCAATATGAAAAGGCCTTTTTGACCAGTAAATGTTTTGAGTTTATTTCTAGTGATAGCATCATCAAGTTCTTTTCCTCTTAATCTTGTTGCACCAGAACTATGAGTATCATTTCTAAGAACTGCATTATTTGTCTGAGACGATCTAAAAAGTGAATCCTTATAAGACCCTTCAATATATTCAAAGGGTGAGTTATCAGTTCCTATGTCTTGAAGATAAATAAAGCCTTTTGCAATGCTTGCAAATGAATCTTGATGCATCTCAGAATTCGAATTTTCTCCACAAACTATTCCCAAAGAATAGGAAATAGCTTTAAAGTTACATCTGTAACCGGCCAATGATGAAAGATGATAATTAAAATCTTTATCTAGTCTCTCAAGGATAAAAGATGAAATCTTTTGATTGTCATCTCTTGAGAAATCATAATATGCTGAAAAAGAACCTTCTATTTTCTTTTTTTGTTCATCTTTAAAGTACGGTCTAGCACCTGAAATAGTTGGAGAGGCATAATCAATAACATCTAATACAGAGACTCCCAAGTCATTAATATCAAATAGATTAGTAGAAAAAAAACCTAAATCAAAAGTATTTTTTACAGAATCAAGGTACTTTGATGGAACTGATTTCAGGACTAGAGAGGATAACTTTATATCTATTAAAGTCCTGAACTCGGCATATCTTGTTCTGGCAAAAAACTTTGAAGCTGGAGCTCTATGAGGAACCCAGGCCCAAAAAATTATATCTTTAAGAAAAGGAGGAGAAATTCTATAAATTCTTTTTAAAGTTAAAGAAGGTAATGCAAAGAAATGCTTAAATTTTATTTTTTGTAAAAAACTTCTTTTATCTATTTTTTTTTGTTCAAACAAACTCTTTTCATTAGAAAACATAAATTCAATTTGTTCAGTCCCGATTGGATCTTTAAAAGTATTCATTGATAACTCTTGTCAGTTATAAGATTATGAGAGAGAAGTATCTCTTCTATTTGAAAATGCCATTGATTTGAGCTTTCTATCAATCCAGTAAAAAAAGAATGGGGCTTATCTGATGAAATTTTATAATTTTCCTTCACTACTTTTAATACTGCCCTATCAAGCTCTTTTTCGTTGCTTGCAGATAATACAACTCCAAGCTTACGGTATATTGTTGTGTACATTTTGCCATCATAGACTTGCTGTTTAGGATGCTTATTTGGATCAAAATACTCTATAACAGGAACACCGAGGGTGCAGCAATCCATAGCTCCTGAAGTCCAATAAGTAATGGCAAAATCAGATTTAGTGGCAATATCTAAAATATGATTATTTACAATTTTGATGGAAGGATCATTTTTAAAGTTATCCCAATGTGAATCTAATTCTCTAGGATGTTTTTTAATTAACAAGTTATAGTTGGGTATATTCTTACGAATAACTTTTATTGTGTTTTCTACTAAATCTTTGTGAGACTCATCATCTAAATAACTACCTGCACCCCTACTAAGAATTAAAATATTAATTCTATCTCTGAAACTAGATTTACCTCTGAAATTCTCTGATGTTTTTTGTAAGTCTCGTAACCAGCCATTTGAATATTTAGGATGACCTATAAATATCTTTTCTAAATCAGGTGAAGCCAGTTCTCTTTCATCATTTACAGCTAAATAGTCTTCTGGGTGACCCAACAAAAGGAAGTTTTTCTTATTTAAATCAATCGGATTAGATTCGGGATATTGTCGATCTAAATCTTCAGCATAGATGTGAGGAGAATGAGGGCAATAAAAGAATAGAGATTTATCAAAATTTTTCTTGGTCCAATTATCTCTAGGTCGTCTTAAGCTTGGGTATTCATTAAAAAATAAGTTTTTTTCATCTCTTAAGTTCAAAATACTTCTAGGTAAAAGAAATAGAAATATACCCTCAAAAAATTTGTCACATAGTCTATAAATCAAACTGAAAAAAGGCTTTTTATCGAGTTTCAATTTTAAAATCAGTCTATAAGAAAGATAGCTTAAGCGTTCAAGCTTTTCCCAGAAAAACCCACCGCACAAAATCACTTCTATTTTACTATGTTCTTGAGAAATATAATTATTAAGCATAGTATTTGTCTTTACGCTTTTTAGAACATGTCTGGTCAAAAAAATGATTTTTAAATCAAAGCCTTTTTTTAGTAAAAAATCTAAAATTGGCAATACCCAATCCAGCTCTCCAGCAGAACCGGACAAAAATGTTATAGCTGTTTTTTTTTGATCGGATTTGTCTAACATATACTCTTATGCTTTTTAGTAGGATATTGTTTTAGATCTTGCCTATATGTCTAAGGTTATTCTTAATCCAATCTTGAAGTGTTGAAATGTCCATCCATTCTGTATTGCTGTCAGAACAATAAGTAAAATTTGAATCAACTTTAATACCATCCCCTATCCTTTCAGGGTCTTTGTTCCACTCATTTATTGAAGGTAATATCTTGAAGTGATCTTTATACTCATAAGTATATGGGGCATCTTCGAAACCTATCATTTGTTCATGTAATTTTTCGCCTGGACGAATTCCAATAATTTCTTGCTTAGCTTTGTTTGAGACCGCCTTCGCCACATCTGTTACCTTCATGGAAGGTATTTTTTTAATATAAATTTCTCCGCCTTTCATATCTTCCAATGCATGCCAAACCAATTCAACACCCTCCTCTAAAGAGATCATAAACCTTGTCATTCTATCGTCGGTTATGGGAAAAACTCCGTCTTCTGCAATTGATAGAAAAAATGGAATAACAGAGCCTCGGGAACCCATAACATTTCCATACCTAACAACTGAAAAGCATGTGTCATGACTACCTGAATAGGAATTCCCTGAAACAAAAAGTCTATCGGATGTTAGCTTAGTTGCTCCATATAGGTTTGCAGGACTACTAGCCTTATCAGTTGATAGGCTGATAATTCTCTTAACTCTTTTATCTATGCATGCATCTATAAGATTCATTGCACCAATGACATTAGTTTTTACACACTCAAAAGGATCGTATTCAGCTGTAGGGACTATCTTGGTTGCAGCGGCATGAATAACATAGTCAATACCATCTAATGCCCTGCAAAGTCTGTCTTTATCACGAACATCGCCGATGAAAAAACGAACACGAGGATCATCCTTAAACTTCTTTGCCATATCCCATTGCTTCATTTCATCTCTTGAAAAAATTACTATCCTTCTTGGGTTATATTTTTCTAAAGTCATGGGAACAAAAGCATTCCCAAACGACCCAGTTCCGCCTGTAATTAAAATCGAAGACTTAGTTAACATGAATATTCTCCTTGTTCTTTTTTGAATTCATAAGTTCTGTATAGCTTATTGTTTTATACACATAATCTTTTTCGAACTTGAATATTTTATCGCAACTTTTTAATGTAGTTAGCCTATGGGCTATGATTAAAACGGTAATGTCCTTATCAAACTTCTCAATAGAATCCATCACTGCTGTCTCAGTATCATCATCTAAAGCGCTAGTAGCTTCATCGAGAATCAAAACATCCGATTGTTTGTAGAAGGCTCTTGCCAATCCAATTCTTTGTCGTTGTCCACCAGAAAGCTTCATTCCCCTCTCTCCAACAAGAGTTTGGTAGCCTTCATCTAATTCTTCGATAAGTTCTGCAATTTGAGCTTGTCGCGCGGCATTTTCTAATTTATCTATTTCTATTAAATCTTTAGGAACGCCAAATGCTATATTTTCTTCAATAGTCCCGTCAGTAAGATAAATATGTTGCGGCACATTAGAAATATGTCTTTGCCAAGATCTTTTAGAATTGCTGTCAATAAGTTTATTATCGACTCTTAACTCACCCTCTGTTGGCGACAGCAATCCCATAAGAATATCGAGAAATGTGCTTTTTCCACAGCCAGTAGTTCCTACGATACCTACTACAGACCCTTTAGGTATTACGAGATTGATATCACTTAGTACAAGGGGTGTATCTTTCGAATATCTGAATGATAAATTTTTTATCTCAATTGATGTCTTAAACGAATTTGGTTCAGGGAGAGGAAGATTTACATAATTCGGAATAGGCTGGTCGAGCAATTCTATGACATCTGCCAAAGAGTAGTGGCCTCCTTTTATTCTGCTATAAGATGCATAGGCCTTTTGAATAGCTGGTAACAGCTTTTGTGCACCTAAAACAAAAGCTCCAAGAACAGGTAAAAATTTCTCAATTCCACCAAAATTTAATGTTGCTGTATAAGCAAACATGGCAACTATCCCGATTCCAATAGCTTCCATCCCAAATCTTGGGCTAGAGTAAATAATTTCATTTCTCCAAGTAGCCTTCCTCATCTGTAGATCAGAGCGTTGATAAAGTTGGGTATAGAAGTTTTGATTATTATTTATTAAAACTTCTCTAATACCTTCTAATCCTTCTTGTAGAGATTTAACCATCAAATCTGACTTTTCAGCTATATTTTGACTATTTTCTTTAAGATTTCTTCTAGTTAGATAAATAACTAAAAGATAAGACCCACCGAAACCTATAAAACCAATAAGAGTGACAGAAACATCAATAAGTAATAGTACTATTATAATTCCAATAATTGTTACTATGGTGCTGATAAAATTCAATACCGGGGCAATTACTCCTTTCGTAACAGTTGCGGTTTTGGTAATAATGCCATTTATAACTTCACTGCTATTACGAGATACATGGATAGAGTAGTCTTGATAAAGTGTATGTTTATAAATATCAATACTTAAGTCTGCACCGGCCATCTGGGATAACCTTACCAATGCCCATAGGAGTATCAATCTTACAATTGCAGAAAGCAATATTAAGCCAATAAAAATTAATGTTATAGGAAGAGCGAGTTCACTTGGATTCTCAAATTGGAAAAAATCAATGAAAGGTCTTAAATAATCTTGGTTATATACAAGTTCAGGTTCAGATAAAATACCTAAAAAAGGAATTACAGCTCCCAAACTGGCCATCTCAAAGAAAGAAGCTATGACAATTAGAATCTGCATAAGCACGAATTGTCTTCTGCGCCTCTGGGATAGATGGTTCCAAAGCCTTGTTAACATTTTCATATATTTATCATTTAGCCGGGTTTTTTAAGTTACCCTAGAGTCTTTGGATTATCGTGGGAGTGTTTGATATGAAAAATAAATTAGAAATGAAATTAATGAACTGTATAAAAATTTAGATAAAGAATTTATCCTAATTTTATAACCTACCATCTACATCTGATTGTTTGAATAAGTACTTAACATCATACAAGACATGATTACTTGTGCCATAAGACTTTATTTCTTTCAAAGACAATTCTTTAAAATCATCATGGGCCACAGCCAAAATAATAGCATCATATTTTCCTTTTTCAGGTCTATCCAATAGGTCTATATTAAATTCCTTTTTGGCTTCTTTTTTGTCTATCCATGGATCATAAACCTGAACTGAACAATTAAAACTTTGTAATGTTGTAACTAGTCTTGCAACACCCGAATTTCTTAAATCGGGACTATTTTCTTTGAAAGCGAGGCCCATTATCAAAACATTTGCATCAACTAAGTTGATACGTTTCTTAGTCATTAATTTAGACACTTCAATCGCAATATAACTGCCCATGTCATCGTTCACAGCTCTGCCAGAAAGTATCATCTTAGGGTCAAAGCCAACCTCACCAGCTTTATGAGTGAGGTAGTAAGGATCAACACCAATACAATGACCTCCTACTAAACCAGGCACAAATGGAAGGAAATTCCATTTTGTTCCTGCGGCCTTTAAAACTGACTCCGTATCGATATCAAGTTTATTAAAAAACCTTGCAAGTTCATTAATCAGTGCAATATTTACATCTCTTTGGGTATTTTCTATGACTTTTGCAGCTTCTGCTATCTTGATACTTTCTGCTCTGTAAGTTCCAGCATTAATAATTTTATCGTAAAGTGCATCTACTCTATCGGCAGTTTCCTCTGTTGATCCTGAAGTGACTTTCTTTATCATGGTAAGCCTGTGGGTCTTATCTCCAGGGTTAATCCTCTCTGGCGAGTAGCCACAATAGAAGTCTTGGTTATACTTAAGATTAGAGAATTGTTCTAGTATTGGCACA
>MDTB01046844.1_pt1 | contig 34541 bp, 29 predicted proteins | sample 811161 | NCBI WGS metagenome assembly MDTB01 (sample SAMN05326650, study PRJNA326480) | marine metagenome | isolation source: seawater | place: Mediterranean Sea | collected 2009 | reverse complement strand
TTAGTTGCGACGGATATTGCTGCAAGGGGGCTTGATATCGTACAGTTACCCTATGTTGTCAATTTTGATCTTCCACAGGTTCCAGAAGATTATGTCCACCGTATAGGTAGAACCGGCAGGGCAGGACTGGAGGGAGAAGCGATTTCCTTAGTATCAGCTGATGAGATAAAACAACTTCGAGATATTGAGCTTCTTATCAAACAAAACATTGTCAGAAAGGAATGTGAAGGGTTTGAGCCACAGCATGTTTTACCGGGCTCTCGATCTGTTGCTGCCTCAGGGCATAAAGGTAAAAGTAGAAAGTCGCAAGAAAATCATAATACTCAGGGTGAAAGTGCCAAGAAGAAAAAGTACTATGGAAAGCCTCGGTCCTCTAGATCGAAGAAGCGTAAAGCTGCCGGTATCTCGCAGAAGAAAGTGGTATGAAAAATATTGGTATTTTTGTTGATGTACAGAATATCTACTACACGACACGTGATATTTATAATAAACAATTTAACTATCGGGAACTTTGGCGACGTCTAAGTGAAGAAGGGAATATTACGATCGCTAATGCCTACGCGATTGATCGGGGCCACGACAAGCAAATCAAATTCCAGGAGGCATTACGTAAATTAGGTTTTACGGTTAAGCTAAAACCTTATATTCAGAGAAGTGATGGTTCGGCAAAAGGCGATTGGGACGTGGGTATTACAATTGACGTCCTTGAGTCTGTTAGAAAAAAACTAGATACCGTTGTTCTTTTGTCAGGAGATGGAGACTTTGCAATATTGCTTGAGAAAATAAAGAAATCGCATGGGGTTACTACAGAAATTTACGGTGTTGCTTCACTAACATCCCAAAGCCTCATTGATGCTTCTAGTTTTTTTCATCCTATCAAGCAGGACCTGTTACTCGCCTAATTTAGATTTTATCGATGCTATGGTAAAGGCTGACAATGAAAGTTTTAAAAAACAGTAGTTGGAAAGAAAAAGAAATTTACTCTTTTTTAAATTCTTCGGTGATTCCGATGCGGATTGCAGCGAATTATAATGATTGTCCTTTGATTTGTTCAATATGGTTTAAGTTTAGTCAAGAAGCTCAGGTTATTTTGGGGGCTACTCAGGAGTCTAGTCGACTAGCAAAAATACTTCGAGAAGCACCCAAGTGTGCATTTGAGATATCAACGAATAATACGCCATACAGAGGGGTCAGGGGCCAAGCAAGTGTCACTCTCTGGAGAGAGAATGCGAAAGAAATACTTCAAGAGCTAATTGATCGCTACCTAGGAAAGACAAATACTGAGCTTGCTAATTGGTTGATCCATCGAGCGGATAAAGAGGTGCTGATTGAGTTAAAACCTGAATGGATATCTAGTTGGGATTATTCATCGCGAATGTAGTTTTAGTAGCGTGTATTTTTCATGTTACTCTAAAAAGACGCTAACTTTTTGGCTAGAAGTGTTGGTTATAAAAAGATTAAACGGTGCAGCCCTATTATTAGTCCTCTCAATACCTTTTTTCACGTCATGTGGCGGAAATACATCAGATCATATCCCGAGCCCCTTAGTTTTAGAATTGGCAACATCTCAGTTAGGCGGTGATCCCGAAGGGGATACAACCACAATAATGGTAGAACCTGCGTGTGAGGATTTTCGTTCTGAAACCATAGTTACAGCGGATCAAATTGAAGTGCAGGCAAGTATTAAGCGTTGTGCGGTGAAGCATAATGATCTTGATCGGCTTTTCTATATTTTTATCCCAGAAACTTACAGTAGTTCAGCAGCGTATCAGCCTCTATTATTCAGTCTTCATGGCTATACAAGTAGCGCAATGCTTAACATGAGATATACAGGTATTAAAAAGGTTGCTAGTAAGGAGGGGTTTATTGCAGTTTTCCCTCAAGGTTCAATCTTGCGTTCCACAGGCGCTACTCATTGGAATGTCGGTGGATGGACTCTTGGGAGTACCGCAGATGACGTTCAATTTATTGAGAGTCTAATAGATTTCATGACTATGAGATACCGATTAGATCCAAGTCGAATCTACTCTACAGGTATGTCAAATGGGGGCTTTATGAGTTATCACCTGGCATGTAACCTGGGTGAAAAAATTGCGGCAGTAGCATCAGTCACTGGATCGATGACTCCAGAAACTTTCCGATCTTGTGAACCAGTGCGACCCATACCTATTCTACAAATTCACGGAGGGCAAGACGAAACCGTTCCCTATCTAGGGAATAATAATATGAAAGGTATCGATGAGGTAATGAATTACTGGAAGCATAGTAATCGCTGCAACGGTGTGCCCGAGATCGGCGTATTACCTGACTTGACGGATGATGGTTTGGGCGGCACTTTTACTACTTATACTGATTGTCAAAATGATGTGGAGATAAAACTTTATTTGCTCGATGGTTTGGCTCATCGCTGGCCTTTACAGAATGAAGCTGATTTAGATGCTCCGACTACTATTTGGCGTTTTCTTTCACGTTATAATTTATATGGTAAAGTTTTCTAGTTTGTAAAAATATACGAGCGACCATCTCGCTAGTATTTATTAAAGATGGTAAATACACATTGTTTCTGGAGAAAAAGATGTTAAGTGAGGATCAGCGTTTCCTTTTTGATACCCGGGGTTATATCGTGATACCGAATGTGCTTTCGATTGGACAGATTAAAGAATTAAAGGAGACGCTACAAAACTCTACAGAGCAATTCCCTCCTGTTCCCCAAAGCGAGGGGCCTTTGCACTGGGGACGAATCTGGCGGGATTTGCTCGATATTAAGGAGTTAAGCTCCATCTTTGAGGATCTTATTGGTAATCCTCATCTGCGACAATTTAAACTAGATCAAGGGATCGATTTGCCTACGTTTCGACTGGATCATATCAACGTTCACACGCATATAGAAAAAGGTTTCGAAGGAGGCAAACTGCATGGAGGGCATCCTGCAGGCGGCCATCCTGTCGCAGGTATTTTCAATTACCACGATGGGACTTTTTTCAATGGTTTGACAACTGTTTCGTTTGAGCTATTTGATACTGAGTCAAATGGTGGAGGCTTTGCTTGTATTCCAGGAACCCATAATGGGAATGTAGCCATTCCAGACAATTGGGTAGATCTCAGTGAGGGAGTTGCAGAATGTGTGACTCGAGTTTCCGCGAAACCGGGTGACGCCATTATTTTCACCGAAGCAATGATTCATGGGACATTACCATGGACGGTTGATGATCCCCGAAAAACAATTTTTTATAAGTTTTCACCGCATATCATTAGTTGGTCCGCAGACTTTTACAATCCAGAAGATTTTCGTGATTACGATGATATAGATAATCGAAAACTTGCTATCCTTGAACCACCCAATGCTCGCTACCCTCACCGACCTACTTTACCGAGGTGGCTTTAATCTGATTTGTTTACTCTTTTTTACCAAGCATTATCTCTCCAAAATTTCCAAAAGGTGTTCCTTGAACCTAAGTTATCTTTAGATAACGAAACCTCCTTTTTAGGAAATTGCTTTTTTTGTCCTTAATTCAGAGTAATTTTCGGGACTAAGATGGCCCGTTTGTAAAAGGAGAATAACAAAAGCATACTATCCAGAGAATCAGGAGTCTGAGGATACTAAAAACATCCGTTGCGAGGATCTGTCTACGAAAGAAAAAATTGTGGTCTAATTTGGGAAATCGTAAATGGTAGTTACGCATCCAGCTGCATTTGAATGGGAAGGGCTTTGACGCCACAGGCTCATCTCGATGAACTTAAGCGTATTCGCGAAGAAAACGGTGATTTTGCTGATTAACGTTTGGAAATTTCTGTATGAATATCATTTCACTTTCTCGAATTCTTGCATATTGGGCTGAAAAGCAGCCGCATGGAATTGCTGTTAAACATAACGAAGAATACTGCACCTGGCTCGATATTGATAAAACTACAAATCGTTTAGCGCGAGCCTATGCTGCCTTAGGCGTGAAAGAGAATGATTTCGTTACTGTTGGGCTTCCTAATAGTATTGAGTTTTTTGAGGCGTGTTTCGCGATCTGGAAGCTAGGCGCGACTCCTCAGCCTGTCTCTGCAAAACTACCTGTCTTTGAGCGTAAACAAATTATAGAAGTTGCTAATCCCAGTTTGGTACTGGGTGCGTCACCAGAGGAGCATCCAGGATTTACTGTGTTAGAGCCGGGTTTTCTGCCGGATCTTCTTTTTGGAGATGATCCGTTACCAGAAGTAATAGGTCGGTCTTACAAAGCCATGACATCAGGCGGAAGTACGGGTCGCCCAAAATTAATCGTAACAACCACGCCTTCTGAGTACGACGTTGATGACGATCAGTTTCGGTTTCAGCAACAAGGGTCTGTACTTATTCCCGGTCCCCTCTACCACAATGGACCTTTCATGTGGGCCATGATAGCAATGTTCAAAGGAAACCAAGTGACGATTACGACACGATTTGATGCTGAGCAAACCCTGAGAATAATTCAAGAAGAGAAGATTGATACTGTTTATTTAGTACCTACAATGATGCAGCGCATTTGGACTTTGCCTAAAGCGAGAAGAACTTCATATGACGTATCTTCTCTGCATACTTTATGGCACTTGGCAGCGCCTTGTCCTAAGTGGCTGAAAGAGGAATTTATCGATTGGTTGGGCGCGAGTGTAATACTTGAACTGTATGGGGGAACAGAAGGTATTGGTGGAACGAAAATCACGGGTGAAGAGTGGCTTGAGCATAAGGGATCTGTGGGAAAGCCAAATGAGACTTGTGAAATTATCATTCTCGATGAAGATGGTAAGGAATTGCCAACTGGTGGAATCGGCGAGATTTACATCCGACCAAAGACCGGTCAAGGTTCGACTTATCGTTACATTGGTGCGGAAGCTAAGTCTATAGAGGGTGGTTTTGAATCTCTAGGCGATCTTGGCTATCTCGATAAGGACGGTTATCTTTATTTGTCTGATCGACTGACCGATATGATTCTCTCAGGTGGTGCAAATATTTATCCTGCCGAAGTGGAGGCCGCGATCGACTCTTTGAAGGGTGTTCGTTCGTCAGCGGTGATTGGTCTTCCTGATGAGGATTTGGGCAATATCGTTCACGCGATTGTGGACATAGCAGATGAAGTAGTGACCGAAGAAGAGCTCCTTAGTCACTTGGCTGAGCGTCTAGTAAGATACAAAATACCTCGCTCTATTGAGTTCGTCAGTAAGCCCTTGCGTGATGATGCGGGAAAGGTTCGAAGAGGGTCGTTACTTAAGGAACGTACCTAATCACTATTTAAATTTAAATCCTTGCTTAGCAAGGAAATCTTTCATATGCGGTCTTGATTTGGTAGACAAAAGTCCAGCGATTTGTGCAGTCCAAGATGTGCCGTGTCCGCCACCACTTCTTGTTCTGTAATATTCTTCTACTTTAGCATCGTAGTCATCAATAAAAGCCTTATCCTGACTGTCTTCGTAGACTTCATTTTTTAAGACAACCTTCAGAGGAAGCCTTGGCTTTATTTCAGGTGCTTGGTCTGGGTAGCCAAGACACAGTCCGAAGACAGGGTATACGTGCTTGGGTAAATTCAGTAATTCCGTTACCGTTTGTGGATCGTTACGAATTGCCCCAATATAACAAATGCCAATTCCACAGCTTTCAGACGCGGCAACCATGCTTTGAGCCATCAACGCTACATCTACAGTAGCAATGATAAATTGTTCTGTATAGTCTCCTTCGAACTCAACTTCGTGCTTGTCACAACAATTCTTAGATCTCTTTAGATCAGCACAGAAAATTAGAAACTCTGCTGCATTCTCAACGTACGTTTGTCCGCCACAAAGATCAGCGATTTGGCGACGAGTTTCCATGTTTTGAATACGAATAACCGTAGTTCCCTGCAAAAAACTTGATGTGGCAGCACCTTGTCCAGCTTCTATTAGACTGAGTAGAAGTGATTCTTCGATAGGTTGGTCTTTAAATTTACGAATGCTAGTGTGTGACTTGAGTAAATCAATGATAGATTCCATACTTTTTCTCGCCAGAAACTAAATAAAAATAGTTCTTCATTAAGATGGTATTTTTAGAAAAATACGAAAGAACGTGCCACAATATTTTTGCGGCAGGGTGCATCCGTTGTTGCAGTTGGATCATCGCATGCAGTGTGAAATGACCATCGGGATACAGAGCCATCAGTAATCGAGTCATAGCATTTTAACATTGAGACCTCAGAAGTTTTTTGTTGAGGGAACCAATACCACTCATGATCAGGACGATACGTAAAGCGTGTCGTCTCGCCTACTCGATCATCATAAATACGGTAGTTGTTGATATAGGCCTGGTCAGAAAAGGATGGCCAGGCACAAAGAACAAATGGATTTTGTTGAACTGTTTCCATCGGCTTTGCGAGATTGATGGACATGAAGCGGCGCGACATTTTTTGTTCTGCTTCTCTCTCTGTAAATTTTTGCTCTCTTCCGAAGTTGCGTAGATTCCTTGTCAGTAACTCCCTACACCTGACGCGACCACTGTTATCATTTAAATCATTGTGCACGAGATAAGCATAGTTTGCGTTCACACCAGGGTTTTTCTTTTCCTGGTTCTCAGTCCTGTCCCCTTGATAATCCCTATCAAAAACATCATGGTTGTATACCAAGGCATCTGTTGAGCCGGGGAAAAAGTCTAGTAGTAACTTTTCCATTTCGGGATAAAAAATTCTCTCGACTTCCTCTGCATTATAAAAATCAGTGCATTGCGACTCCCAATTTGCGAGGGAGACACCGAGTTTATCCATACAATCAGAGGTGTTTGGATTCAACCCTGAATGGATCTCTTCTAACCTTCTCACGTCGCGCAGTATTTGTGGGAAATAGAGAGCTCTCCGAGAAGTATCGAATTGCTCCTTACGCATGGCCTCGATTTGCTTTGTGTTCTTTGGCTCGTGCCAAAATGCGTTGGATGGGACGATTGTATAGCTTGGAAGCTCAGATACGGTATACCTAAGCGGCACGACTAAACCTCCTTCGGGTGCGGTGATACCTTGATCAATAATATATTGTAGGCATTCTCCATAATCACGGAACCCAATACCCCACCGAGTTTCTATCGGGCCCGGTGGCGAGTCTTCTATCATATCTATAATCATTTGACCCACACCCTCAGATATCTGCTGCAGAGCATCTTCGGTTGCTGCGGTCGTCCCTGAATCCCCATTTCGATCTAGGTACATGTAGGACAGGCCGTTATTGGCGGCAAAGGGTTTCGCTTGGCCATCAGTTAGCTGAAAGGGCGGAGTATATACATTGCTAGCGGGACGTTGAGGAATCGACATATTGAAAGAAATGCTCTCAAAAGAAGAGAGTTTGTCATATTGCCTAATCTCTAACAATCTCCTCCGCTAAACATGTTATGGTGCCGATTCGAGCTGAGGATTCTATGCGTAATAGCGAAGTTAATATTAGAGAGCTTCCCCCGTTAGGGCCGCGTCGTTTTATTCAGTTGCTCATCAAGGCTTGGCCGTTTATGCGGCCTTTGCTGAAACACTGGTTGATTCTAGTGAGTTTAACGATAGTTATCTCGTTGATATTCGCCGGTGCTACTTTCGTGGGTACTGATTTATTCAATAACAAAATTCTAGTTGGGGACAAACTTCAACCACTACAGGCGAAAGTTCTTTTGTTGGGGGAGTCTTATACGAGTCTAGATATTGATGATAATGTCAATATGACGGAAGTCTTGAGTGAAGAGGAAAGAAAAGTAGTTCGCGATCGGTTTTTGATCTGGGTTTTGTTGATAACGATTGTTATCGTTCCTACTGGAGCAGGAATACTTTACTACAATGTATGGATCTGGCAGATGCTCAATCAGAATTTGCGTGTTGCAATGATGAGTAAAGCTGAAAGTCTCTCACTCAAATTTCATGCTGAGTCACGAGTTGGTGATGCAATTTTTCGTATTTACAAAGACAGTTCAACAATTACTAGTCTGATTTCTGAGGCTGTTGTAGGTCCCATTAATGAGATATATATAATTACAATCGCACTGATTATGGTCGCTTTCTTTGAACCTTGGATTGCACTTGTAATTGTGCTCGCATGTATCCCAGTCTTGATCCTAACTATTTTTCTAACACCAGCTATCCGGTACCGAGCGCTTGAAAATAGGGTAGCGAACAGCGACTTAACGTCACGATTACAAGAAACAATGAAGGCATTACGAGTAGTCAAGGCGAATCAAGGCGAAAGAAGAGTGCTAGACGGATTCCGTAAGGACTCTAAGCGTGCCCTGGATGCAGCGCTATATCTACGTCTTAATATCGCAACACTCAATGTAATTGTTGCTCTTATTTTCGCCACACTTGTGATTATGTCGGAATACTTTGTCGCAGTCTGGGTACTTGATCAGCAAGAAACTTTTATGGGTGCTGCTGTTGTGACCATTATAGGCTACGCGGTTTGGAATTTGGGAGCGTTCCAGGACTTCAGAGGAAGGTTGTTGGGGGGAACCCAAAGAATACAGGGTCTTATTTATCGTTGGGCTCTTCTGCAGGATCTGTTTATTGGTCTTGAAAGAGCGTTTTATTTAGTTGAACTAGAGGCAGAAATTGTAGATCCAAAAAGTCCCAGTCCCTTCCCTAGATTCTTGAAATCTGTTGAGTGGCGTCATGTCACTTTTTCTTACGGGGGAAACAATGCTGTATTACGGAATATTAACTTACGAGCGGAAGCGGGAACTATCACCGCGTTGGTGGGTAATAGCGGGGCTGGCAAGTCCACCTTAATGTCCTTACTGTTGAGACTTTATGATCCTGATCAGGGTCAGGTACTCTTCAACGATACGAGCCTTCCAGAAATGCGCATCCAAGATATTCGGCAGAATGTGGCTATTGCCTTACAAAGGCAGGTTCTTTTTTCAGGGACTGTAGCTCACAATATCGGATATGGAAGTAAAGATGTATCACTGCCAGTAATTGAAGAAGCGGCCAAGATAGCATGTGCCCACGACTTTATTAGAGAGCTAGAGAATGGCTATGATACTGATCTGGGGGAGGGTGGTGGCAGATTATCTACCGGCCAAAAGCAGCGAATATCGTTAGCTAGAGCCATTATCCGAGATCCAAAAATACTAATTTTAGATGAGCCGACTTCTGCTCTTGATGCGGAAACAGAAATGGCTGTGATGAAGAACCTTCGTAGTTGGGGTGAAGACAAAATAATTTTTATTGTTACTCATCGAGTCACAACTATCAGACATGCTAACCAGATAGCTGTTCTGAAAAATGGCCAGGTGGAGGAAATTGGATCGCATGATGAATTGGCCGCCAGTCATGGGACTTATACTGCATTCTTGGAATCAAATCAGGCTGCTTCGCGTTCCTTGTTGACCCGTTAAAGTGAGCTATAAAATGAATAGTGAACAAGGTATCGGGGAGAGGTTTCTTGGTCAAAGTAATCATGATGATCGCATTGACCTTGATACGGAGATTTCTTCTCTGGAGGCACTTTATCTTCTTTGGCGATGTTTGAAACTTATCTCTGCCGTTCCGGGTTTGTTTTTAGCCAAGATTCTCTTACGGTGTGTATTCTTTTTTTCGTTTTTGTTAATGCCTTGGCTAGCCAAGATTGTCATCGATAACGTGTTGTTAAGACAGCCGTTTGATGAAAATGAAAATCCTTTTCCACCATTTATGGATCCAATCCTTAGATTTCTTGAAGGACAAACCCCCCTGGAAATAATGTTTACCCTAACGGTTGGATATCTTATGGGTAGTGTCGTCATTGGACTGCGGTGGGCTGGGCACCTTTCGGTCGATATGTATGGCAGTATATTCACTGGGCAAGACGAAACAGGTGGCGCGGAGAATAAAATTAGTAGTGGTTATATAGAAGGTGGTGGGATACTAGGCCTTCTTGAGTTTTGGATTACCATTAGATTAAACCAGAAACTGGCGGATACAATTCGGTCCAACTTGTTTGAGCGACTAACGCGTCTTCCAATGGTAGTTCTGTCAGACAAGCGAACTGGGGATTCAATTTATCGCGTGCTCTACGATACGGCGAGTATTCCATTGGCCGTTTTGCGGACGACGTTTTACTTGGTTTTTGCTCTACTCGGTGCTTTTGTCAGCATGTATCTTATTCGGTATTCCTACGGTGATACTGCTGAGGAAATCGTTTGGATTGCTTGGCTGTGTCTACCCTTAATACTTGTATTAACCTTCCCAGCGTCAAATCTCATGCGCCGAATCAACCAGAACAAGCGATCTGCTGGATCTGCCACGACAAATGCTATGGATGAAACAGTCGATAATATTGCGGCAGTCCAAAGTCTTGGGGTTATGCAGAACGAGATAGATAAGTTTACTGCACGTAGTTTAGAATCATACTTCAGAGAAAGAATTGCATTTATTTTTGGTGGTTTATTATTTCTGGGGGCGGGAGCAGCTATCCTTATCGTGGCAGCATACGTTCTCATTCTAGTCACCAACAATATTATTGAAGGCACCATGTCGGCTGGAGATTTTGGTGTACTAGTAATGATATTTTGGGGCATCGCGGGTGGGGCGACAGAACTAGGATCATTTTGGCTCAATCTTCAGGTCAATATCTCGCCGGCTCGCAGGATATTTTTTTTCATCGATTATGCCTCTGATGATGATCAAGCCGGTGGTTTAAGGCTAGATAATATTACGAACGGTATAACGCTTGATCATATTGATTATAGGTATCCTGATGGGAATTATGCGCTTCGGGATATCGTTCTTGACCTTCCTTTGGGAAAGACAATTGCTCTTGTAGGACCCTCGGGTGCCGGTAAGACTAGCCTCACTTATCTAATACCTGGTTTCTTTACCCCAACGGCCGGGAAACTACTTATTGACGGAAAAGATATCAATGAACTCGATATCGATAGTGTGCGTAACCATATCGCCTTCGTATTCCAGGAACATCTTTTATTAGCCGAAAGTATCCGTGACAATCTCTTATTGGCAAACCCGAAAGCAAGTGAAAAAGAAATCCACGATGCTCTGGAGGCATCTGGTTGTAAGGGCTTTATTAGCCGATTTCAAGATGGCGTCGATACGGTACTCGGGCGAGCAGGCAGCACGTTATCGCTTGGTCAGCAGCAAAGACTTTGTATTGCTCGTGGTCTAGTCCGTCAGGCGAAGATACTTATTTTAGACGAGCCTACTGCAGCATTAGACCCAGAATCCGAAAGTCTTTTGTTTGAGTCGCTTGCACTGATCTCGAAGGATCGGTTAGTAATTATTGTGGCGCATCGTTTATCGACGATACAGCGTGCCGATAAAATTGTTTTTCTTCAAGAGGGTAGAATCTTGGAGCAAGGTACTCATAGGGAGTTAATGGCGAGTGCAACTGGCCCTTATCGAAGGTATGTTAATATCATTGCAGAGCAACAGTAGACCGTTGCCTTGTCATCTTTAGTACCACGGTGACAAAAGGTTCAAGTATTAACTAAAGACTTTTCTAGGGTCGAAAGCATCTCTCACAGATTCGCCTATGAAAACGAGAAGACTAAGCATTATCGCAATCACAAAAAATCCTGAGATACCCAACCACGGTGCGTGCAGATTCGATTTTCCCTGATTAAGAAGTTCTCCAAGAGATGGTGAACCAGGGGGAAGACCAAACCCAAGAAAATCTAGAGAGGTAAGAGTGGTTATGGAAGCTGATAGGGTAAATGGCATAAATGTAATAGTTGCAACCATAGCGTTAGGTAATACATGCCGCCACATTAAAATCCGATCGCTTGCACCCAACGCCCTAGCAGCTCGAACAAAGTCTAGGTTTCGAGCACGCAGGAACTCTGCTCTAACTACGCCCACGAATCCCATCCAGGAGAATAACAGCATTAGTCCTAGTAGCCACCAAAAGTTCGGTGTTAGAACGCTCGCCACGATAATCAGTAAGTAAAGGATGGGCATTCCGGACCAAATTTCTATGAATCTCTGACCAATTAGATCTGTGAGTCCGCCGTAAAATCCTTGAATGGCCCCGAGTGTTACCCCGATCAAAGCACTCAAAATGGTCAGGATTAGACCGAATAAAACTGAGATCCGAAAACCATAAATAAGACGAGCTAAAACATCTCGACCTTGATCATCTGTGCCTAGCCAATTGACGGGATTTGGTGGTGCAGGGGCCGGCGAAGGAAGGTTATAGTTTATTGTATCGTAACTAAAATGAACCACAGGCCAAAACATCCAGCCGTCTGCTTCAATAAGTTCCGCTACGAATTCGTCGCGATAATCTGCTTCAGTCTCAAAATCTCCACCAAACTCAGTCTCGGGGTAGGAAATAAACGTGGGAAAGTAAAGATTGCCTCCAAAGGAGACTAAGAGCGGTTTGTCGTTAGCTACTATTTCCGCAAGCAAACTCAAACCAAAGAGTATCGAGAATATCCACAGTGACCAATAGCCTCTGCGATTTCGCTTGAAGTTATCAAGTCGGCGTCGGGTTACAGGAGATATTCGAAAACTGAAATATCTCTGTTCATCTGTTTTCATCATCAGGTCTCTCGACTATCGAAATCAATTCTCGGGTCAACCAAGTGATACATTACATCACTGATAATACCCATCAAAAGACCAAGTAGTGTGAATATGAATAGCGTGCCAAACATGACAGGGTAATCTCGTGTTAATGCAGCCTCGAATCCTAGTAGGCCGATACCATCAAGAGAAAAGATAACCTCAGTAAGTAGAGAGCCCGTAAAAAAGATACCTATGAAAGCAGAGGGAAAGCCAGCAATCACAATTAACATGGCATTCCTAAAGATGTGTCCGTAAAGTGTTCTTTGCTCAGTCAGTCCTTTAGCCCGTGCAGTGATCACATATTGCTTATTTATTTCCTCTATAAAAGAATTTTTAGTAAGCATAGTTAATCCGGCAAAGCCCCCAATAACCATACTTAGAATAGGGAGGGCCAGATGCCAGAAGTAATCTACAATTTGTTGATGCCATTGCATATTATCCCAGCCTGAGGATACAAGTCCTCTCAGAGGAAACCAGTCGAAATAGCGTCCGCCCGCAAATAGAATTATGAGTAATATCGCAAAAAGAAATCCAGGAATAGCATTTCCAAAAACCACCAGTCCAGATGACCAAACATCAAAACGTGAACCATCCCTAACGGCTTTGGCTATTCCTAAGGGAATAGAAATTAGGTAAACCAATAGAGTTGTCCAAAGTCCAAGTGAGATTGAGACTGGCAGTTTATCAGCTAAAAGTTGGGCAACCGATCGATCTTGAAAGTAGCTATCACCGAAATCGAAGCGTAAATAATTCCCAATCATTAGTAGGAATCTCTCATGTGCTGGTTTGTCCAACCCAAATTGTTTTTCAATTTCATCTATTAGGTCCGGGGGTAAACCTTGTGCTCCACGATAACGAGAATTCGTTGAAGAGGCTGTCTGGAGTGACTGGGAAGTATTTCTAGTTTCCTGTGATGATCCTCCGCCAAAGCGAGCAGTCGCCTCGACATTGTCCCCAGTTAATTGTGCGATCATTTGTTCTACCGGACCACCGGGTACAAACTGAATCACAGCGAAGTTTATAACCATTATCCCAAGAAGTGTGGGAATAATAAGTAATAGACGTCTTAGAATGTAGGTATACATGATATTTAGTTATTCAGAGAAGACATCTCTGACTCAAGCTTATTCGAAAGATCCGATGCTTTACTTTGATCAATCCACCAAGTCATAAGCTGAACGCCATTTGGTGGCGTGATTGTTGGATGTCCGAACTTATCCCAGTATGCAATTCTGTCGTAGGCAATATGCCAATGAGGAATTACCCAGTGCCCCCATTGTAGGGCGCGATCAAGGCTTCGCGTCGCTGTCACCAATTCTTCTCTATCTTTCGCTTCGATGATATGTTCCACCAAGACATCAATGGCCGGATTAGTAATACCAATATAGTTTCTTCCACCCTCCATGGCAGCGGTATTAGAACCCCAGAAGGATCTTTGCTCATTTCCTGGAGAAAGGGACTGTCCAAAGCTTGAAACGATCATGTCATAGTCATAGGTATTTAATCGCTGTCGATATTGGGAAGTGTCCACTGTTCTCACTCTCACTTCTATACCTAGCTTCTCTAGATATCGAGTGAAGGGCAGTACTATGCGCTCAAAGCCAGGCTGAACGAGCAATACCTCAAACTCAAATAGATTACCGTTCTCTGAGTTCACCCGTTTACCATCAGTAATCACCCAACCAGCCTCGTTAAGTAGTTGGTTCGCTTTGCGGAGATTCGCTCGCATGGCGCGTGGGCCTCCACCTTTAGATGGTGCATAACTAGTTGTAAAAACCTCTCTCGGCAGGTTGTTTCTCAAGGGGTTCAGCAGTTCTAGTTCTTTCTTGCTTGGAAGGCCAGTGGCAGCTAATTCTGAGTTATCAAAGTAACTTCTTGATTGTGTGTACTGACCGTAAAATAGATTCTGATTTGACCATTCAAAGTCAAAAGCAAGCGCGAGGGCTTGGCGGACGCGTAGATCATTAAATATTGGACGTCGAGTATTATAGACAAACCCTTGCATCCCCGCCGGTCGATTATGGTTGAAGAGCTTTTTTGTTAGAAGACCTTCTGAGACAGCGGGAATATCATATCCCGTTGCCCAGTTCTTTGACGAGTTCTCCAGTCGGTAATCATATTCCCCTGATTTAAAAGCCTCCAGGGAGATGTCGCTGTCGCGGTAATAATCGATTCGAATCTCATTAAAGTTGAATTTCCCTTTATGGGAAGGAATCTGTTTGCCCCAATAAGCTGTTTCCCTCTCTAAGTTCAGAGATCTTCCAGGTTCAAACTTTTTTACTCGGTAAGGGCCCGATCCGAGTGGCGGCTCTAAAGTCGTTTTGTTAAAGTCGCGCTCTTTCCAATAGTGTTTAGGTAAGACGGTCAATTGTCCTAGGATAAGCGGGAGTTCACGATTTTCACCATTTTTGAAATTGAAGCGCACGATATCGTCGCCAGCCTTGATGACATCCTGAACATTCCCATAATAAAACCGAAAAAATGGTTCTCCGTCCGTCACTAGCGTATTGAAGGTCCATATAACGTCCTCTACAGATACTTGTTTGCCATCATGCCATCTAGCTTCCGGTCTCAACTTGAACGCTACCCATGAACGATCCTCGGGCATATAGATTTCTTCTGCGAGCTCTCCATATTGGCTAAACGGCTCATCAGCAGAACTGGTAGTTAAAGTGTTGTATATCAGATCAATATTGGCTACCGGATTACCTTTGACAATGAAGTTATTGAAGCTATCAAAAGTTCCTATGCTATGGAGCCCTAGAGTCCCCATTTTTGGTGCTTTAGGATTAACATAATCGAATGACCGAAAGTTCGATCCATACTTTACTTCTCCGTGCATGGCCATTCCGTGCTTTCCCGGGACGCCATCATAGTTGGCGGAAAAAGCAATACCACACCCAAAATATAGTAAAGATACTGAAAATAGAATTCTCATGAGAAGTGCACTCACCAACGGCTTGTTTGAGGTCTTTAATAAAATTCGAGAAGACCACACTATAACATCATTAATGAGCAGACACAGTTCTGCGCTTCCTGAAAGGTTGTAAAAAAGTGTCTCTATATTAGTGCGCTAATAAGAGATCAAGCGCAACATAAGTGCATTCTCTTCTCGCCTAAAGCGATTATAGGGCTGTCGTGTTTTGGCCCGTTTGTTGCTGGGTATTTAACCCAAGTAAAGCAGTTGTTGGGCGGTGTTGTTAGGAGAAGCTTCCTTGTTGAGATATCAAGCTCTACCGCATGTTCAACGGATTTATAAACCATGCTAATTAAATAGATTTCTAATTGGAGGATATATGTATAAGACTTGGCAAAGAATGCTGGTCGGAATCACATTAATAATGAGCGCTGGCTTTGTTAGCGCTGCCGATACAATAAAGGTAGGAGTATTGCATTCGCTATCGGGCACGATGGCTATCAGTGAAACCACTTTAAAAGACACTATCTTGATGATGGTAGAGGAGCAGAATGCTGCGGGTGGACTTTTAGGAAAGAAGTTGGAGGCGGTTGTTGTTGACCCTGCCTCTAATTGGCCTTTATTCGCTGAGAAGGCTCGTGAATTGATTGAAAAGGAAAAGGTGGATGTAGTATTCGGTTGTTGGACGTCCGTTTCACGAAAATCAGTGCTGCCCGTTTTTGAGGAATTAAACAGCCTATTGTTCTATCCTGTTCAATATGAGGGTGAAGAATCTTCCAAGAATGTTTTTTATACTGGGGCAGCTCCGAATCAGCAGGCAATTCCAGCAGTAGATTACTTAATGAATGAGGTCGGTGCTACTCGTTGGGTTCTAGCGGGGACCGATTATGTTTATCCAAGAACTACGAATAAGATTTTAGAAGCGTACCTGAAAGCTAAAGGCGTTGAATCAGAGGATATAATGATTAACTACACGCCGTTTGGTCACGCTGATTGGCAATCAATAGTTGCTGAGATCAAGAAATTTGGTTCGGAAGGGAAGAAAACTGCGGTGGTATCCACAATAAATGGCGATGCAAATGTTCCGTTCTATAAGGAACTAGGAAATCAGGATGTTTCAGCAGAAGATATTCCGGTGATTGCGTTTTCTGTCGGCGAGGAAGAGCTCTCGGGTTTCGATACTGGACCACTTGTTGGTCACCTTGCCGCTTGGAATTATTTCATGAGCGTCGATGCTGAGGTTAATGATGACTTTATCGATAGTTGGTTAGCCTTCATTGACGATGAGGACCGTGTGACAAACGACCCGATGGAAGCCCATTATATTGGATTTAAAATGTGGGCAGAGGCAGTAAAGAAAGCAGGCACTACAGAATCCGAGGCCGTTCAGGAAGCTATTATTGGCGTGGCCGTTCCGAATCTGTCTGGGGGCATCGCAACAATGATGCCAAATCACCACATAACAAAACCGGTATTAATAGGTGAGATTCAGGATGATGGTCAATTTGACACCGTTTGGGAAACCTCAGGAACTGTCCCAGGGGATGCCTGGTCTGACTATTTACCGGTTTCTGAAGATACGATCGCTTCTTGGCAAAAGCCATTGTCTTGCGGTAACTATAACGTCACGACTAGTACGTGCTCAGGTCAAAATTACGAGTAACGATGCTGTTTAAAAGTAGTTGTATGGAGAGGGCTTTCCTCTCCGTCTGCTTTTGGTCTAGGTGCAATCTTGAGTTCGTTTAAAGTATCGGCCCTTATTTTATTCCTAATCATAGGGTTAAAGTCTTTTGGATCCCCAGGAGAGGATATCTCTAATGCGTTAGACGCACTGAAGGTAAAATCCTTTGCACAAAAAGAAGTGGCTGCAAGTGCGTTGGCAGACCTAAAAGATAGGCGAATTGACACTATTCTCTCTGCGTTTATAGAAGGTAAGCTTTATACCAAGAAAGACAGTGGAGAAGTGGTTATTGTGTCTCCGCTCAAGGGTGGTGGTTTCGAGCTAGAACACGCAGCTACCGGAGAACACCTTGGCGTTGTTGGTCGCAGAGGTGCGAAAAAGATAAGTGTTAACAATAAACTTCGTAGGCATCTTAAGGGTCTGCAGGCAGTGCGGCGCTTGAATGATAATAATCCCGCAGAGAGGGTAGCAGCGGTAGAAGCCATTATGAAAGCAGATGATAAAAGTTTGCAATCGCTGATAGCTTCTCGTCAAGACACTGAAAAAAATGAGAAAGTTCTAATAGCAATAAAAAATGCACTGGTCGTTTTTGATCTTGATTCGTCAGATCCTTTAAAAAGACTTGCCGCTATCGGGGCGAGCTCGAGTAATCTAGATTCAAACGTCCGCGCTAAACTCAATTCCATAGTGACAAATAAGGATCTTCCGCGTGAACTAAGGGATGCGGCGGAAAATTCATTAACTAAAATTGAGGATCGAGTGTCTCGTTTCAGGTTAATTGAGACAATTTTTTTCGGTTTAAGTTTGGGTTCTATCCTAGCTCTTGCGGCAATTGGCTTATCGATTACTTTTGGGGTAATGGGTGTGATCAATATGGCGCATGGAGAACTCATTATGTTGGGGGCTTATACCACTTATGTCATCCAGCTTCTGATGCCTGACTTGATAGAGTACTCGCTACTTATCGCAGTCCCAGCAGCATTCATAGTTGCTGGACTCGTTGGTATTTGTATTGAAAGAAGCGTAATTAGGTTTCTCTATGGAAGACCTCTCGAAACGTTATTAGCGACTTTCGGTATAAGTCTTATTTTGCAGCAGGCAGTAAGAACAATTTTCTCCCCCCTCAATCGTTCGGTTATCACACCCGAGTGGATGAGCGGATCGTTGGAAATAGCTCAGGGTTTGTCCATTACCTATAATCGACTTTACATTTTCGTTTTTGCGTTGTTAGTGTTTGCTGTCCTTTTAGTCATCATGCAAAAAACCCGGCTCGGGCTAGAGGTTAGGGCGGTGACACAGAATCGTGCTATGGCACAAGCGATGGGAATTAGAAATACGCGGGTGGATATTCTGACGTTCGGTTTAGGTGCTGGCATCGCTGGTGTGGCTGGAGTTGCTCTATCCCAGCTTACAAATGTTGGTCCTAACCTAGGGCAAAGTTACATAGTTGATTCTTTCATGGTTGTTGTTTTTGGAGGGGTTGGAAACCTCTGGGGTACACTAGTAGCTGGTTTATCGCTTGGAGTAGTCAATAAATTTCTGGAGCCATTTGCTGGTGCGGTTGTCGCAAAAATACTTGTGCTTATATTCATAATTTTATTCATTCAAAAACGTCCTCGCGGATTATTCCCGCAAAAAGGACGGGCCGCTGATAACTGATGATTGTAAAGAGACTAATGAGTCATGATAAAGGCGGAAAGGTGTTTTTGTCGGTACTTTTTTTGCTCGGGCTGTTGGTACCAATAGCAAACCTGCTGGCGCCGCCGGACTCTATATTTCATGTGACAACCTATTCAGTTACCTTGTTGGGTAAGTATCTCTGTTACGCTCTTCTCGCAATATCCCTCGATTTGGTCTGGGGTTACTGTGGCATACTGAGTCTTGGTCATGGAGCATTTTTTGCTCTTGGCGGTTATGTTATGGGAATGTATCTTATGCGGCAGATTGGTACTAGAGGTGTTTATGGCCACCCTGAGCTGCCAGACTTTATGGTATTTCTTAACTGGGAAAGTCTTCCTTGGTATTGGACCGGATTGGATCAGTTTTGGTTCGCAGGGGTTATGATTATTCTGGTCCCTGGGATTTTAGCATTCCTGTTTGGTTGGTTGGCGTTTCGGTCCAGAGTGTCTGGAGTGTACCTTTCAATTATGACACAGGCCCTTACCTACGCATTGATGCTGGCATTTTTTCGGAACGAATTGGGTTTCGGTGGCAATAATGGCTTGACTGACTTTAAAGATATCCTTGGCTTCTCCCTTCAATCTGATGTTACTAGGGTAGCCCTTTTTATGACTTCGGTTTTTGCGCTAGCGATCGGATATTTGGTGTGTAGGTATTTGGTCACTTCTAAGCTAGGACGCGTGATAACTGCTTCTCGCGATGCTGAGTCAAGAGCGCGATTTTTGGGGTATCGTGTTGAGTATTATCAATTATGGGTTTTTACATTTTCTGCAGTTATTGCTGGTATTGCTGGAGCACTTTATGTTCCTCAGGTTGGCATTATAAATCCAAGTGAATTTCAACCTCTCAATTCGATAGAGCTAGTGGTGTGGGTCGCACTGGGTGGGAGAGCGACATTATATGGGGCTGCGTTAGGCGCGGGTTTAGTGAATTATATAAAAACCATACTGACAGGTGCGTTGCCAGAAATTTGGTTGTTCGTGCTAGGTACTCTATTTGTACTGGTTACTATTCTACTTCCCAAAGGAATTATCGGCATATTACGAAGGACACGATTGGTTACAAATAATGGATAAGTGCGATTATAAAAAAAATGCGCTAGTGCCACCAAAAATGGGTATAGCGATACCTCAGCGCTCTGTCTCCACGGAACAGATCAATGCCGACAAAGGCTTGATACTCTATCTTGAGGGGATTAGTGTTAGCTTCGATGGTTTTCGAGCGTTAAGTGAGCTCAACCTCTACATTGAAATGGGGGAGCTGCGTTGCATTATCGGCCCAAACGGTGCTGGGAAGACTACCCTTATGGATGTGATTACAGGTAAAACTCGCCCGGAGAAGGGCACTGCGTACTTTGGACAAAATATAGATCTCCTTAGTAAAACTGAACCTGAGATTGCCTCGCTAGGCATTGGTAGGAAATTTCAAAAACCAACAGTCTTCGAAGCACATTCCGTTTTTGCAAATCTTGAACTAGCAATGGAGGCTGACAAGCGAGTTTGGACCTCGCTAATCACATCATTAAGTGGAGAGCAGCGAGATAGCATAGATAATGTCCTCCTACTGATTGGTCTTTCAGATGCTCGTAATAGTCAAGCAGGTTCTCTTTCTCATGGTCAGAAACAATGGTTAGAAATTGGTATGTTGTTGATGCAAAACCCGGCTTTACTGCTCATAGATGAGCCGGTGGCAGGAATGACTCAGCAAGAGAGCGAAGCAACGGCAGAACTGTTAACCCAGCTCGCCGGCGAGCATTCGGTGATTGTCGTGGAGCACGATATGGAGTTCGTTAGGTCAATCGCCAAAACTGTAACCGTTTTACATGACGGAAGTATCTTGGCTGAGGGACCATTCCATAAAATTCAAGAAAATCAATTAGTTAGACAAGTTTATCTGGGAAACTGATGCTTACTATTTCGGAGATTAATCAGTCCTATGGTCAATCGCATACGCTGAGAAACCTAGATTTGTCGATAGCACCGAGGTCGTGTGTGTCGCTGATAGGCAGAAATGGAGTCGGTAAAACTACACTCTTGAAATGTATCATGGGACTATTAAGCTTGGATTCCGGTAATATCATTTATGATGACGCAGACCTGACCAGAGAGCCCACATATGCGCGCGTTCCGATGAGAATTGGTTATGTACCTCAGGGTCGTCTCATTTTTCCTCTCTTGACTGTAGAAGAGAATTTATTGATTGGTCTAGGGGCCTTATCTGCTGAGGAACAGTATTTACCGGAGTTGATTTTTGAAGTATTTCCTGTTTTAAAAACGATGCTGAAAAGACGCGGTGGAGATTTGTCTGGTGGTCAGCAGCAGCAGCTTGCGATTGCTAGAGCTCTTGCGATCAGACCTCGCCTATTATTGCTAGACGAGCCTACTGAGGGCATTCAACCAAATTTAGTCCAAGAAATCGCGGAAATAATCATATATTTAAATCGAGAGCTTGGTCTTACGGTCCTTGTAGTGGAACAAAAACTACCTTTTGTTCGGCATGTTGCATCTGACTTCAATATCATGAGCAGAGGCACTATTGTTAGTGCCGGTAAAATGAAGGATCTCTCTGAATCCATTATATCGGAGTATCTTTCTGTATGATAAATCGAGTATGGCGAGCAAGTCTAGATTTACGATTTCGCTATGACGGCGTCAGGACAGTTATAGATCGGAGGAAACATTTTGGACCCCTACGAATTCAAAAGCCCTTTTATCCAGAAGATGGTGCCTGCCATGCCTATATTCTTCACCCGCCCGGTGGTATTGCTGGTGGTGATGAGCTGAGCATCAGAGCCGAGGTAAAACATAAAGGAGCTGCTCTGTTAACGACACCGGCTTCTGCAAAGATTTATCGTAGTGCCGGATCTTTGAGTAAGGTATCAAATACTCTTTCTCTTGCAGATGATTCCAGTCTTGAATGGCTGCCTCAAGATACCGTATTGTTTGGGGGGAGCCGTTTGGCGCAAGCTACGAGGATCAATGCAACTTCGCAGTCTCGATTTTTAGTTTGGGAGATCTTGTCTCTTGGTCGCGAAGCTAGTGGAGACTGTTATGAAGATGGAGAACTAGAACAGTCTCTTCAGATAAATATTGATGGTCTCCCCAGACTGATAGAGCGTCAGAGTTGGAGCGCTGGTGAGTTGATTCTGTCGTCCGTATGGGGTCTCAATGGTAATACTGCTTTTGGATCCTTATACGGATTTCCTGCCGACCAAGAAGTTCTGCGTCATGCGAGACAGATCTTAAATAAAGATGGTTTTAATGAGATGGCGGCGACGTTAGTTGATAATATTTTAGTGGTTCGTGGAATCGCTATGGACGCCGTTAGGCTTAGGAATGCATTCGTTTGGGTTTGGATTCAACTACGACAATTTATAGCTTGGCTACAACCAAGCCCACCAAGAATTTGGGCGACATGACTAAAAGTTAGTTTGAGGAGGTCATTATGGAGTTAACTCCAAGAGAAAAAGATAAGCTCTTAATTTTTGTTGCTGCCCAGGTGGCAGAACAGAGACGAGCTCGTGGTGTTTTACTGAACTATCCAGAAGCGGTTGCATTGATTTCTGCTTCGGTATTAGAGGGGGCGAGGGATGGAAAATCGGTTGCTGAACTCATGTCTTATGGTACTGAAATCCTAACTCGAGAAGATGTTATGGAGGGAATACCAGAGCTCGTGAGTGAAGTACAAGTGGAGGCGACATTCCCCGACGGTACAAAATTAGTAACGATACACAATCCGATATCATAGGAGACCTTTATGATTCCAGGCGAGATGTTTGTAGACCGAGCTGACCTGATTATTAATGAAGGTCGAGATACGGTGGAAGTGGATGTTTGTAACACAGGAGATCGGCCTATTCAGGTTGGTTCTCATTACCACTTTTATGAGACTAATGAAGCGTTGGATTTTGATAGAGAGGTCTCACGAGGATTTCGACTAGATATTCCCGCCGGAACTGCAGTTCGTTTTGAACCTGGTCAGACCAGAAGAGTTACCCTAGTCGCTTATGCCGGGAACCGCGTAATTTTCGGCTTTAATCAGAAAGTGATGGGAGCATTGGAGGAAATGCAATGAGTAAAATGGAGCGAAATGCTTATGCGGAGATGTTTGGTCCAACCAAGGGGGATAGAGTTCGACTTGGTGATACGGAGTTGATTATTGAAGTTGAAGCTGATCACGCGGTTTACGGTGATGAAGTTAAGTTCGGTGGTGGTAAGGTAATCCGAGATGGTATGGGTCAATCCCAGTTATCGTCAGCGGAAACTGTTGATACCGTTATAACTAACGCCTTGATTGTTGATCACTGGGGAATTATTAAGGCAGACGTGGGAATCAAGGACGGTCGAATCTTTGGGATCGGGAAGGCAGGTAATCCTGATACGCAGGCAGGAGTAAATATAGTGATCGGGCCCGGCACAGAGGCGATTGCTGGTGAAGGACAAATTCTCACGGCAGGAGGAATTGATGCTCATATCCACTTTATTTGTCCACAACAAGTAGAGGAAGCACTAATGTCAGGCGTTACCACTATGCTTGGGGGTGGTACCGGACCAGCGACCGGGACAAATGCAACGACCTGTACACCCGGGCCGTGGCATATAGCCCGAATGTTAGAGGCCGCAGATGGTTTACCGATGAATCTGGGTTTCATGGGCAAGGGTAATGCGAGTTTACCCGGGGCTTTAACTGAGCAGGTAGCCGCTGGTGTTATGGGCCTTAAGTTACATGAAGACTGGGGGACTACCCCAGGGGCTATCGACAACTGTCTGACAGTAGCTGATTCTATGGATGTGCAGGTTGCGATCCACACTGATACATTGAATGAATCAGGTTTCGTGGAGAGCACATTAGCTGCTTTAAAGGGGCGCACCATCCACACGTTTCATACGGAGGGTGCCGGTGGGGGTCACGCTCCGGATATAATAAAAGCCTGTGGATTACCCAATGTTTTGCCTTCGTCCACAAACCCCACGCGGCCCTATACTGTCAATACTGTAGATGAGCATTTGGACATGCTTATGGTTTGCCATCATCTAGATCCTAGCATCCCTGAGGATGTTGCTTTTGCTGAATCACGTATAAGGAGAGAGACTATTGCAGCGGAAGATATCCTGCACGACCTAGGTGCCTTCTCAATGATTGCATCTGATTCTCAGGCGATGGGACGAGTAGGTGAGGTCGTGATACGAACCTGGCAAACTGCTCACAAAATGAAAGTGCAGCGTGGTGCTTTACCTGAGGATTCAAGTCGAAACGATAACTTCAGAGTCAAACGTTATATTGCGAAGTATACAATCAATCCTGCGATAGCTCATGGGCTAGCAGATGAAGTTGGCTCGGTTGAAGTAGGGAAGTTGGCAGATTTAGTTCTTTGGAAACCTGCTTTTTTCGGAACTAAGCCCTCAATAATTCTAAAAGGGGGCGCCATTGTGGCCGCCGCAATGGGAGATCCTAATGCGTCGATTCCGACGCCTCAGCCGGTTCATTATCGGCCTATGTTTGGAGCTCTCGGTGGAGCAATGGAGTCTACCTCATTCAGTTTTGTTTCTGGCACAGCGCTGAAGAATGGTTTGGGGGATGCCTTGGGGTTAAGAAAAGTTCTCTTACCTGTCTCCAATACTCGGGGTATCCAAAAAGCAGATATGGTACATAACGGATACTGTCCCAAAATAGATGTTGATCCAGAAACGTATGAGGTTCGCGCAGATGGTGAATTACTTGAATGCGAACCCGCCACCGAACTTCCGCTAGCGCAGCGATACTTCCTATTCTAGGTATGGAAGAATTTATAGATTTAATTAGCGGAACTATCGACATAACGGAGATCAAATTTTCAGACACTGTTTGCTTGTCCTTTGCAAAAAGAGAAAAGGCACGTTTTAAAGTAAGTCTAGATACGGGGGAGGAAATTGGAATAAAATTGAAGCGTGGTTTGGTGATTCGAGGGGGAGATTTTATTCGAGGAAAGTCCGGACGAGTATTAAAGGTTATTGCTGCGAGAGAGAAGCTGTCCATAGTAAAGTCTGAAAGTGCGAATGGACTAGCCCGTGTTTCTTATCATCTAGGGAATAGACATGTCTCTGTTCAGATCCTTGCTAATACTGTAGTTTATCTTAGAGATAATGTCTTAGATGATATGGTGCGTGGATTAGGATTTGACCTCACTCATGAGGAAGGTCCTTTTGAACCTGAAGGTGGCGCGTATATGAATCGTAGTCATGTCCACTAAAGAGTTTAAGCATGTGCACCTATGGCAATTGATTTCCTCCGCGCTTCCCGTTGGAACCTTCCACTATTCTCAGGCTTTGGAACAGGCTATAAGCTGTGGCTGGATAAGTGATAGCGAAGCAACTCAAGACTGGATTGAGGGCGTTTTGGTAAGCAGTGTGGCTAAGGTTGATCTTCCATTAATAGCAAGAATTTATGAAGCATGGAGAGATCGAGATGTTAGTAAAGTCTATTATTGGAATCAAGTAAGTCGTGCTTGTAGAGAAACGGCAGAATTAAGGGAAGAAGAAGAGCAGATGGGTCAGGCTTTGTGTCGGCTGGCCATTGATCTTGATGAGACTTTGCCAAAGAAGAGCCTAGGTTATACTGCTGCTTTCGCAGTTCTTTCCGAAAACAATAATATCCCACTGGATGATGCATTACTTGGATACGGTTGGTCTTGGTGCGAGAATCAGGTTTTAGCTGCTGTAAAGTTGATTCCGTTGGGACATCGCGAGGGTCAAAAGATTTTGAGAATAGTCAGTGAAGAGCTCAGCGGTATCGTATCAAGTGCACTAAATTGCGAGGAAATAGGGGGGACGGCCCCGGGGTTTGTTTTGGCTTCCGCAAGGCATGAGACTCAATATTCAAGATTATTCCGATCCTAAATAATCAAAGAGAAAAGGAGAGCGAAGATGAGCGAGCCTTTACGGGTTGGCATAGCAGGACCAGTTGGGGCAGGAAAAACTACTTTAGTTGAACTTCTGTGTAGAAAATTATCGCCTAACTTTGAGGTAGCTGTGGTTACGAACGATATCTATACACAGGAAGATGCAGAAATATTGTGGCGTTCTCAAGTGCTATCGGAGGCCAGAATTGTTGGTGTCGAAACTGGGGGTTGTCCACATACTGCGATTCGAGAGGATGCCTCGATGAATTTGGCGGCTATTGATCGTTTAAGTGATACCTTCCCAGAACTAGACGTTATCATAGTTGAGAGTGGGGGAGACAATCTTAGTGCAACTTTTAGCCCCGAGTTAGTTGATCTGACAATCTACATAATTGATGTTGCCGGAGGGGAGAAAATCCCCAGAAAGGGCGGTCCTGGAATCACACGTAGTGACCTTTTGATAATTAACAAGACAGATCTTGCTCCTCACGTCGGAGCCTCGCTTGAAGTTATGAAAAAAGACACTGAGCGTATGCGAGTCAATGCCCCTTTTGTTTTTACCAACCTTAAAATTGGTGAAGGTGTTGAGTCAGTAGTAGAATTTGTTCGGAGAGAGGGGCTGTGGGAAGCTAGTACGTAATTGTTTCACCCTTTGATAATTCGCTTGGAAACGAAGAGTTGGAGGGAAGGAGCTTAAGGGAAAGGTATACTTTTCGATTGGGCTTACCCCTTACCCCTCGCTCTTTGATGAAATGAAATGCGTAATGCCCTCAGTAAAGCTTCGAGATCGAACATTTAACAATTTTTGCATGTTTAAAGTATCAAAATTTTTGTCCTCAAGAAGTCTTTTTAATTCTGCATTTTTTATATCTGGAAGATTAGGTAAGTATTTGAAAATTTTTAGGAGTACTTTGATTAAAGTATATGGTAACGCTACTACTCGGCAAGAAAAACCAGTTGCAGCTATTATCTGCCCAACAAATTCTCGGTAAGTCATCGGGCTAGGACCGGCAATGACGATACTTTGATTCATTACCTTTTTATTCTCCAAACAGTTTATTAGTGCCTTTACGACATCTTGGTTATGGATCGGCTGAATTAGGGCCTTTCCATATAGAGGAAGTGGAATAATGGGCCAGCTTTTTGCAACTTTAATAATACGCTGAATATTATTATGAGTTATCGCACCGTAGATCATTGTTGGATGCAAGATGGTAGCAGGAACTGCACTTTCGGTAATGATATTTTCCATCTCTATGACTTCTTTATGCTTAGTATCGGGATACTGAGAGAATTTCCTTGTTGAACCAAGTGCTATCAAATGACTCAGTTTATCGGATATAAGATATTTAATTAGACGTGGTCGGCTGCAGTGGAATAGGATATCAGTTTGTAAGAGAAAAGAAGTGTCTTGCTCTACATCAACATCCTTAACCTCTGTAAGCGGAAATTTCTTACAGATTTCGTTTCTGACCTCCGCGAGTTTTTGTCTATTTCTACCAATCCCGGTAACAGTACGGTTTTGTTCCGCGAGTTTCCTGAATAGCGTGCGACCAGGTTCGGATGTAACGCCAATAACAGAGATCTTATTAGACAAGCTTTAACCTGTATTCCGCATACTTGCAGCTATACCAGCTATGGTTATTAATAGAGCTTTTTTTACTCTCTCATTTTTACCATCTTGTCGATACCGAGAGATTAGTTCAATCTGAAGGAAGTGTAAGGGATCAGTGTAGGGATCGCGAAGACTAATGGTTTGCCTTACATCGGGTGCGTTTTCAAGCAGCACCTCCTGTTTTTTGACTTCATTTACCTCATCAATTAGTGATGTAAGTTCCTGATGAAAATGATCTCCGAGGGGTTTGAGATGATCTGGTGTGAGTATCTCATCGTAATGCTGGGCGATTTCGGTGTCTGCTTTCGTGAGCACCATTTCTAATAAGTCCATTTGCGCTTGGAAGAAGGGCCATTCTGTCATCATTTCTTTAAGCACGAATTTGTCTTTCGCGGAAAATTTCATCGATAATGCCGCATTAGTGCCAAGCCAAGCAGGAATCATCAGTCGTTTCTGTGTCCAGGCAAATACCCATGGAATTGCGCGTAAATCGCTGATTGCATTACTATCTGCCACTCTCCGAGTCGGTCTACTACCGAGCGATAAAAGACTTAGTTCTGGTTCAGGCGTACTGACTCGAAAGTAGTCAGCAAAATTAGAGCCGTCTTGCACAATATTTCGGTACTCTTCCTTGGCGCTATTGGCTAGCCGATCCATTAAATTCCGCCAGTTTTCTCTAGGTTTTGGTGAGGGCATTAGATTCGATTCGATCGCCGCACTCAGCACTAGATCCATGCTGTTTTGTGCTAGCAATGGAGAGCCGTATTTAAAACGAATCATCTCGCCTTGTTCCGTAATTCGCATACCACGCTTTATGGTATTCGGGGGCTGCGAAAGTACTGCTTGCCGAATTGGTGCTCCACCTCTTCCTGCCGCACCACCACGACCATGAAATAGTGTCAGAGCAATATTATATTTCTCTGTAACCTCTACGAGTTCTTCCTGAGCCTTATATTGGGCCCAAGATGCTGCCATTTGTCCAGCATCCTTTGCCGAATCGGAGTATCCAATCATTACCTGTTGATGCTCATTGATATAATCTCTATACATTTTATCGCGGAGCAATCTTTCAAGAGTCCACGCCGCATTCTCGAGATCATCGAGAGTTTCAAATAGAGGAACTATAGGCAATGATCTGCGCAGTCCAGATTTCCTTAGTAACAGGATCACTGACAAGACGTCTGAAGGGTTTTGTGCCATGGAAACAATGTAGCAGGAGACACCATCTGCGTTACTATTCGCGATAAGTCGAATAGTTCGAAGGGTTTCTCCAGCTTCACCTTCTGGCTCCCAGCTTTCTGGTATCAGGGGCCTTTTATTTGCAAGCTCCTCTATTAGGAAGTCGTGACGGGCTTTTTCTGACCAAGATTTATAGTTCCCCAGGCCAAGAAAGAAAATCAATTTTTCCATTAGATCTGTATGTTTTTCCGCACTCTGTCTGATATCCAGATCAATTAATGTCACACCAAAAGTAGAGATACGGATTAGTGTTTGCTTTAACAAACCGTCTGCGATAATGCCCATGCCGCATTCGTGTAAAGAACGATAACAAGTATCTAGTGGTGCAAATAGATCTTCTTTCTTTAGAATGATTCCATCTTTAGGTGGATACTTTGTCTCAGCCCAGTCTCTGGTTGCGTTTAGTCGGTCCCTTACCTTCCTGAGAATAGATCGATACGGCTCATGTGATGACTTCTCACATAGTTCACTTACAGCTTCATTACATTGAGACATTGATAATTGCGAGAGCAGTTCGTCTAGGTCTCTGAGATACAAATCTGCAGCCATCCACCGCGCTAATCGGAGGACTTCTTCCGTGACCTCGGTAGTAACATTTGGATTGCCATCTCTATCTCCACCCATCCATGAGGAAATCGTTATGGGCGAGAACTCGATTGGCAGCGACTCACCAGTATATTGCTCAAGGATCATATCTAATCCTTCCCATAGCTTAGGAACCGCATGCCAAAAAGAGTGTTCAATGACGGCATAGCCCCATATTGCTTCATCCTGAGGTTTGGGGCGTTCTGTCCTAATTTCATCTGTGTGCCAGACCTCTGCGATTAGTCGTTCAAGTTCCATCTTATGTTTTTGGTCAAGCTCTTCATCTTCACGTACAAATTCCAAGGCTCCTGCGATTCTATTGTATTTTTGAATCAGGGTTCGTCTTGTTATCTCTGTAGGATGGGCTGTGAGAACAAGGTCACAATGCAATTGTTTTACGACTTCAGCGATACGAGAGGGTTCGATATTATTATCTGTAAACTTTTTAAAGGCTCTTTCTAGATTAGAGTTTTGAGGAAATTGTAGATCTTCCGTTGCAGCTGTTTGTTCTGCGATATTTGTAAGGTTAAGGAATTGATTGAATGCTCTCGCTACCGAAATGAGTTGATCTTCATTTAATTCGGATAGAACCTCTCGAAGCTCCGTAAAGTCGCCACTACCTTCCTGTCTTCTCGTTTTCGCTAGAAGACGAATTTTTTCAACTTTCTCAAGGAAGTCATGTCCTAGCTGGGCGGTCATAGTTTGTCCCAGGAGAGCTCCCAGGACTCTCACTCGGTGTCGTAATCTTTCTGAAACTAACTTTTCCATATATTAATCGATTCACTTAATGACAGCTCTTATTTTATCCTAAATTATTACTCTGATGGTGGTATTATCCTAGTGGCGCTCACTTTCAACTCCCGTTATGATGACCAATCTTTTGGACTAGGTATTTAATTAATGAGTGAACTTGTGGAGGAAAATTCCGAATCTGAGTCTCGACCAGTCCTCATAGTTGATAATTTATCTGTAAGCTTTCGGGGAGAGACCGCCGTTCGAAATATAAGTTTCGAGATTGGTAGGGGTGAAACCTTAGCGCTTGTTGGTGAATCTGGGTCTGGAAAGTCAGTAACGGCGCTTTCGATCCTTCAACTTTTACCTTATCCGATAGCTACGCATCCGTCTGGTTCGGTTAGAGTCGATGGTTTCGAAACTATGGGTGCTAGTAACCATGTAATGAGAAATATTCGTGGTAGTAAGGTTACTATGATTTTTCAGGAACCGATGACTTCCCTAAATCCACTGCATCGAATCGAAAAGCAGATTGGAGAGATTCTATTTGTTCATCGTGGATTAAAGTTGAAAGAGTCACGCGGTCGTATCCTAGATCTCCTGAAGCTTGTTGGGCTGCAGAATGCGGAAGAAAAGATGCGGTCTTTCCCGCATGAACTATCTGGAGGACAGCGACAGAGAGTAATGATTGCAATGGCACTCGCAAACGAACCCGACCTTCTAATCGCGGACGAACCAACAACTGCACTAGACGTCACTATCCAAGCACAAATACTAGAATTACTGAAAGAATTACAGGAAAGTCTTGGAATGGCGATGCTACTAATAACTCATGATCTCGGTGTCGTGAGACGTATGGCTGATCGAGTATGTGTAATGACTCAAGGGGCAATTGTTGAAACAGGAGAGTGTGCAACTGTATTTGAGAGTCCTCAACATGAGTATACCCGCCACCTGCTAGATGCAGAGCCAAAGGGACATCCCTTAGGAACGAAAAATTCCGAGAACCTCTTAAAATGCGATCTGCTCAATGTGAAATTCCCTTTAGCCAAGGGGTTTTTTTATACTACTAAATATCTGCAAGCTGTGAATAACGTTTCATTATCTGTGCCTCGGGGGCAGACCCTAGGGATTGTGGGTGAATCTGGATCAGGTAAAACAACGCTTGGAATGGCGATTCTCCGACTTGTTAAATCTGAGGGAGACATTTTTCTGGAGGGTAATAATTTAAGTGTTATGAAGTCTCGTGAATTACGACCCTTCAGAAAAGATATGCAGATTGTCTTTCAGGATCCCTTCGGGAGTTTATCCCCTCGGTTATCGATTCATCAGATTATTGAAGAGGGGTTAATGGTTCATGAGAAAAATCTTTCTGAGAAGCAGCGTAGGGATAGGGTCGCAGCAGCGCTAAATGAGGTTGGTCTGGATGAGAGTGCGCAAGATCGTTATCCCCATGAATTTTCGGGGGGGCAACGTCAAAGAATTGCTATAGCAAGAGCGCTCATTCTAAAGCCAAAGTTAGTGATTCTTGACGAGCCAACCTCAGCTCTCGATATGTCGGTACAAGCACAGATAGTCGATTTATTAAGGGGTTTACAGAGTCGGCATAACCTTACCTATCTATTTATCAGTCATGATTTGAAGGTTGTGAGAGCACTGAGCAACCAAGTCATAGTAATGAAGGATGGTGTGATCGTGGAAAGTGGATCCTCAGATCAAATCTTCGAAGAACCGAAAACAGAGTATACTCGAGCCTTGATTTCAGCTGCCTTTGATCTTGCTGTAAGGAACGCGTCTTAGATTTATTAATTGCTTTTCTGGTAAGCGTGATATCTCTAGTATTTCTGTGAAAGCAATTTGAAGAAGTTTCAAAAAAGAAAATCCAAAACGCTTCTTATTTTATTCCCAGCTTTTCACGTACTAGCATTAATTTTTCTGTAGATGCCAGAGCTCTCTCGGGTGATCTGTGTAAGTTACGCACGATAATATCGGTATAGCCAAGGTCATAGAAGTGACAGAATGCTCCAGCTACGGCAGATGCATCTCCAATTATAAGAGCATCATTGTCAAATCCTCGGTAACCTTTTGCCTTGACGAGTTCTCGAACTTGTCTTGCATCTTTGTCTGATTCTGCTACGTAAATATCTCGTCGGATTGCTATAGTTTTTGGCACTTCTTTCTTTTGACGATCAACAGCGCCTTTATACGTATGCAGCTTTTCGGATGCACCTCTTAAAGTGAGGCCTGGTTCCGCTAGCCAAGAATCACCCAGTCGGGCTGCCCTTTCTATTGCATTCGGTGCTGATGCCCCAATCCACACTTCAATTTTTTCCGGGGGTAAGGGAGAGATTTTAGCATTTTCAAATTTCCATATGCCGTTTAGTGAAACTGTTTCACCTTTCCATAAAGCGCGAAGAACCCGTAAAGACTGTTCGAAAGCTGAGGGACGAACTTTGATATTTGCTCCCATTGCTTTGAATTGGTAATCGTTAGCGCCCAAGGCGCATTGCAGAATAAAAGGACCACGTGTTATGCACGCAAGCGTTGCGACTTGCTCTGCGAGAAGAACGGGATTCCAAAGTGGTAGAAGGAAAAGTGCGCCAGCATGCCGATGGTCCCACTCTGCTAATAGTCTGCCAAGCATAGGAGTATTTTGATAGTAAGAGGTGGGCACCACATGATGGTCTCCGACAAATAAGGAATCCAGACCAGCTTCCGCAGCAGCTCGAGCTCTGGCTACCATGCTCGTGGCACCCTCTCGACCAGAGCCGGTGGGGTAAGCGCTTGTTATGGAGATCCCTACTTTCATAATTTATGGTAACACAAAAATATCCTTTGAATAGACGTTGTAATATGAGTTAATTGCTTTTCAAGATGTTCGTATAAATTTGATTATATTTAATAATATCAGTTGTTTATGGTTGGCTTGGGAATAGATTTCGGAACTTCAAACTCCGCCGTGGCGTGGTGCGATGGTAAGGAGGTTGTATTGTTAGAGCTGGATGGTTCAGACCCCATTATGCCAACGGCTTTACATCTCAACAGAGACTTAATTACTACTGTAGGCCAATCAGCAGTTGAAAAATATATTGAGGAGAACCGAGACAGGATAGTTGAATTAACACCAGAAATAATCGCAAAGAGTTCAATGGTCACTAGTGCTGCCGAAGGTTCCAATCCGGTCTCCCAGGCCGAGATCTCAAGTAGGGATGTTTACGGTCAACCGTGGGTAGATAGAGGCATGCCGGGGCGTTTATTTAGGGGTGTTAAGAGATTACTGGGGAATGCGTCGATTAGGAGACTATTAGTATTTGACCATCCTTTTAGATTAGTTGCTCTCGTAACTCCCATTTTGGTCCAGATTAGGGAAAAGATAGAGGCAAGATTGGGCATTAGCGATAGTCTTAATGTGCACTTGGGAAGACCTGTTTTGTTTGAGGGGCACGGTAGGCTTAGCAATGATCTAGCGCTTTCTAGACTCTCAGAAGCGAGTAAATATGCCGGTATTGACGAGCTTAGTTTTTATCCCGAGCCCGTAGCAGCTACCCTCAGCTATTTGAATGAGAAAAGAGGATTAGAACGCGGTTGTGTTTTGACCTTAGATTTCGGAGGGGGAACGCTTGATTTAAGCGTTATAACATTTAATAACCTTACTTTTGATGTGCTCTCTACTGCAGGGTTACCGATTGGAGGAGATCATATAGACCAGCTAATTTTCGAGCATCTATTATTTCCTTTGCTGGGGAAGGGCGAAGTTTGGAGGAGAATGGTAGATGGAAGACTCATTGAAAATGAATTTCCTTTTGAGGAATTTTCAGATGCACTACTTAATTGGACGATTACTTACACTTTAAATCAGAATCAATTCCGGTCTAAAGTCGCTGCCTGTATCAAACAGGGTGGTGATGCTGCGGTAAAATTCGAAAGGCTAGACGACTTGATTACTCACAACTATAGTTATTTAGTTTTTCAGGCAATAAGGGAGGCCAAGGCAAGGCTATCGATTGTTGATGAAACTGTTTTGGATATCCCAGTCTTGGATATTTCCGTCAAATTTACAAGAGAGCATCTTGATGAGATTATGAAAGAGATGTTGATTGATATGGAATCGGTCATCGACGAGGTTATCGGCAATGCGAATTGTAAACCATCAGCTATCGATATCGTAATTCGCACGGGAGGCTCCTCTCAGATAGTCGCTGTTCGAAGACTTCTGGAAAGTAGGTTTCCAAATCGTGTTGTAGAGCATGATCCATTCAGCAGTGTGGCGGCAGGTTTAGCGATAGCAAGTTACTATGGACATCAGCTTAAGCTCTAGTCTTTAGTAATAAGAGAAGTATAGATTTGCCTAATGCTAGTCAGCCTTAACGCCCATCTGAGGACAACTTTGTTCTTGATTTAGCGGGTTTGTGTGCACTCACGCCCTATTGGATCGGTGCTGCTACCCTTCTTAGCTGACGGTCTTTCTACTAGGAATAGGGGCTAAGGATATCAGGATTGTATTGATTCACTTTTATTACTCTCTTGTTTCCAAATGCATTCCGGAAGGCACCGTAGAGTTCCAGAGCCTGTATTCTATTCGATAAATGGTTAGAAATTTGCTAAGCCACAATACCTAGTCAGTGATAGCATCAGAATGCTATCCTCATTCAGCTTTTTTGGTGGCTAGGTAGTGATATGAAAATACCAAATTTGTTCTATCGAGT
>MDTB01180694.1_pt1 | contig 34571 bp, 39 predicted proteins | sample 811161 | NCBI WGS metagenome assembly MDTB01 (sample SAMN05326650, study PRJNA326480) | marine metagenome | isolation source: seawater | place: Mediterranean Sea | collected 2009 | reverse complement strand
TCTAGTATATAATTTTTTTTTATACATCGTTTTTCGTTTTCTTTTTTTATGCTTTCTTCTTCGTGTTTTTTTCAAATAACGCTTATTGATTCTTTTTTTTGTTTTTTTTCTTCCTCCGACGGAAGCTTCGACGGGAGCAGTGGATTCGCCTGAAACGACAGATGTATTACAATCATCCCATGAAATATTCCCATTTTCATCTTCATGCAAACATGTTTTTATAAAAGAACAATCTTTTATATTGTATTCTTTCCATTCTTTCGTATTTAAGTTGTTATTTAATTCTATTTTACTATTTATAAATTCATTGATAAAGTTTATCCAGATATCAATATTGTATATTCGTAACCTCAATGTTTTATCCTCATTACTAATAGAGATTTCATTCTTTTCTTTATTGACTACTTTCACCTTTGTATTATGAGAGAGTTTGAATTCTTCATGACTATCTTTATTTTTCTTTAGCTTTTCAATTTCATTTATATAATTATGTTTCGTTTCAATTTTTCCAAGAGCTTTATAAAACAACAAATATGGACCATCATTTTTTATAATAAAGTTAAACCAGCGTGGTCGCCACTGCCTCAAAACTTCGCTTTTTTTTTCTAATATAAGTGGGTATCCATATAGACGAGATATATATAATACAGTATCACTATCTAGTTTAATAGGTCCATTTGGTTCTATAATATTGCTACTGTTAACCCAGACCAATGCTTTATTCTCATAATCCGTTATATCTATTTGTCTTGGTCGAAATGATTCTCGCATATCTTCATTCAATTTTAAATAATTACACTTTAAAATTTCGTTTATACTTTTTTTTTGATAAAATATAATATTTAATAAATAAATAAATTCATTCATATCATTCATATTATGGTTATCTATCTTCATTTTTAAGTACTCTGTAATTTTTATTAAATCAGGAATGTAACTCCAATCACAGACCCTCTTATATTTTAAAGGAGATATGTCAATAGTATTACATCCAGATTTAATAAGATGTTTTCTTTTAGTATTTTCAAAAACGTTTCCAAACACTAAAAAGAATAATGTCATACCTAAAGCCCATATATCTATATGTGAGTTAAACTCTTTACAATTAGTATTCAATCTACAATCAATACTATCCGGATGTAAGTAATAGGGGGTCCCTTCAATAGCATTGCCTTGATTCATATACTCATCTATTTTTGTTACTAAACCAAAATCTATTAATTTACATTGAATTTTTCCATTCACATTTTGTATCACTATGTTATCATTTTTTATATCGCGATGAATATATTGACACTGTTCGTGAAGACATTTAAGTGCTTGTAAACACCCCATTATAAAATTTGTTTTTTTAGCTTCTTTTATCAAGACATCTGGTGTTAAACTTTCATGCTCTCCCCATATATAATCATCTAACCTAACCCCACAATCTTCCAAAATTGCAAAAACTCCTTTTATTATAGTTTTATCTCTTTTTTTAACAGCATCTCTTTTTTTAACAGGTTTATTTAGCTGAAATATCCCATATTCATAAACTTTACACGCATAGTCTGAACACTTATCATAAATTTCTGATTGTACTTTTAAACCTTCCAGTTCGTTTTTTACACTCTCTAGATAACTATTGTTGCGATTGTAGAGGGTCATACCATATTCGTAGTGATTCCAATGCATCATTCTTAATAAGTACCGAGTATCTGGAATCTCAATAACTGTATTGAATGAACCAGATTTAATATTACTATTAGATGAGTTAAATAATTCCCCGAAGATTTTTTTTTTTAATTCAACGTTTTCGATATTTGTTTCTGAATGTATATCTAAATTAATATTATTTGATTTTTCAAAATCAATTTTTTCATTTCTTGGCATTATATAATAATGATAAAATAACATTAATTAATTATTTAATAATTTAAAATGATTTAAATTATTATAGCTTCCTGATTTTGGTTTAAAAGAATATTTACAATTCGAAACATTTTGAATTAAATAATCTTGATGTGTTCTACCTGCTACAATACTTGTTATAATAGGATAATCACCCCATTGCCCGTTTTCTCTCATATGCGTATCTAATAGATCCATACATGAAAGGTCATCTGCGTAATTTGCAGCTTGTTGTATGCATGTATCTTCTCCTAAAATAAAACTCGATAGCGCCTTTGGATAATTAAAATAGAGCATTTTAATCACATAATCAAGGTCAAATGAAAACATTTGCTCCTTTTCATCTTGTCCGTAATTAGGGCTAAATATATTTTTTACAATTGAAAAGATATCATAGCGTTGTATTTTTTTTTCACCATGTATCATGGTATTAATAATCGCATATCGAATATCGCCATTGGCTTGAATACATATTTCTTTTTTTTTACTCAATGATAATTTGGACGTTTTTAATATAGCAATCATCGTTGATAAAGACGGTTTTCGAATATTATATTCATTGCAAAGTTTTATAATTGGAAGTAATTCTGATTTGTATTCATTAGACCCCACAATAATAACCGGCTTTTTTGCCTCCTTTATTATTTTTTTCAATTTTGTAACCACCTTTTTATACATAACAAGCTGAATATCTAAATCATCTACTAAAATAAGTTTTTTCTCTGAAAAACAATCCAATGCGTTTATATTTAACGCTTCGTTTAATTCTAATTCTATTATTTTATATTTATATTTAGATGCCATTTTATAACATTGATGTGTTTTGCCTACGCCTATTCCACCCTTTATATATATTGGTTTGGTGCCAATGGTCCATTGTTTTAACCATTTTTCAAGAGGGTCCATTATTTATTAAATAGAATTAATAAATAATAAATCAATTTTATTCAAATTGTTCTAAATCATTATAGTCAATACCTTCCTGTGAACTAACGTTTCCGTTATAATAATCATTTATCTTTTTTACACATAGTTCTTTATTTTTTAGAAAATGTAATGGTTTTTTAGTTTTATAAAATGTTAAAAATAAACCACATATTATTTTAACCGCTCTTGCTTCAATTATAACTGTACTACACATTGCGTAATCTTCGATACACTTTTCAAAATTACGTAATATACTAATAAACTCTTTTACACGAGTTACAGATAAAAATCCTAATTTTCGTACATCTAATAAAAATGCAAATTGACTTTTGGATTCGTTGATTTCGGTTAAGCTTTTTGTTAATTCCGTTTTAAATGCCTCCCATTGTAATGGTGTTGGTTGCGCGCATAATACATTTAAAAACAATACCTTGTATTTAATATTTTCTACAATTTTAACAGATATAAATTGTATTGAACTTTCAGTACTTAATAGTTGAGCCATTATATAATTCTTATAATTTCTTTAGGTTTTATTCTACGAAAATATATAATATGATTGTTCAAAATTTAGCATATTGTAGATATATTTACATATGGGCTATATTTTTTTTATTAAATGTCGTTCCTTATTCCCCATTAACATCTTTATTTTTTATTAATATATTAGAATTACAAAATCAAATGAATTCTAAAAAAAAATATGTCTCATCTAGCAAAGCACTTGGTCTTATTAGTGTTGATATATTAATATTTCTTTTAGTATTTATAAAAGATAGAAACCCTTATATTCTTCCTAATATACTTTTTTTCATATTTTATTTACTTGTTTTACATGCCAGTGGTACAAATGTATTAACATTACATAAGCATTTATTAAAGCAAGATGATGTGTTTCATAGCCAAGAAAATTATTTTCAATATATGAAAAGAGTTTGGGGTCTTGCAATACAATAAAATTGTAACCGATTTAAAAATAATTACGTATGGATATAAAAATGTACGTGGTGGAAAATATACTAACTCAAAAACTCTTCATAAAAATAGGAAACCGTGGTGAATGAATTAAATTCTAAAATAATATTGTAATAATATAATGACGAGTATAGCAGCGGCAACGGCACCTGAGGATGAAATTTTATTTACATTTGGAAGAATGAACCCCCCTACAACTGGGCATAAAAAATTAGTTCAAGAAATAATGGAAGAAGCTGTAAACCAAAATGTAAAAGATGTTTATATTATATTATCACCTTCACAAAATTTTAAAAAAAATCCATTATCCTACTCAGAAAAAAAGACAATACTTGAAACCATGATTACTCAAATTAAAAATGATAACCAACATTTAGAAAATATTCAAGTAAATATACCTGAATTAGAATCGAAAGACCAGAATTGTAAAAGTAGACGGTGGCCAATTAAACAAATATGCGATATTAAAGTAAATAGTAATATATCCAATTTTAAAGCGTTTTTAGGTACCGATAGAATTGAGGATTTCGATTGGCTAATAGATACATTGCATAAGGACATGATTAATTTAACGATAAAAGAAGTAGCTAGAAATGAATTAGAAGATATATCCGCTTCAATGGTTAGAGCATTCGCAAGAAGTGGTAACGATGATGCACTGTCGGAGTTTAGTAAATTGTACGAAACATCTGGGTTATCTGAAACAATGGTTACCCGGTTATTTCATAGATTAAATGAAAAAGAAGCTAAGGGTACTAAGAAACGACGTAGGCGGAAAAGCAAGAAAAAACATAAAAGTAAAAAAATACGAAAAACAAAGTATAAACGTAAGGGGACGAAACGACGTAGGCGTTAATTTATTTAAAGAAACTTCGAATGGATCTATTGCCATTATTACTATTTTGACTTTGAATTAAATAGCTGTCAAATAAGATTTTTTTCACTTCCTTTGTTTTTAATTCTTCTACCTTTTTAACATATTTATCTGGCTCTAAAGAGCATTTTAATGTTTCAAGTCGATCTTCAAAATTATCTACCTTTCGTTTAAATTCCGGCATATCATATAATACAAGTGCAAATAACTGTAAAACCGGTTTCATAATTTGATTACTAATATAGAATGCATAATCAATTTTTAACTTTTCCTCTTTAATATATGTTGGATTTTCTATTTTTTCACCTTGCAAATTTGCCTTTTTATTTACAATGTAAACATATGGTATTCTATCCCCTGGAGTAGGTTTATTTCCCGGGTTTCTTTCACCCATGCGATCTGCTAATACCTTATGCGCGATTTGACTGGGATTTTTGTAAAATCCCCTAAGCGCTTTGCTAATAATTAATTTATTAATATCTATATTTTCATCAATGATATCTTGTAAACATTGCTGTAAGAATTCTTTTGCTTTATTTATAGATCTTTCATTTAGCAAGATATCTATAATACCACCATATACATCTTTTACAATTGGTGCATTATCTCGCCGCTTCAATACCAGCCCCATTGATTTACGATATCCACAATCAACATCTTCTTCATATAAAATTCCTACATAGCGTTTTTTAGATAACAATGCAAAGGGAAGAAATGTTTTTTCATACTCTAAATCATGTGGATATTTCAAAAACATTGTGGCTATTTCACCAGCTTCCTTTGCCAATTCAATTGTTATTTCTAACGCCTTTTTCCCTTTAATAGGAGTACCATCTAAATCCTCTAAATGAAATGTAAAGAACACTGAATCCGTGTCACCATAAATATACTCGGCATTTGTTCTAACTTGTCCGTATTTACTAGTATTGCAAATTTTATTTTTATACACCGACTCGATAATTTTTTGAGCATATGTTAGTAATTTTCGCCCAATTGCAGTAGTGGATGCTGCTGCATCTATTTCATAAAACGTACTTGTTTTCGCACCTGTTTGACCGTATACAGAGTTTGCCGTAATCTTAATACTCAATTGCCTCTTATCTAATATATTTTTCATAAATGGATCATCTGTTTGTTTCATTTGTTTTTTTGTAGCTTTTCTTGCTGCCAATAATTCTTCTAATATGGCAGGAAGAATTGCTCTACCCTCTTTAAATTGAGCATATCGACATACTTTATATCCCGTAAGTTCTTTTACATAAGCAGACGCCTCAGTAGGTCCCTTTCTTTTTTCATAAGTATCATATTTTATATCTACGTATTCATAATTTGGTAAATTATCATATATAAATTCACCGTCCTCATTTTTAATACCGTAATCTTCCAACAAATTATCGTCTAAATCAAATGTTTTAGTCCATACTTTACTGTCATGTGATATATTTTCACTAATAATTGACGATGGATATAGTGACCCATAGTCTACACATGCTACAGGGTCTTCCAAATATAAATTACACTTTGGTTCTAATACAATAGCACCTTCATATGCTTCATCGTCATCGCCTTTACTAATCAATGGCATGAGCGTATCTTTTTCCCTACATTTTTTTGCAACATAACTGGTTAATTTAATACCTTGACCACGAAACATTAAGAAACTCATGGGAACACTACACAATTTTGCCATTTCGACATATGCCGTCAATATATCTACTTTTTGAAACAATTGTTGTACTAGGTTACAATCCTGAATACAATATTTTGCAATTATCGACCTTTCTTCAGGTCCTTCGTTTGTCATTCGAAATATATCTTGCGGAGATACATCATCTTTTGCTAATCCCCATTTTATTTTAAAGCCATTAAAATCTATTTTTTGATTTATAATAAAATAATCTTTTTCCATACCTATAATTTTAAACTTCTTTCCGTTTTGATAAGGATCGTTTGTATGACTCATGATGTAAAACACTACAAAACTATTTAAATCCAATCCTTTTTGATTTTTGGTATAAATTTTTGTACCTTCTTTACACGGTTCTGAGTTATTCACTTTATCACTAATTAATTCCCCCGCAACTGCATCTAATTTAAATGATGCAAAGCTAAAACCTGAATCCTTTCTCATATATACAAGCAAATCTATTTGTAATCGACCTTCCATTAGAACATAATTTAAATTGAAATCCCCACTGGCAAGACGAATATTCATTTCTTCCAATTTAGGACTTGAAATATCTTTTACACATGCTTTATCTTTTATACGCCCTAATTTTAAAAACTCTTCAACACATTCATTTTCTATGGCTCGTTTAAACATAAAAGGATAATCAAAACCAAATATATTATACCCGATAATAACATCCGGGTCCTCTCTCTGAATTACTTCCGTCCATCCACATAAAACCCCTTTTTCATCTTTACGTACTTCCAATTCGGATATATCAGATTCTAATTCCATGACACCAATATCTTTGTCATCTAATACAATACAATGTTCTAAATACGGCTTTTTTCCGGCATAACAAAATGTTGAGCCAATATAAGTGACTTCATCCCCTTTAATAGGTGGAAATAATTTGCCAAACTCATCCGTAAGATATAATATCTTTAACATTCGGTCATATTTATTATCACATAACATATCTAATATTACACCACGCTTATAAGCCTGATAATATCCTGTAAACTTTTCGTTATCGTTATTAGATAACAATGTATCTATGCGCTGTTTGGATATTTTTTTATGCTTTACTTCTTCTTCTGTTTTTCGTAAGAGGATTTCTATTTGATTTTCAAAATGTACTAGACTAATGGGTTCTTTTAAATATAATTTATGAATATCCAAATGCTCTGAAAAACCAAACGCACATTGTAGTATTTCTACAAAGGTTGATTCCGCAATATCACGATTAATTTTATGCTGAATAAAATGATTCACCAATTGATATGCTAAATTGCTGTATGTTTTTTGAGCCAATGGAAAATCGCCATGACTACTACTTGCTTCAATATCAAAACTACATACCTTGTAAGGTACAGACGTTTCCTTATGAGGCATAGGTATAATATTTTTATATTTCATTGCATATTCATATTCACACGTTGTGGTTTTTTTTGTAATTAAACTGGGTGATTTGAGTTCTACCCACCCAGAAGGACTTATTTCCTGAATATGAAAATATCGTAATAGCGGAGGTATTTGGGATTCATATAAGAATGTGGGTTCACCTTTTAAATCTATTCCATCAATAAGTTTTTGCTCATCGCGATCGTAATAAAGTGCCTTTATTTTATGAATTACCATGTAATGCTTACATGTAATTTTTAAAAACGTATGCTGTTTACCATCATCGAAATCATAGAGTGTTTTATAATTTACAACTTTATGTGATTCAATACTATTACCATAATTTCCCAATGCTTTTTTTAAATTATCCATAAATTCTTCTCTTTCATTTCCATCCCAGTTTTCCCCTATTTTAATGTATATAAAGGGCTTAAAATCGCGTATATATAAACTGCAGGTTTCACCATTTTCATTGAGACCAAACATTTGAATATGAAATACCATAGGCCCTGTATCCATTTTTTCGATTACTTGAAAGTCGAGCAGACGAAAGCATTTGCTTGACATGATTGTATTAAATATAATGCATGTGTTATATTTAATTCAATTTTATTATTATGAATACGTTATTACGTGTCTCCCTTTAATATATTTAGGACTTATCTTTCCTTTTGATAATATTTGTTTCACGAAAAAACAGTGCATTTCTCTTAGTACCACATTATATTCATAATGAAAATCGTATACATATTCCTGAATGTTCTCTATTAACTCAGGAGGGAGAGCATACATAATATAATCTAATATAATATTATGGATGGTATATTTATTTACAAAGCATATAGAAGAAGAAATAATTTGGCATATGTTCCATATTACGATGAAGATGCAACTAACCCGTATTATAATGCATTAAATATAACCAATGTTATTTACAAATTAAGTACAGAACATATATCCGATGTGATTTGTCAAAAAAATCTGTCAAATGCATTTGTAAGAGGAGCATTAGGTTTAGATGAACAAGATTTATACGAAGGTCAAGATGAAAGTATTGATGTAAATGAAAATAACAAAGGTGTTGATATATTAATTGTTTGGACTGATGTAAAACCTAATACATCATGTGCGAGTAAAAAATTACAATCTCTTCGTGGAATAGCGGGTATATATTTAAATAACGATGAAAATGGAATACCTTATAGTAAAATCTCGCTTTTATGCAATGCAATATCATCTAAAATACAAACGCGTCAAGCAAATATAAAAAAAAGAGGAAAAGAAATTTTAAAATTAATTGATACACTTTCTCGTGAAAACAATTGTCAATATATAACATTAGATGCTCTACAAAATGTAATTACATATTATCATGCATTTGGATATAGATTGATTCATCAACCTTATCAAAGAGAAAAACCTAAAGTGAAAGAATATATTGAAAGATTAAATGCCGCAAACATGCAAATAGAGAAACTAACGTCCAAAAGCAGCACTCAATCAAATCGAAAGAAACACAGCGCCAAACAACTAAAACAACTCTATAAGGAAAAGGATACTATTCAGAAATATTTAAAACGTTTTTTAGTTGGCTTACATAATGTGAAAAGCCGTGCAAATTTTAAATATGATGAAACACCGGAACCTGGTGCAGAAACGAAGGACGACTATTTAGATGAGCTAGTAGAAAACGGGTTTAAAATGTATAAAATGCTTGAGAGTCCAAAAAAAAAAGTAAAAAAAAAGGTAAGGCAAAAACACGTATTAGAGACAAATATAAAAAATATTGGGCCCGATTTACACAAAATTCCTAATTAGCAATAGCTGCATTTGAGTTCGAAACATATAATGAAGACAATTGTGTATAAAGAGAAGCAACATCTTCACCTGATGTTTTACGTAACCATGTTTTTTTAAAATATTGAAACCCCCCATGGTTTGATGGACGTATCATTAAATCTTGAGTCCTATCTGTAATGAGACCTCGGTTTATGATGGTGTCCCCATTTCCCCAAATACGCAATTGTTTGAAAAATTCTTCTTCAAATACTTTTGTTCGCTTATCTGGTTTTGAAATCACTTTTAATGCATCTATATTTACTATAAAATGTACTAACTCTTCGGAAGCTTCTTTATTTAATAGTAGGATTTCGCTATTTGGGGGATTAAATGAAATTACGTATACATTATCTGGTAATGTATAGGTACAATCTTCTAAACAATGGTCATCTAACGCATGTCCTCCGTGGATAGGTAAATATAAAATATTACCTGTTTTCAAGGCTTTTATAATTTTTTTAGGATTAACGCTAAGGCGTGTTTTCCTCATGATATTATTTACCTTCTTTGTATTTGCTAAGATCTGTTGTTTCGAAATATTGTAATATTCATAAAATTGCTGAGTTGTTTCTATTTTTTCTCCTTTGTCTTTTCTTGGTACTGTAAAATCTTCATTTAAAACACGAGTTAAATTACGTGTTGTTTTCCTTTTGGTCAATGGTTTTGTCTTTAAATATTGCCATAACATTTTTGCATTTTTTAAACCCTTGGCGTCTACTTTTAAACGAGTATCAAATATAGTATCTTTTGTATCATTCTCGTAAGGCGGAGGGTCGCACGAGTATTGTATAATGACCAGCGGAGTATGTGGGGTAACCATGTAAGTTTAATACTATAAAAAATATTAATTTCATTTCAATTTTATTATAATTAATTTATTTCATTGTATTCTATTCTATATTCATAGTAACTATTTATAGTTGGTTTCAAAAATGATATAATCAAATTTTTAATATCGCAAATAAAGATATTTGTTTTAAAAGCATAAATATTTGGAAAATAATTACTTCTTCTACAATTTAAAAGCATTAATTTATTGATATTTTCATTTATTTTTAAATTATGTGATTCAATTAATAACAGTCGTCTAAAATAGAAATTATGATAATGATATAAAATATCTTTTATATGTGGTTTTAATGGAATTTTTTGTCTTGAAATAACTAATGATTTACCAAAAATATTTGTTTTGAATTCTGCATAATCACCTTTATTTATTATATTAAAATGTTCTTTCAAAGCATATAATATTTCACGATGATTTGTATTAAAACATATGTCTTTGTGGCCATGAATACTAGAAACAATAATACTGTTCATTTTTGTATTAAATTGCTCTAATAAGGTAGAGTATAATTCTACTATAGATGCGTTGTCGTTATCTTCTTCCATGGTTAAATACTAATCATATATTTTGTTTATTTCAATTTTTAACTATTTTGTTGACGTCGGAATCGGCGTTTTTTTCTGCTCTTTTTTTTATTCTTTTTTTTACCTTGTTTTTTTTTTTTAGTTTTTTTAATAGGTTTTTTAAAAAGCTTATTTAATTTATTTAATGACCATTTCAACATATCACTTGAACTTCGGTCACCGTTATACACATCTTGCATTGGATTATAACTGCCATTGCTCGCTTTTAATATAGTAGGAAACCCGTGTATATTTTTTACTATTGGACTATTAATAGACGATAATGCATTTCCATTTACTTCAAATACCTTTACCTTATTTTTATCACAAGGTTTTTTTTTCAATACATTTACCATATGATTCCAATCTTCTTTCATATTTTCACAATGGCCGCATCCGTCCATGTAAAATTTAATAATACAATCACACCCTAAAATATTATTATCAAAATCTTCTGGATTGTTATGATTAATTTTAATAATTCTCATTTATATATATATATGAGAATTATTAAATATATATTTGTAATTGTAGGGTTCTTACTTGGTATTTACTTTATTTGTACATTTAAGAAATTAAATACACAAGAAGGATTTTTTAACAACAAATGTCATAATATGTTATTTCAGGAAGGAAATAAAATAGTTTTGTATAATAAAAATTTGGCTAAAATCCCAGGCGTAAATCCTATTAAATTTGATAATTTAGAAGAATATAAAGAGTTTTTAGAATGGCAACGCAGTCAAAACATAAGATGTCCCGTATTACATTTTCAAAAATCAATAGACGCTCAGGGAAATGATGTATATGCGATTAAACCTAGTCCAACAAGTTTAGACGACGATATGTCAAAATATATTCCACCTAAACAGGGAAATAATGTAGAGAAATCCAAGTTGTATGATGCAGGAAGGGACGATCCTCCTTATAATAAAAATTCTTACCCAGGTTTTGATAGTAACAATCAATACATTGGATTAGATGTCCCTTTAGATGATATAAAACCTATTCCCTCTACTTAGAATCTAAGAAAGACATGGATTCTTTTAAACCGTCTTTTAATTTACGTAATTCATTTATCTTTCTTATAGCTTTAAAGCTCTCTTCACTTGTAGCATCCCTCGCAATATGTTCGCCACCCTTTTTAAGAGCATTTAATATTTGAAAATCTAATCCGTCATTTAAATTAATTAATACATCTTCGTATTCATTTCTATGATTTCCCAATAATAGACTGCTTTCTACATCACTGGTTGCTCCTTTGATTTTTTCAGGCAATTCTACTATATTAACATTTTCTTGTACATTATTTTTTAAACCTTCGCGTGTTCTTGAAAATAAATTCAAAATTACAATAAATCCAAATATTGCACCTATAATGTAAATTATTTTTTTAACTTTAAACATAGTATATTATAACAAATTATTTACACAAAAAAAGTGTAATCGTTTCTATAACTTTTTTACTAATTTTCCTTTCTTTTTCCTTACACATATATGTCAAATTTTCTAAACAACTCTGATTTTTTTTTAAACAATCGGTTAATAAATAAACTGTTCCAAAATGTTTTAATATTGCATTTGCAGCAATACTGGATACACCAGGTATTTGACATAAAAAAAGTACATCTATATTGTCAGGGGTTACATTAGATTTCTTTTCTCTCTTAACTAAAGATGTATAATCTATTGGAGTTTTACTAAATGTTTCATCTTTACTATAATATCCTAAACCTGATGTTTTTCCTAATTTATTATAAAATTGCATAATCAATTCATATGTTTCTAATACACTATTTGTTCTAAATAATGAAAATCCTTTGAAATAAGACAATGATACAATAGAAGACAATATTGTAGCCTTATTTATTTTATATTTACTTGGTAATGTATCTAACGATCCTTCTATAATATATATAATATGATGATTTGGTAATTCGGTTGAATCTAATCTTGCGGATTGTTCTTTGTATCGCCCGTCTTTTATACTTGCTGCCAAATCCTTTACTGTTTTACGTTCAATAATAAGTAATTCCTTATCATTTCTTGTTAAAATAACATCCCCTATAGGTAAGGATTTATGTACAATATTACATGATGTATTATCATTACTTAACGATATTAAATCTTTTTCTCTTACATCTATTTGTATCTGCATAATATATGTATTTATGTATTTTTAAATACCTATATTATATAAATTTAAGAAGAAGCCGCGCAGTTAAACATTACTAAATTACGGTAATTAGTTGGTTGCTTTAATTTAGTGTACATGGTACGGCGGCGTACGCGATTGTAGATGGGCTGTCTTGATACAATGCTGCACTGGGGTGCTAATCCCGCAAGAATATTTCCTCCATTACCACAACTGTTGTCTGTTTTAGCAATAGCTCTTTGAGATGCGAAACGAAATGGCATATAATATACTGTAATATTTTTTTTAAAAGTATTTAAATATAGAATCAGATGTTTATGATATGGACGATGCCGCAAATGACGAACCGCTATTCTTTAACCCATATAATGAAAACAATATTGAAATAACAATAAAAGAAGTACAACATATATTACAAAGTTATGGTGTTCCCACTAAAGTTCATAATATAGAATTATATAAACGTGCTTTTATTCATTGTTCTTATACAAAAAGACCTATAACTGAAAACGAACAAGAAAATATAACTATTGCTCCTAAACCCGATACATGTTTACCTCTAAAAACCAAGTCGAATGAACGCCTTGAATTTTTAGGAGATGGTGTATTGGAGTTACTTACTAAATATTATTTATATCGTAGATTTCCTAAAGCGGATGAAGGGTTTATGACTGAAAAAAAAATTGCTTTGGTAAAAAACGAACATATTGGAAAATTAGCATATGAAATGGGATTGAACAAATGGTATATTATTTCAAATCACGCGGAAGAAAAAAAAATACGTACAAATCTAAAAAAATTAGGATGTTTATTTGAAGCTTTTCTCGGAGCATTATTTTTAGATTTAAATAAAATTTCCGTAAAAGATGAGGAAAAATGGTTTGAAAACGTTTTTGTAACCGGCCCTGGTTTTCAAATGGCGCAAATTTTTGTAGAACAAATTTTTGAAAAACATGTAAATTGGACCGAGCTAATTGAAAATGACGATAACTATAAAAATAGATTACAGGTAGCTTTACAAAAAGAGTTCAAAGTAACACCAGAATATCTTGTTATTTCAAATACATTAGAAACAGGGTACACAATGGGTGTATATTTATGTTTAGGTCAAAATATATATGAAGTAAACATAGATGAAGCACACCCATTTGATAAATATGGGTCATTTAGTGAAATACAGAAACATATTGCGGAAACAGAAAAATGTTTTATATTTTTAGGTAAAGGTACTCATAAAATTAAAAAAAAAGCCGAACAAATTGCATGCGAAGAAGGTCTTTTATCTATCGGACATTTAAGTAAAAAATAAATAACTTGGTATAATATAATGCCTAATAGTTTGTTAGCAAAATTAAAAAATAAACCAAGTCCGGTTAAGTTTCAGGGTATTGCTGTCAAACCTGCCTCAAAACAAGATAAGCTTTTTTTAACTACAAAAATAACAGATTTAACAAAAAGTTCGCAATTTGATAAAGCAAAACTATTATTTAACATAAAGGGTAAAATGGGAATAGGATATAGTGTTGAAAGAAAAGATGAAAGAAAACCATTACCACCACCCCCTGTACCTAGAGAAGTATTACCCATTGGAACTCCTATTAAATTAAAAACCCGATTACGATTATTATATGATCCATACGTACATTCTTATCATAAATCATCGCCTGAAAAACAATTAGCAAAATCAAAATCAAAAAAACAGATTACTAAAAAGGAAGGTAGTGAAGAAAAGCAACCTATTGTTGCAAAACCTTTATTAACTAAATTAGTTACCGATTTAACAGTAAATGAATCATCTAAAGAAACCTATGACAAGTCCGACCAATTATCTATTAAACTCTCGTCTTATTATTTAAATAATCGTGAATTTTTTATAAATAGTATGCAGAGGTTATTTGCCCAGTTTAATGATGATGAAGAAGATAAATTAGACGAGGGGGTCGATAAAATGAAGGTTTTATGTGACAAATATTCTGCAGACAATGATGAATTCACTTTAATGGCACATCAAGAAATTGTAAGAATGTATATTCAATTATATTCCCCGTATAGAGGTTTATTATTATATCACGGTTTGGGTTCAGGGAAAACATGTTCGTCAATTGCTATTATGGAAGGTATAAAAACACACAAGCGAGTATTTATATTAACACCCGCTTCTTTAGAAAAAAATTACAAGACGCAGTTGAAAGAATGTGGAGACAAACTATATAGATTAAATCAACATTGGGTGAAAACTCCAGTAGATTCAAAAAATAAAGACGCTCTTCAAGAAATGGTAAATGTTTTATCTATTGAAAATGCAAATATTATTAAAAAAGCTGGCGGAGCATGGTTTTCAGACCCATCTAAAACACCAAATTATAATACATTAAGTACAACAGACCAAAAAGAGTTGGATATTCAAATAAACGCAATGTTAAATAATAAATATCATTTTTTGCATTATAATGGCGGATTAACTCAATCTGATATTACAAAATATACTGTTGGTGGTGCAAATAAAATGTTTGACGATTCAATCGTTATTATTGATGAAGCACATAATTTTATTAGTCTTATTGTAAATAAATTAAAAAATAATAGTTCTCTATCGTATAAATTGTATCAACAGTTGTTAAGTTCTGATAAATGTAAAATAGTAATGTTAACGGGAACACCTATGCTTAATTATCCTAATGAATTAGCTATTATGTTTAATATATTGCGAGGAAATATTAAAACATGGACTTTTGAATTAAGTGTAATGGGTGAATTGACAGAGAGTATGGTAGTAAAAATGTTAGGTGAAATAGGAACAATAGACTATGTAGAATATAAAGCAAGCAATCCACAAACGTTAACCGTTACAAAAAACCCCTTTGGATTTTATAATATGGAAAATGCTAAAAAACAATATGTTGGAGTACAATTAGATGAACGGGGGAATATGAGCAATGAAGATTTTGAAGCATCTATTATTGATGTTTTAGCAAGAAATAAAATTAAAGTCAAGAGTAAGAAAGTAAAAGACAATAAAGCTTTACCGGATGATTTAGACGAATTTACTAAATTATTTTTAAATAGCTCTGGTATTTTTACAAATAAAAAAATGTTTCAAAAAAGAATTTTAGGACTGGTTTCATATTTGGGAGACAAAAAAGAGTTAATGCCTACTATTGCCAGTAAAGAAATCATTGAAGTAGAAATGAGTGATTTTCAATTACCTATATATGCGGAAGCACGATTAAGTGAATTGAGTGAAGCAAAACAAAACGCAAAACGTAAAAAACGTCATGCAGCAAATCAGATGTATGAAGAAACAACGTCCACATATCGTATTTATTCAAGAGCATTTTGTAATTTTGTATTTCCCAATGACACTTTACCAGATGGTACGGTATTAAAACGTCCATTTGCAAAAGATATAAAAATGGAAAAGGGATTACAAGGTCTCAGTCTTGGGTTGAGAAACATTGCTTTAAATGAAGACATGTTAGATGCTCCAAGTATCAGCGAGTTGCAAACTAGTCCAAATGGATTATATGATGAATCCGATTTAACCGGTGATGTAGCTGAATCAATAGATCCTCTTGCAAAACGTATATCTGATTCACTTCGTTTATTAAAACAATATTCTTCTAAATATTTATCTCGCGAAGGGTTACGAAAACATAGTCCAAAATTTTTAAAAATATTAGACGTTATAGAAGATACGTCGAGTAGCCCTGAAAAAGACGGTATGCATTTAGTATACAGCCAGTTCCGTACTATTGAGGGTATTGGTGTATTTAAATTAGCATTAGAAGAAAATGGATATGCTGAATTAAAATTGAAAAAAAATGCACTGGGTACATATGAATTGAATATCAATCCAGACGATTATGGAAAACCATGTTTTGCATTATACACGGGGACAGAAAATGAAGAAGAACGTGAAATAATTCGTAATATTTACAATAGTTCTTGGAATAAAATACCAGTTGGAATAAAAACGGAATTAGAAAAAAAATCATCTAACAATTTTAATGGTGAAATACTTAAAATATTATTAATTACATCTGCTGCGGCTGAAGGTATTAACTTAAAAAATGTACGTTACGTTCATATTATGGAACCCTATTGGCATCCGGTTCGTTTAGAACAGGTTATAGGACGAGCTCGCCGCGTGTGTAGTCATGTTGATTTGCCTTTAGCAAAGCGAGAAATTAAAATTTACATATATATTATGATATTTTCACAAGACCAATTAAAAAAGAAAGAGAGTTTTATAGAACTATTTACAAAAGACTTGAATGACGAAGGTAATCCACATACAAGTGACGGTCATTTATTATCTGTTTTAACCAAAAAGCGCAATATTACAGAACAGTTATTGTTGGCTCTGAAAGAAACTTCCATAGATTGCATTGTAAATACGAAAAATGAACGTAATATACAATGCTTGTCTTTAACAAGTGGATACAATAGTAAGTATGCATTTAAACCAGAAATTAGCACCACAGATAGCGACAAAAGTGATGCTTTAAATCAAACTAGAGTATCACGTAGTGCTGTTCCCAGAGAATATATTGGTCCAGATGGAATAAAACGTGTATATGCAGCCGATTTAGAACATAATGATATATTTGATGCTGGTCAATGGCAGCTTAATATATTTGATAAATTAGGAACCATAGACAAAGATGGCAACCCTATTTGGGATTAAAGACATGAACCAAAGGGATCCCATAGATCCAATATTATAGGTTTTTGTTTTAATACTTTTTTTATTTTTGAATTTGTATATTCTTGGTCAATTACAATTTCAAATACATGCTTATCAAACCAATTGTCGTACATAAATAATGTACCATCTTTATTTTCTTCAAAAATATTGCTTTCTTTAGTCATGCCATGAGAGTTTTCTACCAACCATTTATTTATAGTTCCGTTTGACGTTTTATTCATTCCGCATATAAGCATTGCATGATTTATACCAGTTTGATGATACATGATTGATTTTTCTTTAGAAAGCTGAATAGGGGTATTTAACAACGTTTCAACATTGTGTATATTTGGATGAAGTATATGATGTTTTTTTGATTTTGATTTAGTAATATCACACCCAAACCATACTGCTTCTTTATTTTTTATAGATTTTTTTAAACACTCTTTCATAACATTTAAGGGTACATTTATAAAATTTGTACCGCCTTTTTCATAAACATTTTTTAAGTATTTAACATCATATTTTTTATAATAGGGTCGTGTCGGATTATGAATAATACAAATTTTTTTAGAAACATCTATAGGTACATAATATTTATAGAATTCCAAAGGAGTAATATTTGTAACAAATAGTCCTTTATTAAAGTCTGTTTTTTTAACATGTTTAAATGTTAAATTTTTTCTTTGCCTTTTCTTTCTTTTTTTTTTTGTTTTACCACCTTTAGTTATCTTTTTTTTCTTATATTCCCAATTAAATTCAATTGGCGGTTCTCCTAAAAAGTATACTAATAATCTATATATATCCGACATCATATTATCAATATTTCCATGTCCTTCGCGTATTTGTCTCGCAAAGTAAATTAATTTTTCATTTAAAATATGATTTAAATCATTCGTATTATCAGAATGGTACGTTTCTTTCATCGCAGATTTTGGACATAGCCCATATTTTTCAATTAAATGATGAATCATATTCCATTGCCCACCATCTGTGGTTGGACTATCTAATAATTTATTAACATATATGTCGTCTAAACTTTTTTTTTTAGTTTCTTGTATATGCTGTAAAAACGTATGACTTTTTTCTAATTTATCCCAAAAAGTTAGGTATATTTGACTAAATTCAAAATGTTCTAAATTATATTTTTTCATCATTAATGCTCTTGCTTTATTTAAAAAAGCAAATAACCAACACCGACCAGTATTTTTTTGATTACTCGGAATTAAGTGATTCTCATTAATTTTAGAGTTATAAAAACTATGGTCTTTTTGCACTAATTTATGATTTAATGTTACATTATTAATATTATTTTGCGATACAATATTTCGTATTAAATCATTTTTTTTATTTTTTTTATAAGATTTTCTAATTTTATTTAACACTTTTTCATTTAATACCATTATTATAATATATTATTATATTATAAATGCCGCCAACAGAAAAATATACAAAATGTGACATTATTAATGGAATTCCATGGTATATTAATTTAAAACAAAAAGCTGCAAGAAAAATTACTATTGGTAGAAAAAATGCAATTTATTATAGAACACAATTAAAAAATGGGCGCACGCGTAAAAATTATTTAGACACAAAATGTAAAAAAATAGGTACAATGCGTTTTTGGAACTATATAAGTAATCTAAAACATCATACTACATATAATGCGCGTGGTTTAAAAAAAAAACGAAGGAGTAATAAAAATAAAACTAAAACTAGAAAAAAATACAAAGGGGGGGCATCACTTAGTCTGTATCAACCTGAACAAAGTACTATCTTAGAAAGACTACAAAATGCGGTTGCATCTACATATCGTAATGTGATAGAAGCACGACAACGTGCAACCGAGGCAGATGATGAGGTAAGTAAATTAGGATTATCCATGTCTAATCCTGAAATTAGTAAAAAAAAATACCCATATTGTGACCTTTTATTAGAAAGATTGAAACTTTATTTTATGAACCCACCACTTAATCCTGAACTAATTAATAAATATATACCCATATTTAGAAACATGGACCATATAGCCCATTGGAATATACCATTGACTGAAAATCTAATAGATAGAAATGGTAAACCTATAAATTATCGCCCTAATTTTACTGGATTAAAAGGATATTTTATCCATGAAGAAAGATATAATATAAATGTCAATATAGAAATTGGAAGTGGTACGTATAGTACTATTTATAATGGAGATATAAATGGGCTTGCTACAACATTCAAAGTACCTGTTGAACCTAATTTTGTAGGAAAATCAACTATTGATGCAACAAAATTATATACTAAATACGCAAATGAATTTTTTACAGAACAATACACACATAGTGAATTATTTTGCAATTATAGAGACGCTATTTATAAAAATAAACAGCATTCACCTACTGCTTTAATACCAAGTATAAATTTCATTTATAAATATATAAATAATGAGAGTTTAATGCTTCCTGGTGTAGATTGTTGGAAATATGTTTCTGGTATAGAACCACTTGGAGGTACGCTTAATGATTGGTTATATAGTAATTATAAAAAACCATCATTTGTTTCAAACTTTATACATATGATTACATCTATTTGTAATTTATTAGCTATATTACAAAGTGGGTGTAATTTTCATCATAGAGATTTGCATGCTGGAAATATTATGTATAATAAAATAGTCCATCCTGAATCTGGAGATATATCATATGTATGGTATATTATTGATTTTGGTATGTCTACACTAAAGATAGATGGTATTCAAATACAAGCAATACATAGTCCAATATACAATAGAGAGGATGTATATAGTGGCAACAGCTTTATAAGTAATCATGGTCATGATTTACGTATTTTATTTTTATCCATAACACCTTATTTTCAATATTTAAAGGGTTATAGAAATTATTTTGATAACTTGTATCGTACAATTAAAACGGAGTTAATTATAAATAAATGTTGGTTATATCGCGTCATACATTATAATGGTTATTATGATGCACACAAAGTTCAATCTATAGAAACTACTCCACAAAAAGTATTAGATAATATAGAAGAAATTACAGGTTTGTTAACCAGTTCCACGAGAAGGGGTTTAAAAAATATTGTTAAAACACGTAAAGTGTGGAGTCATTTTTAAGTAAACGTCGTTAAAGTAAACATCTTACCGCGGCAGGGGATATTTAAAATATATTAAAATTGAATTTAAATCTATTTTATATAACTATATAAAATGGATTGGACTAAGATTGATGATAACGTTGAAATGTTCTCTTTGGATGGACAGACCCATGTAGCTAAAGTTGTTTCTGTATATGATGGAGATACGATTAAAGTTGTGTTTCCTATATTTAAAACTCCATATAAATGGAATTGTCGCGTAGCTGGTGTAGATACCCCAGAGTTGCGTACACGCGACGATGCTGAAAAAAAAAATGGATATTATGTTCGTGACCGCTTGCGTGATAAAATTCTAAATAGAATGGTAACCGTTCAATGCGGAGAATTTGATAAATATGGTCGTCTTTTGGTAAATATATATATTGGAGAACTTCATGTCAACAAGTGGCTCATTGACAAGAAATATGCTTTTGAATATGATGGTGGTACAAAAAAAACGTGGGGAGGAGCTGCTTCTATAGAAGATGGTGATACACAAGATGCTCCTACTCCCGACAATATCCCAAAAGCACATCATCGTTTAAAACTTAGTTTTTGGTAGATTTGCATTGACCCCATTTCATTCCACACTCAAACCCAGCGCAATGAGGCATATCTTCAGGACATATATATTCATCGTTAGGTTTCTTTAATGGAAAACATTGTTTTGAATTACTACAAGGTATAGTATCACCAATTTTTTTTCCATAACTTGCTATGCATTTTTGCAATGAATCTTCCTGATTTGAACTATTTTCCCCACAACCAGCCATATTATATTGCTCTTCTTGTTGTGCCTTATTTTGACAGTTTCCATTTCCATTTTCATTTTCATCATCTTCATTATTTATATTAATTTTAATATTGGGTATCGAATCTTCTACATTTGTATAATTAGAATCGTCTTCACAATCGCTATCTTCTATATTGGAATGTTTTGGTGTATTTGTATTACTTTCTTTAATTGAAAATTCAGACGGAGAGTGATTTCCCAAACATGTTAGAAAGCCATTATCATCTAAAGAGCATGTTTTACCATCCGAACTTAATGTATATTTTTTTTTTGATTCTTTTTCTAAAATAAAGTTTCCACTTTTTATTGCTTTTTCTTCAGCAATCCTATCCATATGATTATCCATTTCTTTTTCTGTTTCATTTTCATACCCTTCTATATTATTTCCTAAATTTGATACTACAAATAATAGAAATAATAATATAATCATTGTAACAATTACCTTCATATATATATTCAATTATTGTTTTTTTCCAGTAATTTTATCATTCTTTCTTGATTTGCTATAATTTGCTGTAACAATTTATGTTGTTTTGATGCTTTTTTTGATTTAGATTCAGAGTTTTGTGAAATAGTGGTTGGTGGCTGTTGATCTAATATTTGCTGTAATTGTTGTTCTCGTGAAGATACCATATTTTCAACAATAGAACCCACGTCTTCTTTAAATGGTTCATCCATATCATCGGAAAAATTAACTTCTTTTGGTGCAGTGGGTTTCATGTAACTTTCAAATTCTTTTTGTCGTTTTTCATATTCGCTATTAAAAGTATCCATGCGCTCTTGTTGTATTTCATTATTTGATATTGGTGGTGTAGCTTTTTTATATTTTTCTAAAACTTGTATAAATTCTGATATTACTTTTTTATTTAATTCTAATACACTTTCATTTGAATTATTTTGTTGTGCTACTTTATTTACTAAGGTTTCAAAATCCGCCTGAATTTCATTAAATTTGGTTGGGTCTACTTTATTAAAATGACCATGGCTTTGAAATAAATTCCACAAACGTCCTTTGTTTTCATTTGTATTCATATGTTGTACTATTATACTTTTTTTTTAAATATTTAACTATTAAAATAGTTTGTTCTTAAACTTTCCATATCTTTATCTAATATTTTAGTAGTATTGAAATATTCAGGACTTCTATCACCATTTAATAAACTAACAATAAAATATAGACTAAACATACCACATTCTGTATTTGTTTTTTGATGTGTATAATTTGAATTGTCTCCGTATTTTATAGTTATTCCTTCTTCTTGACATTGATTTATTATTTTATCTTTTAAGTTATTGATTTCCTTGGAAGGAGGTGTCCCATTACTATCAAAAAAATAAAGAAACTTTTTCTCTAAATCTAAAAACATGGATATCCAGTGAGCACCAGATTTGTAATGTGGATCTGTATTGAAACTAAACCCTATTTTATTTTTATTTTTATGTAACATGTTTTTTACACTGAAATTACATATTTCAGGCCATACACACGATGACCCTTGCGAATCATCAAAATCAATTGGCGAAGGTCCTAAAAATGAAAAATTGGGGTAAAGTTTTTCATATTGTTTCATTACTTTTTCAATGTCTACACTCGATAACCATTCGTTTTTATTTTTGAGCCATGACTTGGGATGATTGGGTGCAAAACTATAATTTAATAAATCTGTACCCGCTTTTGAATCTACTACTTGCTGTCTTAGCCAGCACATTTCACTATCACATACATCACTCATTAACATTTTTAAATTTTCCCAAATATCTCGTGGCTCATTTGTATCTATCTTTACATCAGGATGTCTTTTATTCCAACCATCTTTAATTTTTAATAATGCGTCATTACTATAGCATGTAAAATTTTTTCGTGATTTCCCTTTTTTTGTAGGAAAACAATTCATTTTCTTAAATTTTCTTGTTTTAACCATTAAAATAAGAAAATATTATATACAACTGTCTTTAGTTTTATCATAGACCATATTCTTAGATTTACAATACATTTTATAAGCAGGTTCAGGTTTCTTTGCATTATGATTTTGTAATTTTTTATACATAAAAAATATATTTTCCTTTGCTTTTTCAGTCAATTTAATACTCTTCTTATTACCTCCTTTTTTATATTTTTTTCGGTTTGTTTTTTTTCTATTTTTAACTCTTTTTCTTTTATTTGTTGTACGCATTATATATATCACTTTATTCTTTTTTTAGGAAATTTTATTTTCTTCTTCTTTTTCTTATTTTTCTTAATTACAAATGAGTCTAATGTACTTTCTTTCTCAGGCATTTTTGGATGAAAATCATCTTGAGATGCGAGGTCATATTGTGATTCTTCTTTAATACTAGGTAAATGTTTATAATCTTCTTGCAATTTATTAATTACTTTTTTGGTTCTTAAATGTAATAAACATACACGACTATATTCTTCAAACGCATTTTGTAATATATTTGATTCATATTTATTATTTAACATATCTTGTGTTAATTTCATTATATCAGGTGCATTATTTATTATTTCAGTATTATCTATTGTTTCTGTTTTTATCAATCTATTTAAATATTTTTCATATTGTACCGGATTCATTAAATACTCTAAAGTCATTTGATTAATATCGTCCATTACTATATAAATCAAACTATTTTTTAAAGTTTGTCCGAGTATGATTATAAAACATATCAGGCGCTAAATTGCATGAATTAGGATTAGTATCTAAAAATATTTCTTTTTTTTGCAATAATTGAAAGGGTTGGTTCAATTGATTACTATAATGCATTTCATTTACATATAAATCGCTATTTGTCTCTGGTACATAATATCTGCGGTCATCTTTTTGTAAAGCAAAAAACTGATTTCTTAAATTAGATTCCATATCTATATTTTGTGAAAAATATTCCCAAGGAGCTTTTCTATTTCCGGGATTAAATACTAAATGTGGATTGTATGTTTGTGTTTTCATAATATCCACTTTAGGCTCAGCCCTACGATCTAATACATGCATGTGTGTATATTTCGTTGGTATAGGGTATAAATCAAAATTAGGTTTTAACCAAGTCGACGGAAAGTTACGTTCAAACCGTTTTTTATTCGCATGTGTCTCTCTATCCATATGACACAATGACACTTTTCTTTCAGTCATATATTTATTACATATAAAAAAAAGGATTAAAAACACATTTATAAAATAAAGTATGTGTGGTATATTTTGTATATTGAATAATGACTCAATCACCCCTCAAATACAAGAATCCTTTATAAAAGGACAACATCGTGGTCCAGAACACTCGACTATAAAATATCATGATAATTTGAATCTTACTCTTGGATTCCATCGTTTAGCTATAAATGGTTTAAATCCCGAATCCAATCAGCCTATTTGCACTAAAGGTCTTATTCTTATCTGTAATGGTGAAATATATAATTATAGAGAACTTTATAAAAATAATAATTTAACATCTGAGACGGATTCTGATTGTGAAATCATTATTCATATGTATTTATTATATGGTATGGAATATACCCTAAATGCTTTGGATGGTGTATTTGCATTTATATTAATAGATACACGCAATAAAACATGTTTTGCTGCGCGTGACCCTTTTGGCGTACGTCCTTTATATACAACTTATCATCCTAATTTATACAATGAAACTATCGAATTTGCATCAGAACTAAAACAGTTAACGTCAAGTAAATATGTAGCTCAATTTTCTCCTGGTTCTTATCAAGAGCTTTATTTTGAAAATAATAAATGGAAACCCAAGCCTTTTTCTACTGTACGTTACCATAATTTTAGTTTTCTAAGCATATATCAAGAATATGATCAATATCAAAAAGGGTTATGTTATTACTTAAATGAGGCGGTTAAAAAACGTACATTGGTAACAGAAAGACCGGTGGCATGTTTATTGTCTGGGGGGTTAGATAGCAGTTTAATTGCCGCGCTGGTTAAAACACATTATAATGGAATTTTAGAAACATATAGCATAGGATTACCGGGGTCTGAAGATTTAAAATATGCGCAATTAGTAGCTGACCATATTGGATCAAAACATACCAGTATTGAAGTATCGGAAGAAGAATTTTTTGATGCAATACCCGATGTAATTCGAGATATTGAAAGTTATGATACAACCACTGTAAGAGCAAGTGTAGGAAACTGGCTTATTGGTAAATATATTTCAGAAAATAGTAATGCAAAAGTTATTTTTAATGGAGATGGGGCTGATGAATTAATGGGTGGATATTTATATTTCCATAAAGCACCGAGTGCAACAGAATTTGATTGTGAATGCAAGCGTTTATTGAAAGAAATATATACTTTTGATGTATTGCGTAGTGACAAATGTATTTCGTCGCACGGATTAGAACCACGAACCCCATTTTTAGACAGAGGCTGGGTCCAATTTTATTTGTCTATTCCATCTCATATACGTTTCCATATTAATCATAATGCACCAGAATTAAATAATTGTGAAAAGTTTCTAACTCGCATGTCTATTGCAAGACTGTATCCCACATTATTACCCGACGAAGTTTTATGGCGTACAAAAGAGGCTTTTAGTGACGGGGTAAGTTCACTAAACAGGTCTTGGTATGAAATTATACAAGAAAAGATTCGTTTTCTAGATATAGATAAAAGTTATGAAGAAATGATTTATGATTATAATAATCCTACTACATCAGAACAAAAATATTATCGATATATTTTTGAAAAAAATTTTAAGGGAAATGGAAATATAATACCCCATTTTTGGATGCCTAACTATGTAAATGCTACAGATGCAAGCGCAAGAACATTATCTTTTTATAATAAAACCTAGAAATATTCTTTTTTTATTTTTTTATTTTTTTTTTTATTTTTTCCACCATTTTGAGTAATTTCTTTGTCTAATTTTTTTTTAGCATTTTTAACACTTTGTCTTACATTCCTTTTAATATCCCCGGGTGTTGCGCCATCAAATATAAGGGTAAATCCTGATGAAACGGTTGAGAAAAAGTTTTGTATTTGTTTTTCCGCGCCATTAATTATTTCTTTTATTCCACCACCTTTTAGTGTTCTTCTTCTTCTGCTTTTTTTTATATTTTTTCTTGTTTTCATTATATAAATATAAAAGATTATATTTTATATTTATATTAAATCCATTTAAACGTTTTATTTTTTTTATGTTTATTACGTTTTCTGGTGTGAGTGATTTTACTTGATTTTAAAAAGTTCTTAATATGTTTAAACATTTCTTTACCTACTAATTTATCTACACTTTTCTCTTCCTTTGTTTTTGATAATACTCTATAATGATATTTATTCATGTTGGATATAATAAATGGTATAAAATGAATGTCTTTTACATTATATTTTTTAGCATAACGATATGCCATTTCATTGAAAGAGATTGTCATTTTATATGGTGCAGCATGTATATATACTACATTATCATTTATCATTTGCTCATGATACTGGTCATCTATAAAACATATTTGTGTGTTTTCTGGTAGTTTAGTACAATTAATTAAATCTTCTACGGTTTTATTATACGTAGTTCTACATAATTCTATTTGCCTACCATTTACTTTATACGCGCAAATGGCTTGATCAAATACATTGGTATTAAAATAATAATTAAAATAATCTTTTATCCGATAAGTCCATTTTTTTTCACCATTATTATTGGTATAAATCATTATTTTATTACATTTTCCACTTCTCTTTTTAGTCAATACAAATTTTAATATAGATAAAATACCCGGACGTAAGAATTCTGGAAATAATCCCATTACTTTGTTAAATTCGTATTGATTTAATTCTTTGCCTAAATACATTTCTAAACTATCAATAAATATACCTAGTTCTACGAATTGTCCTAATGTTTCATCCATATCAAATACAACAATTTTGCATATTTTTGGCATATTGTATAAAAAGAATTTATTTTGTATATATAAAATGAGCCGTTTAACTCGTGAAGATTATATTAATGTTTTAAAATTTTATAATAAACCAATTCCTAAAGAATTACAATCTATTAAAAATGATGTATTAGATATACTTTCTAATAAATTATGTCGCTGTATTAAAAAAGTCAAGCGTGGAAAAAAAACAGAAAACGAAGCCATTGGCATATGTAAAAAAAGCGTTTTACATACAAAAAAAATAGATATTTATAGATTTAAATGTAAAAAAAAGGCTAAGTTTTTACCTAAAAGAAAAACGCATAAATATTTAAAGAAAAAAATATATTAGCATACAATATAATGATATCGTATATGATTAAAAGATTTAGTAAAACTAAATCTATATTATGTATTCCAATACTTATGCCTATTGATGAAAATACATGCGTATATCATTTTAATACAACATATTGTATTAAAAAAAATACGAATTATACTGAAATGTCTAAACCATTATCTCCAAGACCTAGTAAATTATGCTATATATAATCCCATTCTAGGACGCCTTGTCCAAGGGGAATAATCAATTCTTACGGGTTTTTTATTTACTGGAACAGAACTTACTGGAACAGAGGTGGGTGTTTTAAGCAATGTTATTTGTTTTTTAATTTTTTCAATATCGGATGATAAATTATGAATTTTTTCTTTATTTTCTTTTACAAGCTTTTTATGCATTCTTCGTTTATACGGAGACATAATATTGGTATCCTTGTCATTTTCGTTGTACAATATTTGTACCTTATCTCCTAATTCAAGCATCTTTGCGCGCAATAATTCTATTTGCGACATTATATTATATATAAATATTTTAATTATAATATAAATACATTTTATATACTATATTATAAATGGTAACTTCATATGAAATTTCAAAAATAAATATATCTTCTAATATATATTACTTTCTAAATATTTGCGGTGTGCTTTTTGGAACAATGTTAATGGGATTTTTACAACTTATATTATGTATGAACAATCAGTTATGTGATGTTACATTTCACTATTGGGATTTATGTATGGATAAGTGTGAACGCAAGAGAGTTATTTTAGATAGAGATAACAAGGATACTTATATTATTCGATATTATTTGTTGCATAAAGATAGGTTGGAATCATCTTATTTTAATATATTTTTACATAAAATTGTTAAAAGCGACGATGATGATTCATTACATGACCATCCATGGAGCTTCTTTAGTATTATTTTGAGTGGAGGATATTATGAATCGTTATTTAAAAGAGGTGAAACGACAAACAACATTATCGGAGAAACACTTACATGGAGACCCGTTGGTTACTACTCAAAAAATAAGGCTACATATTGTCATAAGATTTCGTTAAAAAATAATACTCCGTGCTGGACGTTATTTTTTGCTTTTAAACAAACACGGCCGTGGGGATTTTGGAAAAAAGACGGCGAAAATAATTATACTTGGATTGAATCAAGTGAATATTTTAAAATAGATTAATTATCCTTATTTAAATAATCCATGACCTGTAATAACAGGAGTTCGGAGTGTGTCATTTTTTGAAAAATTATAACATTATTCATTTTCAATTTAAACAATCTATTACGATTGTTGCGACACGTTAAACATATATCGTCATTTGACATCTCCATAGATACAACTATTCCGCCATTACATAGCTTAATTGACTCCGGGTTTGTTAAATTAATCCACCGTATATATGATCCAAATTTTATATCATCTAATTCATCTACAAAACGATATGTTTTTAATTTTTTATGGTAATCTTTTAATTGTTCTCCGGTTATACCTGCTTGCTGTAATATATCATTCTTAATATTTTTAATATCTGATGGGTTTAATTTTAATAATCCCTTATTTTCATCATTATTTAATGCTTTCATTAAAGAATCTATGTCTAAATCTTCCATATTATATTAAAAGAGATATGTTTAATATAATAATAAAATTGAACTATATTTATTATTATGATGTATGTTAATCATCATGAACAATTCTAACAACGGACGCGAAACCACAACCACGAAAGCCCAGGTTGTGATAAGAGATGTAGAATCTATTGGTGCATCGCCTAAATCGGAAAGTTACGATGATGCCGCAGCATGTTGTCTTGCTACAGTAGGAATATGTAGCACACTATCTATTGTTGGCGGAGTAATTGTATATACGGTATTCTGCATCATGGCTTTATGTTCTGTGAGTTTACGAACGACGCAAAATCATTGCGAAGAATCTAATATGTGGATTTGGTTACTTGTCATGATAATTAACAATGCTGCAAGTGGTTCTGCCAATTCTTCGTCAAAAGAGGGAGACCTATGTGTTGCATTGTGTTCTTTAATCATATCTCTCGGACTTATTGGATGGGGTTCATATGAAATGTGGGGGGTATCTTGCGCTAATAATTTAAGCAAATATCTTGTATATCAAATGACTTTCTCAACTCTTATTATAAGTTATTCATTGATTGGGTCGTTTATTATTGGAGGCGTGATTGTTTATTTCAAAAAAAAATGATAAGATAATATATGTATAAAAAATGTGCAATTGAATTTATAGGCTCTATATTTTTTATTTTTGTAATTATTGTCACTAGAGCTGCCATTCCAACTGGTTTAGCATTAATGTTATGTATATTAATAGGGGGAAATATTAGCGGGGGTCATTTTAATCCCGCAGTTACAATTGCGTTGACTTTAAATAATAAAATAGCGCCTAAGCAAGCAATATTATATATTATAGCTCAAATATTAGGGGGTATTTCTGGGGTCCTTTTGCATAAACTTATTTTATAAATATATAAACATTTTAAGCTTATATATTTAATGAACGACATACCGTCAGATATATATTGTATTATATCTTCCCATTTAGAATTAATAAATATATTACATTTATGTCAATGCAATACATATCTTTTATCTACTTTAAAAAATGATTTGCAAAATAAAATTAAAATGAAAAGAAGATGGGTAGAAAAACACATTGTACCAATGTTACATAAAATTATGAATGGTATTCATATATTAGTTTTTGCTCCTTTTATAAAATATAAACCATGTTTTAGTGGATTAACAGGATATTTAGATAATATTAAAACGGAAGATTTATCTTACCCCATTATGATTGGTCAGGATGATTCTAATCGTTCATTTATAGTATTTAAATTGAAAACCGGAAATACTGTTAACAATTATAGGATTCATGTAAATACATTATTTCAAAGATATTCCGACTGTAAACATACATGGACGTCTGCAACTAATACTCGTTTTTTATTAACAAACGAAACCGGATTATGTACTTCTGTAAATAAAATATATCATATACTATTAGAAAAAAATATAAAAAATCTTTTAAATAAAGAAAACTATGTATTAAATTATACTATAAGAAATGAACTAATAAAAATACATGATATTGAGCTGTATTACCATGATGAACCTCCGAAACCACCGCCTAATACACCATTTGCCGCCATAGGCTCAGGTGCAGCCATTTGAACGGGCGGTGGTCCATTAGGCTGTCCACCGGGAGATGCTGCACCAACCATAGGAGTAGCTGGTCCGCCATACATTTGATTAAAATCGGGGACTTGTCTAGTACCTACATTTGGCATTACCGTATTTGTGTCTAAATAATCAGATTGGCTGTTTTGGTGTTGCTTTTTTTTATCTTCTTCGCCTTCATCCATACCTTCCATTTGTTTAAATCCTATGCGTTTTCCAATACGCGAAGTTAATATATTAATTTTAGCTCCTAATTTTGTTTGCATGGTCAATATTAAAAACATAAATGGTAATAATATAGTGGTGAAATTCATTTCTTCATAATGCTTACCACTATATGTGGGAATAAATGTAATTGTTTTATGTATAAACCAAATAGCCGCGTAAATAAATAATAATTGGCCTATTACTTCTACTAAAATAGTTACACTACCTTTTAAAGAGTCTTCTTCTGGAAACCAATTTTTAATTACTTTTAATACAAGTACTAATGGTATAATGGTTAAAAATCCATATTGAACCATATTTAACATTAAATCTTTGTTTGTTTCATTAAATTCAAATACATGCGTAAAAAAATTTACTTTGTCTTTTGATCCTGCAGACATTTTATTTTCAATGCTTTCCATATGTTTTAAGAAAAGAAATTAAATATTTAAAACAATAGTTTTACAGTTTCCTAAATAATATATGCAATTATAGGAATTAATATACAGAATAAACACCACAGTGTAGTAAAGATTCCGCTAAACGTTAAAAAAGTTCTCGCTTTTTGTAAATAAACCACAAATATTGTAAATAATGTAATAATACCTACTGCATAAGCGATTAATGTCATTTTTTTATTTTTTAAATTATAAACATTAACTATAAGAATAATCATAAGAATCCAATATATAGCTCTATATGATGGTGTATCACCATTTTCTTTAGAAGAAGGCCATAATAATTTTCCCGATTTATCTATTGTAGTAATAGCATTTTTATTTTTAGAATAAATAAATTTTTTTCTGTTTAAAAATAAATATATGATACAAATAATTATTAGCCAATATGGTAACGACTGTTTATATACATAACTATAAATACATAAAAATAAAATTGGCTGTAACATTGTAATCAATATAATGAAATAAGATGCTTTATAATTAATGTCAATATCATTTAAATTTCTCCAAATAAAAAATTCCAACAATTGAATGATTATTATAAATATACTTATTAATCCAAAAAACAAATTAAATTTAATGTGACCTTTTTTTAAATTCAAAATCGTAAATAATGAACCTACAATAAATGCAAATATGGACGTTTCTTGGTTAAAACACATATACATATAAAATAAATTAAAAATTTACACTATAATTATATATATGCTAAAAAATCTGATTTTGGCAAGAAAGTATAAACACGAAGAAGATCAATACATTGAATTAATTAAAGATATATTAAATGAGGGAACAATGATTTCTGGTAGAAATGGCAATGTATTAACGGTATTTGGCTGTGCAATGAGATTTAGTTTAGAAAATAATAAAATTCCTTTATTGACAACTAAAAAAGTAGCTTGGAAAACTTGCCTAAAAGAGTTGTTATGGTTTATAGAAGGAAATACTGATAACGCAGTACTACAAGAACAAAATGTAAAAATATGGGACGGAAATGCTTCTAAAGATTTTTTAAAACAACAGGGCTTGGATTACGATGAGAACGATTTAGGTCCAATATACGGTCATCAATGGCGACATTTTAATGCTCCTTATACATCTTGTAAAACAGATTATACTAATGAAGGAATAGATCAATTAAAAAATGTGATAGATTTATTAAAAAATCCAGAAACTAGACATTCCCGACGAATTATTTTAAGCGCATGGAATCCATGTCAATTAAAAGAAATGGCGCTACCGCCTTGTCACGTATTGATGCAGTTTAATGTGCTAGACAACAATAAATTGTCTTGTTCTTTATACCAACGTAGTGGGGATGTTGGTTTAGGGGTACCTTTTAATATTGCTTCTTATTCTTTTTTAACACATATAATAGGACATTTATGTAATTTAGAACCTTATGAATTTGTATATTATTTAGGAAATTGTCATATATATGACGATCATTTGACTGCTTTAAAAGAACAGACCTTAAGAGAGCCTCACTTATTTCCGACCATTCAAATAAAGGGGGGTCAAAAAAAAATAGAAGATTATAAATTTACAGATATTACAATAGAAAATTACACTCATCATTCTCCAATTACAATGGTAATGCGGAAATAAGTAAAATTGATTATACACATTATATCTATATGAGTTCATCCAGCTCTTTAGCAGCAGCAAGAAGAAGACGCGCAATGCCCCCAAATCAACAACAACAACGTGTATCAGAACCTCAAAATGTAGTACATTCATTTCAACACGATACACAACCCGGGGTACCAGCTCAAAATATGCAGTCTAAAGCATCAACTCCTATGCAATTACTCACTCAACATGATATGAGAATTTTTAGTATAGAACAAAACATGACAAATTTAGGAACACGAATTGATTTGGCAAATAATGAAAGTGCAAATGATGGTATGGCTGAATCTGTAAATAGCATGAATTCACGTATTACAGAACTTGAAAATAAGTCGCATTTAAATCAATCTGAAAATATATCATACTTTAAAGAAAAATATATAAATATTGAAAAACAATTGGGAGATATGAAAAAATTATTATTAAAAGTTCAAACATTTGCAATGGAAACAAACCTTGCTTTTTTAAAACACAAGAATTCTTTAACGCCTTCATTAGAAACAATTATTGCAAAAAATGAAGCATTGTATAATACATCAAATAATCCGGTTAATAATGTTCTTCCTAAGATGGAAATTTCTGTAGATGAAAATAATATAATATTAAATTCCGTTCAAGAAAATACTAGTTTATTAAGCGATAATGAGACACTAGATGATGAAATAGCTGTTTCAGTTACAGATACTAACGATATCGAATTAACAGAAGATGGGTCTGAATTACTAGACGATAATAAAGAAAATTGAAAATAAATAAATCATCTATTTCTATATAAATGAATTGTACTATACCACAATCACAAAACAAGCAATTTGTAGGCTTGTTTAAAAACTATAAACATATATCAGAATATATTTCAATATATGTTTATACAAATAAAATTTATCTACAAAATATGGATAATAATCAAATTTGTTTATGTGATTTAACAATTCTATCGGATTGGTTTGAAGAGTATAACGGAGAAAATGATTTCTGCTTCCACATTAAAAGCGAGCACTTTTCTAAAATATTGGCTACTCATGAAGAAGGGCAGCAAATTAATTTAAATCTTCCTTCATCTTCTG
>MDTB01143274.1_pt1 | contig 34591 bp, 32 predicted proteins | sample 811161 | NCBI WGS metagenome assembly MDTB01 (sample SAMN05326650, study PRJNA326480) | marine metagenome | isolation source: seawater | place: Mediterranean Sea | collected 2009 | reverse complement strand
TCGGATGCACTCATGGCGAATAAAGCGGATATCTCTGAGCGCCGGGCAAGTATTATTAAAAATCGCGAGGACATGTCGGAAAACCGCAGTAATATTTAAAGAGTTCAGAATCGAGTCACCTTGACAACAAGCATGAGACGCATCGATCAGAAAACAAACCAAATTGGATATGTGTAAATAATAGTATGCAAATGCTGTAGCCGATTGTGGTGATCAATGTCACCAAAGCTACTCCGCATATTGGAATAGCTTTGGCGAGACATTGAAAACAGTGGCGTTGGATTTTAAAAAAAGTCTGTAAATGATTGCACTAACGAAATTACACTTGCTAATGTGCGAAAACGTTATTGCATACCTCTCGTGAGACGGGAAGTTTGGGAAATACTCGACAAATCTGGCTTCCGAAACTTTAAAGTCATTCGATCGCTCTCCCCAATTGCCATATACCTTTCCTTGTCTCGATCGCCTAAACGTAAAGAGGGTGGTAAAGTCCAGACACCTTTTTCATAATTCTTTGTATCTTTGGGGTTGGCGTTAATCTCGGACTTTGCTTCCAAGAAAAAACCAGCTTTTTCAGCAACTGAAATAACATGTTTTTCTGAAACATATCCGGTGGAACCCGTTGTATCTGCTCCAATATTTGCACGATGCTGCACCACTCCAAGTATTCCATTTGGCTTAAGTGCTTCGTAGAAGAGTTGAAAAGCAGAATGTTCTTTCCCATTCCTCACCCACCCATGAATGTTTCTGAATGTGACAATGGCATCCACAGACTCTTTAGAGACAGTGAATTTGTCCTTTCCGGCATCAAAAATTTGAATAGAAACATTTGAGAAGAGGTCTGCATCGGAGTCTAAAAGTTTACGAAAGTTTTTTAATGAATTTTGGCGATACTTACTAGACGAAGAAGGATCAAAATGCGCGGCTATCAATTCACCATCGAAATAACCAGCTAAAAACTCAGTGTACCAGCCTTTACCGGGTGATATTTCTACTACGGTCATCTCGGGATTTAAACCGAAAAAGGTAATCGTCTGAACTGGATGTCTGTATTGGTCGCGAGATGTATCCCTAGCAGCATATGCATCGCACGCTATTAAATGCAGGGTGCTTAATGAAATTAAAAAGCTGTAAAAAATACGATACGATTTCATTCGAATTGACCTTTAATTGAACATTGTGCAATGTTAACTAACATTTTTTTTTTCTTCAAATTTCAACATAAGGTTTCTTTAAAATTATTTGTTGTTATTTTCAAAGGCATATAGATTTTTAGTAGGAGGGGAAAAAGGAAAATATTTAACCGTTTTGTCAAACTATTCTCATAATTTTTTAATTGATTGAAAAAAACTATCGCTTTCTGGGGGGCAAGTCTTCACTCTTTTTGAAACAACATCCATTAGAGCGTGAGACGTGTTGTTAAAATGCCTCTTGATATCGGAATTTAATCTTATAGTCTGTAGCCATTTGAAGATTATTTTTATTTTGTTGTACAGAAATTATAACCTCCAAGCTAAGTCGGTCATTTTCCCCGTGTAACAGTGTAGCTAGGAGGTTTGCACCAAAAAAGCAAGGTATAGCTCTTTTCCTCCATAATTTTCGGTATTAACGGTTTGTACGGGTGCCGTCACTGAGGGATTCTTGCTTGAAATTTTTTTTTCATGGTTTAATTATAACCTCGCTGATACAGATAATTGTCGGCTAATTTCATATTGTGGCCACGTCGTAATGGCATACTGATTACCCAATGCCCAAGTATCTTTAGCTACAACATTTTTCGTACGAAGCTGATTACCGCAAAATCAAACTATCGGTAACTTTTCTTACGTTAGTGATACCAAATGCAAATCTGGATACGCGATCTCCTGTTTGCATAGCATATAGAAGAACCATTTTCGTTGTCTGTCTCATTGGGGTTAACACGTTGTCTTTCATATCTTTTTGGCTAAATGATTTTTGAAAAGTTATTTCCCCACTTCACCGAGATGTATCATCCTCTTCAAGTTTGATTAGTGCACTGAGTGTAAAGTCATTCACCTCATTTGCAGATGTGCTGAACTTACTGACTAGATCTCGACTTATCGTCGCTTGATGATTAATTAAATCCATATCTTAAGGAATAAAATTAATAATAGGGGTTAGAGTTATTTTGTTAGTTGGTGTAAACATCAATCCCATCATCGTCATTTTCATATTTATTTTTTCGGGGACAATAGGATGTGTTGCTAGCTGGCTACTCAAAGAGTTTGGCATTAACATTACATTAGCAGCTGAGATAGCATTACCGTTAAAAATGTTGCCAGACATTTCTATATGACTTTGCCGCGCCGATATCATCCATTCACCTTTTTTATGATAGTGATCAAACATTACACCTATTGGGGCATTGTCAACGGCCCTCAAAGTAGCCATATCATCAGCGACGGAATTAGGTCCAAGTATTATCAGAAATAAAAAAATGTCTCATGGATGCTCGATAAATATTAATATGAAATTTTAGTTGTGTTGATGCTTATTGCGATACCTAAAAGGGTACTTTTTGTTAACGATTTTTTGGTACAATGCTTGTATGACGAGTAATCCATGCCATAAGAAAAAGGTCGCTTCTTTACGGAGAGTGATAGGCCAGGTAAATGGGGTTATTAGGATGATTGAGTCGGGGGAATATTGTATTGATATACTCAATCAGACTAAGGCTGCGAAAAATGCACTGAACACCGTTGAAACGAAAATCCTAGAAACGCACCTAACGCATTGCGTACAGGAATCTCTTTCAAACAGAGATGACGGAAACACCAAGATTGAGGAGTTGATTAAGGTTTTGAAAAGAAATTAACTGGGAATAATAATCTAAGCTTAATGAATCAAGGATTCGTGTTTTAACTTTTCTTTTTATGGTTTAAATAGTTTTCTTGGGTTATGTTTTTGACTTAGGTTTTTTATGTCTGGGATTTGGTTGACTTTTCGATTCTTCACTGAGACCGTGTTTTATTGACAATTATTTAGTAGGAGCATTCATGTCCATTTTTGGAAAAGACGAAGTTGCAGTGCAAAAGTTCTCAGAAAGCTTGCCTTTACCAAAGTTCGACGTAGATAGCTTCAATCGACCGAAAGCGCTCCATCTAGCGAAAGTGGCTATTGTCACCACTGCTGCGCTTTATAGAGAGGGTGGTGATGGTTTTACGCTAGGAGATAGTGATTACCATTATGAGACGTTTTCGAGAGCGTCAAGAGATTTAAAACTCGGACATCATAGCGTTAACTTTGATCGTGGCGGTTTTGCCGCTGACATTAATGTGGTCTATCCAATTGACCGTCTTGAGGAGCTTCGTGAAGAAGGGGTAATCGGCGATGTTGCGGATAGCCATTATTCCTTCGCGGGAAACCAACCAGCAACCTTGTCAGAAATCCGCTTAGACTCAGGTCCATGTTGTGCGAGAGACATGATAAAAGAGGCTGTAGACATTGTTTTACTGACCGGCACATGACCTCTTTGCCCGCGTACCGTGTGTACGCTCGCGCATATTTTTGAGGCAGAAGGGCTGTCGACCGTTGTTCTCACTCCTATCAGGACTATTGCAGAACGAATGAGAGTTCCAAGAGCACTTTACACGCCTTTTCCGTTAGGCCGATCGTTGGGAAAACCAAGAGATAAAACATTTCAATATAAAGTTTTGAAAGCGGCTTTTTGTCTATTAGAAGCACCGAGAGGGCCAATCATAACTGAGTTCCCGGTCAGAATAAGTTCAGACAATACTGAGCCACTGCTATGTACTCTTCCCCCAAGAATGGACATAAATGTGCATCCCGCTGTGGATGAGGCGAAAGCTTTGAAAGCGGCCTATGATCGCGCCTACAAGCAAACTAAAAGAACGTCTGTTGGAATGCAGATTGGTGCTGAGGAAGTACCAGCAGCACTTGAAAAATTTTTACAAATAGTTGAGGGCGCAGACTGGAGTATTGTCGGGTTCTCGGCGGAATCAATTTATGGCACAGCGCATGATATACGATCTTACTATGAAGAAATAAGCTGTGAACTAGCGAGGGGGGTAATTGGTTCCTGGGCGACTGAGGAGTGGTTTTACGATTCTACGGAGGCAGGGCAATTAATTTTATGTGCCAGAAGAACCATGAGACAAAAAGATGTCGCCCAATCAATCTGGTTTGGACTTGCTCCCGCGGGTAGAGAGTAATTCTCGATCTCAGGTTATTAGGATATTAAATCTTTAACTAAAAGATGATTACTATGCAGGTTGTGCAACCAGTACGAAAAAAACGTTTTACCTCTGAGCATTTAAAAGCATGGGAACGAGATGGAGTCGTAGTCATTGAAAATTTTTTCGATAAAAGTGAAGTGGTGCCGGTTTTTGATACTTTTGTTGCACTGTACGGAGATAAGGGGTCCGCTAAACATGATGATGCTCTGTTAGATGAACTCCGATTCAAAAAGCAATTCGAATTTATAGATATTTTACCATATGAATCAGGCATAGATTTAAACTTAATCTCTCTTCACCCTCAGTTGATAAGTTTTGCTAAAGCTTTGTTAAAAGAAGAAGCTGTGCATTTATACCAATCGCACACTTGGGCTAAATTCACAGGTGCAACTAACTATGATCAGGCGTTTCATTGCGATTTTAATAACCACACCTTAACTGTTCCCTCCACTCAACTAGGTTTTGGTACAGTAAACTTTTTAATCTACCTATCGGACGTTTACGCAGATCTTGGTGCCTTTGAGTATGTTCCAAGGTCTGATTCGTCAAGGATTTTAGGCTCTAGAGCAATACAAATCTCAGAGAATTATAAAGCGCGGCAATCAGAGTTATCCGAATGTGCCAAATTAGTGGAAGCCCCCGCAGGTTCACTGATTGTTTATGGACTTGATGTTTTCCACCGCGGCACTAACCTGATACGCTCTGAAGGATGTCGGTACTCAATGACCGTGAGCTATAAAAAGTCAGGGAATGATGCAATTGGATTTCATGTTTGGCAGTCAAAAAATGAAAGTAACTGGAGCTTGATTTTTGAATTTGCAACACCTTACCAGCTGAATTGCCTGGGGGTACCACTACCAGGTGACGAGTTTTGGAATAAAACTACGATTAGCCAAACGCTAAAAAGGTGGCCTAACTGGAATTCAGAGCCATATATATTAGCTTTGGAGCGATAGGTTTGCGATTGCAACAGTTCTGCGAGCAAGTTCCGAAATCTTGTTGTCTTGGAAGCCTCTGACCGCGCTTTCTAATCGGTCATTGAATACGCCTACCCATTTTTGCGGTAGTGATTTCGCACCAGTTACAATCCCCGCAACCGAGCCTGCCGTTGCTCCGGTACAGTCGGTATCCCAACCACCAAGAACAGTAGTAACGATTGTATCCTGGAAATTCAAATTCCCTTTGAGGATTCCTAGGACTATCAGTGCGGCGTTTGGTATTACATGAACAGGATTATAATGTCCATAATGATTTTGCACTCTTTCCCAGACACATTCCCAGTTGTCTTCTGTTATTGACCAAGTCACCACGTTATTTACCGCCTCTGATAAGCGACAATTTATTGGAATTTCTGAAAGACCAATTTGAATGATCGTTATTGGATCATCCGAGAGATAGGATCCGGATATCATTGCGGCGACAAACATCTCCCCGTATATACCATTCTTTGTAGCAGAAACGCAGGCGTCATTAAACGCTAGTTCAGCTGCTTTTTCCGGCCATCCCGGACAAACATAACCCCAGATGTCAGCACGAATTTGTGCGCCAATAAATTCTCGGTAAGGATTGTTATAACTCCCGGAGCGAGGAGGATTGACCCTGTTTAAAAGATTTCGGTACGCAATATGTTCCGCTGTATATACAAATTTAGCAGGGATTCTGTTAAGCCAAGTTTCAGCTGTATCCAACGATGAAATGTTTAGGCCGCATCGCTCAAGTGTTATCAGGCCTAGAATTGTGTAATCCATGTCGTCGTCGCGATTCATATAACTAATACGCTCTCTGGCACAATCTATGCCAGAGAAATACATTTCTTCAGGATGTTTATCTGGAAACCCTTTTCCAATTGGAATGTAATTGTCTAATGGGAGAGCATTATAAAATGCTAAGTAATTGTGGATAGCATTTTTGGTCCACTTTTCTACAGGTTTCCCAAGTGCGCAGCCTGAACACCTTCCCAACCAACCACCGTAAATTCGGTCATAGAGATCAATCGTGGGGTCAAGTGATTCTCGTCGTGGACCATCTGGCCTACAAGATCTTATTTCGCCAAGAGTTGATGGTTCCGAATATTGAAAATTTGGATCAAAGTCTAATGTTTTTAACCTATCACGTAATTTATAAAGCGTTGATTCATCCTTTTCAGAACGAGCCTTCAAAATTCGATTTGTAATTATTTTGTCTACCAAAAACCCTTCTTGTTTGAGCTGGGTGCATTCTTCTAGTATTAAATAATCGATTTCTTCCCAAAACCCCCAAAGTGAATGTTTTCGCTTATTCTTTTTAAACACATTTTTTTTCATGAACTATTTGCTTTAGCATGTCGCTTCGTTTGCAAGCTGGGTAAAAAAACCCAAACCAGCATTTGGTTAAATTTTCAAAAATATCATCAACATCCGCAGGTTAGAGGGAATAGGCCGGCATGTCTAGCGTGCCAAGTGGTGAGGAGTATGTTGGTTTCGCTCACATGTCAGTGCAAATTAACACAAAAAAATATATCTTAAAACAAGATACAGCGACAGGAAATGGAGTCTGCTATTCATAGTTTGGTGATATCGACATCGGTAGAGACAAAAGAGTTTGTATGGGCGAATTGTTGGGTACGAGGATATGTTTCCGAGTGGTTACAGCTTGATTATGTATTGTCATAACTGAAAGGGAGCTGACATACTGTGAGACGAAATAATGTTTATAACTTTTTGATGTGATACGTCGAGCAAGGGCCATCGGGACTGAATTCCGACTCCCTCCTAAAAACTACCATCCTTTCGCGTTAGATGACGTTCAAAACGCGTTTCAGCAATTTACGAGTTCAATTATTCCCGAAGAAGTAATAATTTCTAGCGAAAAGCCAAGTGCTACTTTGCACTTATTTTCACTCTTTGCTTGTAGGATTTAAGACAGGCTATGTCCAAAGTTATTTTGATTCTCTTGCCGAGCTCACATGGTATGGAAGATAACTATGTTTTATTGGGTAATAAGGCTAACAGCTTCGTGTACACGGGTAATCATCGGTAGGAGACTAACGGAAGAAAATTTTGATGACTTGTCGGCTTTGTCTTATTTACTGACTCAAATAGCAAGAAATGACCGCATTTTTTGCGGCTAAAATGAAACTTATTAAGTTATTAGATCAAGTTGGGTCCTCACTGAAATTGAGATATCCGATGACGCTTACAACGCATTTCATATCTTTACCGTTTCACCAAAATCGTAGGCTACTATTAAAAAGGTAACTAGCTTGTTTGATCGCCGCTTCTGGACCTTGCTACTAATTTACGAATGTATTAAATATTTTTTTGTTATCGATGAGATAGACACGAGTGCCCCTAAACCAACTTTTTAACATGAATTTAAAAGCGTATTTTTCATTGATTGAGTCGACACTTTCAGTGGCGGTGAACTTAACCAGATTCCCTATCGTATGCCACATTATAAATAGATCTGGTTAATAATTAAAAGCAAGCTGGATAGTTAAAAATTCATTAGAAAGCAATCAATTTTTTTAGTTGGAAAATGCCAAGCGTTTGGTGACGCATGCAATTAATCTTATGACACGAAAATCACATATTTTAATTATTATAGCGAGCGTATTAACTTCTCTTGCTGTAGCGTTACTCATAGGTCAGGGAGGGGCTTACTTTCGTGGAGTTCCCGCTACGATGGTTTGTTGCATCGTTGTGTTCGTCTTTCAATGGTTGGCGTTTCTACCAGCTTTTTATTTTCAGACAGAGCGTTATTATGATCTGATTGGAAGTGCATCCTATTTATGTTTAATCAGCTTAGCACTATTACTATCGGGATCACTTGATGTCCGTGATTCAGTGATTGCTCTACTTGTTGGTATTTGGGCTCTAAGACTAGGAACGTTTCTATTCTTTAGGATAAAAAAGCAGGGACGAGATTCTCGCTTTGATAACATAAAGTCAAATTTTTGGTGGTTTTTGATGACGTGGACTCTTCAAGGCTTGTGGGTATTTATCACTTTAGCTATGGCGCTGGTAGCAATTACTAATAATAGTAAACAGGAGTTCGGGTTGCTCGGTTTGGTAGGTATTGCAGTGTGGATTTTTGGTTTTTCTTTTGAAGTCGTTGCGGATCGCCAGAAAACTGACTTTCGTCGGATCGATGGGAACTCACGATCGTTTATTACTACTGGGCTTTGGTCCTGGTCGAGGCATCCTAACTATTTTGGTGAGATTGTTCTTTGGGTGGGCATATCGTTGATTGCCGCACCAGCAATCTCGGGCTGGCAATGGATCACCTTGATATCACCATTATTCGTTGCTTTTTTAGTAACAAGAGTAAGTGGGGTGACCATACTAGAAACGCAAGGGCTCAAGCGTTGGGGAGACGATCCGGCTTACCAAAATTATTTGTCGCGTACTTCTTGCATAATTCCGACTCCTCCTCGATTTAAATAATGAATTGCACTTGTTTTTTATTGCTCAAACACTTTTTTTATTGCTCAGCCCCAGAAACGTAAAGCTTTCGTTTGGATACCGGGGTTCGAAGTGAGGCGAGACCTGCTTTTAAACGCTTCAAGTGTTCGTCAAGCTTGGTTCCCTTTCTTTGTGCCACACCCATGGCAAGAACATCAATTACAGCGAGATGCGCAATCCGCGCGGTTAGAGGGATGTAGATTTGATTATCCTCTGGAGAATCTACTTTGATTGAGATATCTGCCGTAAGTGCGACTGGTGAGTCAGTGGGTGCTAACGCTATTGTTATTCCGCGAACATCTTTAACTAGTCGCATAGAGTCGAGGAGAGCCTTACTACGACCTGATTGAGATATTGCGATCACCACATCTCTCGGCTGGAGGGACGTCGCGGAAATATTTTGGAGGTGCGGGTCCGAATATGCAGCTGAAGTAATTTGTAAACGAAAAAATTTATGTTGCGCGTCGAAAGCAACTGCCGCAGACGCCCCAAAGCCATAAAATTCAACTCTTTTTGCTTCAGTGATGGCCTCGACGGCAGAATCCACATCTTCTAATACAAGAGAATCTCGAACTTTTAAAAGGGTATCTACTGTTGAATCAAAGACTTTGTGGGTATACTCTCGAGTGGAATCGGCATCAGTTACTGCGATTTGACCAAAACTTGGGCTGAAAGCTAACTGTTGCGCAAGCGCCAGTTTGAAATCTTGAAAACCGTGGCATCCTACAGCTCGGCAGAAACGGACCACGGTTGGCTCACTTACGGAGGCATTTTGAGCTAAGTCAACAATGCGCATTCTGATAACGGCGAACGGATCCTTCAACACAAATTCAGCTACTTTCTTCTCGGATTTACGTAGCTTTTCGAGAGAATCGCTAATAGTTTGTGTCAATTGTGCGGGCTTCATCGTTTCAGATTAGCGTTCCGGTAAAATAATTACAACAGGTGTTTGTACACTAAGGTGACATAAAAAGTTTTAAAAAGTAGTCTGAATTTCGATGTTAATTGGCGAATACTGTAAGATAAGTCCTTAAACTTTAAAAAGTACAAAAATGGATGTCACTACGATTTTAGAGAAGCTAAATCCCGCTCAACAAGAGGCAGTGGTTAGTGATCGGAAGCATTTACTTGTTTTAGCTGGTGCGGGTAGCGGAAAAACTCGGGTTCTGGTGCATCGCATCACTTGGAAAGTACAAGTAGAAAATATCGCACCACATGCAATCCTTGCCGTCACTTTCACTAACAAAGCAGCGAGAGAGATGCGTGAGCGAATCGATCGGTTGTTGGGGTTTTCGCTGAAAGGAATGTGGGTAGGAACTTTTCATGGATTGGCTCATCGACTGCTCAAATTACACTGGAGGGATGCAGATTTAGATGAGAATTTCCAAATCTTAGATTCTGATGATCAACTTCGGTTTATAAAAAGGATAATGAAGAGTTTACATTTAGATGAACAGCGCTGGCCCCCTCGTCAGGCACAGTGGTGGATAAATGCTCAAAAAGATGAGGGAATTAGGGCTTCTCACATACAGTCGACCGACGATCCATATATTAAAACCATGTTAGATGTATATCGTGAGTACGAGGTAACTTGCAAGCGTTCTGGAGTAATTGATTTTGCAGAGCTTCTTTTGAGGTCATTGGAACTGTGGCGTCAAAATTCAGCGGTGTTGTCTCATTATCAGCAGCGTTTCAAACATGTTTTAGTCGACGAGTTCCAAGATACTAATGCAGTACAGTATGCTTGGTTGCGTGTTCTTGCAGGTAAATTGGGAGAGGTCACTGCAGTTGGCGATGATGATCAATCAATTTATGGCTGGAGAGGCGCTAAGGTAGAAAATATACGTAATTTTCAAGCTCATTTTGAGGAGACTCATCTGGTCCGTCTTGAACAGAACTACCGTTCTACATCGAATATTTTACGAGCAGCAAACGCGGTTATTCAAAGAAATGCTGGCAGGTTGGGGAAAAAACTTTGGACAGACGCTGGTGATGGAGAGGCGGTTGCGCTTTATGCAGCGCACAATGAGCATGACGAGGCGCGATATATAACGGATCGAATAAATAACTGGCTTAGTGATGGAAATCGTCGAGATGAGATCGCTATTTTGTATCGATCAAATCGCATATCCCGTGTCCTTGAAGGAGCCTTACTTCAAGCTGATATTCCTTTTCGAGTTTATGGTGGGCAAAGATTTTACGAGCGTGCGGAAATAAAAAATACGCTGGCATATTTGAGATTGATGGTAGATAGGTGTAATGACAGTGCGTACGAAAGGGTAGTAAATTTTCCGCCGCGGGGGATTGGCGATAGAACGTTGGAAAGCATTCGACAAGAAGCCCGAAAACAGGATAGTTCTTTGTGGGAAGCAGCTTTAGCTATGACTTCAGGAGGACGTCTATCCGGGCGCGCAAGTAATGCTGTTGAAGGCTTCGCCGAGCTAATTAATTCTATGTCGGAGGATTTGACAGACGCAACGCTTGCTAGTTTTGCTGAGACAGCGATCCAAAAAAGTGGGTTGAAAGATTTTTATTGTCGCGAGAAAGGTGAGGTAGGTCTATCGAGAGTGGAGAACCTCGAAGAATTAGTAGCAGCATGTAGGAATTTTTATCCGGATGAGGAAGAGAGGTCTGAACTACTTCAATTTTTAGACCAAGTGTCTTTGGATGCTGGGGACCGACGTGGTGAAGACGGAGAAGATGCGGTTCAACTAATGACACTTCATAGTGCAAAAGGATTAGAGTTCCCTTTGGTATTTATGGTTGCGTTGGAGGAAAATATATTCCCAAGTAAAATGTCTTTGGATGAGCCTGGACGTTTGGAGGAAGAGAGGCGTCTTGCATATGTCGGTATCACAAGAGCGAAGAAAAAGTTGTTTATAAGCTATGCAGAGAATCGGTCTATGTATGGCGCAGGGAGTGAATCATACAACCCTATTTCTCGGTTTATCCGAGAGATTCCTGCCGGCGTACTCGAGGAGGTTCGTCTTCGTAGTGCTATTGTTAGACCCACAAGTCTTGGATCAAGAGGCTTACAAAGCGATGAGGGAGAAGGAACAGGCTTTTACCTTGGTCAACAGGTGAATCATCAAGTTTATGGAGAGGGAGTAATTTTGAATTTCGAAGGTAATGGGCCACGTGCTAGAGTGCACGTAAAGTTTGAGGCGGTTGGTATGAAAATATTAATACTGTCTTCAGCTCGATTGTCTCCGGCTTGATATATTTTATTTGTGAAAGTAAGAGGATTTTGTGAAAAGTGAGGAATTTTAAAAGGATTTTAATATTAGGGTTCTGTGTTTTTTGTCTTTGGGGCTGTGGCTCCAAGGGAGGCGATTCCGGGATCAAAGTAGAGAAAAGCACTGTAGTCTTTGATTGGAAGATGGTGACTACATGGCCCAAAAATTTTCCGGGGCTTGGCACCGCTCCAGAAGATTTCGCTAATATGGTTGGACAAATGAGCGGAGGACGATTGAATATTAAAGTTTTTGGTGCTGGGCAATTGATTCCTTCTTTTGAGGTCTTTGATGCGGTCTCGCAGGGAACGGTGCAAATGGGTCATGGGGCAGCTTACTATTGGGCAGGGAAAGCAAGAGGAGCAGAATTTTTTGCTACTGTGCCTTTTGGGTTGAATGCTCAAGAGATGAGTAGTTGGATTCACCACGGGGGTGGATTAGAACTATGGCGCGAGATGTATCAGCCTTTTGGTTTGAGACCCTTTGCTGCCGGTAATACGGGAGTACAGATGGCTGGGTGGTATAATCGTGAAATAAATTCAATGGCTGATATTGCAGGTCTAAAAATGCGAATACCCGGGCTTGGTGCAGAGGTTATTTCTCGAGCTGGGGCTTTAGCTGTAAACATGCCGGCCAGCGAGATTTACACTGCGATGCAAACTGGGGTGATTGATGCCACTGAATGGGTAGGACCCTACAATGATTTAGCTTTAGGGCTTCATCAGGTTGCGGAATACTATTACTACCCAGGTTGGCATGAGCCGGGAGTCATTGCCGAGTTAATTGTCAACGTAAAGTCCTTCGACAGTTTATCACCTGATTTACAGAAGATAGTCGAAGTGGCGGCACGAGCTATAAATCAAAATATGCTTGATGAATATACGGCAAAAAATAATCAAGCGCTTAAAGAACTCGTCACAGCTCATGGGGTGAAAGTGCGGCGATTACCGGAATCGGTGCTTTTAGAATTGCGAAATATAGCGAATAAGGTGATAAGTGAGCAGGCGAATCAAACTGAATTGACTCGGCGGGTGGCTGCTTCTTTGGAGAAATTTAAATCTGAAGTCATGGCTTATCACGCTATCTCGGAGGAGGCTTTCTACAAGGCGCGCCGAGCTGATTAAAGCTAACATAAATTATGTCGGGTAATTATATTAAAAGTGCAAGGTAAAAGTCGCTTTTTACCTTCGCCAGAAGGTTGGAGAGAATAAGACAAGTAAAGTAAAAATTTCTAAACGGCCGAGTAACATACCGAAACACAAGATCACTTTAGAAAAGTCCTTTAGTTCACCATAATTATTCGCAACTGCGCCTAAACCGGGACCTAAATTATTGAGTGACGCGGCCGTTGCGGACCACGCTGTAACATAATCGAGGCCGTCCGCGAGAAGTAATAGCACCATGAGATAAAATACCGCCAAATATACTCCAAAAAACGCCCAAACAGCGTCAACAATCCTATCTGGGACCTTTCGGTTGTTTATCTTTATAGGCAAAACAGCATTTGGATGTACTAATTGATAGATTTCTCTGATGCTCTGTTGCATTAAAATTAGCATTCGTCCGATCTTTATGCCGCCACCGGTCGAACCTGCACAAGCGCCAAAAAATGATAAAAAAATAAGAAAATACGGCAAAAAGGTAGGCCATGAGTCAAATTCTGCAGTAGCAAATCCAGTAGTCGTCATAATAGAAATTAGTTGAAACGTACCATGAATTATGCTGTCGTCCCATGCGTAAGTGCCACTCGCATATAGAAAAAGACAAACTATCAGCATGCCCGATAGCAATATTGTTAAATACATTCGGGCTTCGGGATCGGTCCAATAAAATAATAACGCGCGGTCGTGCCAAACGGTGTAGTGAAGAGCGAAATTAATCCCTGATACCACCATAAAAAAAGTACAAATAGCGATAATCGCGGTACTGTTAAAAAAACCTATACTTTCATCATGCGTAGAGAAACCGCCTATAGCGACAGTAGAAAAGCTATGAGTAATTGCATCAAATGTAGACATGCCGGCACACCAATACGCGATGGCGCACGCGGCGGTGAGTGTTAGATATATTTTGAAAAGAACCGTTGCGGTTTCGGTAATCCGAGGAGTAATTTTTGTGTCTTTCATAGGGCCAGGCGCCTCTGCTCGATATATCTGCATGCCGCCAACCCCAAGCATAGGTAAAACCGCTACTGCAATTACTATGATCCCTATGCCTCCTAGCCACTGTAGTTGTTGTCTGTAGTACAAGAGCGATTTTGGTAGATCATCAAGACCAGAGAGAACGGTTGCGCCTGTAGTCGTCAAGCCTGAAACTGACTCAAAGAGAGCATCCACGAATGATAGTTCTAATGCATCTGAAAACAGAAAGGGAAGTGTTCCAAATATACTCAATACTAACCAAAATAATACCGTAACAATAAAGCCGTCTCGTGTTCTCAATTCGTAGGAGCTTTGTCGGACGGGTAGCCATATGATTAATCCCGCTAAAAGCGTGATTGAGAACGCGCTCAAAAATATCCCAGTAAAAGGCTCTGAATATATTATGGACACAGCTATTGGAGGTAGCATGGTCACGCTAAACAAAATCAAAAGTAGTCCCAGCACCCGCGCTGTCACAGTGGCATGCATATATGTAACCTAAAAAAAACTGAAGCCCACGGTAAAAAGTTTCTCTATGTCTCGTGTGCGCGCCTTATTAACTAAAAATACAATAACATGATCACCGCTCTGAATAACTGTGTTTCGATGCGCGATGTGTACTTCTCCGTCACGAACCAATGCGGCGAGTGTGGCACCGGGGGGAGAGGGGATATCTTCAATTCTGCGACCGACTACCTTCGAGTTTTTTTCATCACCATGAACTATTATTTCAAGGGCTTCTGCAGCGCCTCTTCTCAGCGAGTGCACGCCGACCGTGTCAGCTTTCCTAACATGTGCAAGCAGTGAGCTAATGGTTGCTTGTTGTGGCGAAATTGCGATATCTATATCTCCACCTTGCATTAGATCTGCATATACCGGGTTGCTAATTAATGTCATGACTTTCTTGGTGCCCAGCTGTTTTGCGAGGAGTGATGCCATTATGTTTACCTCATCATCGTTTGTAAGCGCGAGGAAAACGTCTGCCCGATCAATATTTTCGTCTAGAAGAAGTTCTTGATCAGTGGCAGAACCGTTTAGCACAACCGTGCTATCAAGTTTTTCTGAAAGAAATTCTGCGCGTGCTTTTGATTGTTCGATAATCTTTATGCTGTACTCTTTTTCTAAGGCTTTGGACAGGCGAAATCCAATATTACCCCCTCCTGCAATTATTAAACGATGATAAGGCTTTTCTAGTTTGCGCAGTTCGCTCATTACTTTTCGGATATTGTCCCGTGCAGCAATGAAAAAGACTTCATCGCCATCTTCGATCACGGTCAAGCCAGTAGGAAATATCGCTCGATCTTTTCGGTAGATAGCAGCTACTCGAGCCTCGGCGTTGGGGATATGCTCTTTTAATGTCCGCAGTTCTTGTCCGACCAGTGGACTATTCTTTACAGCGCGTAAGCCCACTAATTGTATTACCCCATGGGCAAAGTCAAGCACCTGTAGAGCTCCTGGTTGAGCAACTAATTTTGAAATATACTCAGTTACAACCTGTTCTGGAGTTATCATGACATCTACAGGCATATGTTTATCATTGAAAAGTTTATTATAAAATTTTTGATTAGTGTAACTATATGCCCTGATTCGAGCTATTTTTGTGGGGGTGTGAAAAAGAGAATACGCAACTTGGCATGCGATTATATTTACCTCATCGCTGTTGGTAACAGCGACTAACATGTCCGCATCTTCTATACCCGCTCTGACAAGAACATCGGGGTGGCTACCAATGCCGGTGACGGTTCTTAGGTCGAGCCTGTCTTGCAATATCATAAGGGCTCTCTCGTCGACATCTATAACCGTAATGTCATTGTATTCTCGTGCTAAGTTTTCGGCGAGAGTCGCACCGACTTGCCCAGCCCCCACGATGATTATTTTCATTAATTTTTCCGATATTTTTTGTTAGAGTAATTTGCTGAGTCTTGCATAATAGAAACCATCATGGCTGTTATTTGTTGGAAATAGTTGGATTCCAAATTTTGTCGATCTTCCCCAACCACAATTTATGTGCTCCACTTGTGCGTCGCAACAGGATTTAAAAAAGTCTTCTACCACCTGATCGTTTTCCTCAGAAAAAACAGAGCAAGTGACATAGAGCAATTCGCCTCCAGGTTTGAGAACTTCCCAAACTCTATTTAAGAGTTTGAGTTGAGTTTGTCTAAGCTTATCAATATCTGAAGGATTACGCAGTATTTTGATATCGGGATGCCGCCTGATCACGCCGCTAGCGGAACATGGAGCGTCAATTAAAACTTTATCGAAAAAAATACCGTCCCACCACGTATCAGTCAACGTGGCGTCAGCAACCTTTAGTTGCGCTTTTATACTAAGGCGTTCAAGGTTTTCTTTAACTAAATTTATTCGCTTAGGGTCTTGATCTAAAGCTACAAGTGCCTTCAACTTTGGTTGCAATTCAATGAGGTGTCCTGTCTTTCCTCCCGGTGCGCTGCAGGCATCGAGTATTCGCTCGCCAGGGGAGGGTCTTAAAAGAGAGGCCGCCAGCTGTGCCGCTTCATCTTGTACACTGCATTCTCCGTTTGCAAAGCCTGGTAATTTCCAAACGTCTAAGGGCAGATTAAGCATTAAACCGTAGTCACTTATGGATGTTATTTCGACCTTGATACCTGCTTTTTGAAGTTTTAATAGGTAATTATCGCGAGAAATTTTTTGTGAATTAACTCTGAGCGTCATAGGCGCACGTTCGTTATTTGCTGCAAGTATTTCAGAAACTAAGGCCTCTGGCCAAGCGCTATTTAAGCGTTCAATCAACCACGGCGGGTGCATTGTTGTGTAAGCTGGATTTTTACAAAGCTTTTTTTCTAGCTCATTTTGTTTTCTTAAAAAATTTCGAAGTACTGCATTGACCAGTGATTTGGCCCAGTCGCGTCTCAGCATTGTGCTTGCTTTTACAGTTTCGTCTACTATCGCATACTTTGGTTTATTGTGGATTAGTAACTGATAGATACCAACGTAGATTAGTGCTTCTATTTCGATGTCCTTCTTACGCATTGGTCTAGTCAACAAGGCATCTACGATTAATTTTATTTTTGGATGTGAGCGTAATGTTCCAAAACAAAGCTCTTTAAGTAAGGCTTGATTGGGGACATCACAATTCTTTAGAGCCTTCGGAAGTTCCGCAGCGAGTGACTTACCATTGAATACTCTCGCGATGACCTTCGCTGCTATGGTGCGCGCGTTCATCTGTCACTTTCCTAGTTGATTACCCTTCGAAAGGAAAGAAGCTTTCGAATTTAGCAAATCGGAAACTTTTGTTCGAGATTTCCCTGGAAATTGTATTTCTTGTAGGAGTAAACATTTGTCACGACATGCAACGCACAATCCCGTTTTATCAGCAGATAAAATGACACCCGGTGGCGCTGTACTTAGTTTTTCAATTAACTTTGCGCGCCAAATTTTTATTCGGATTGAGCTCAGTGTCGTGCATGCAACTGGTGAGGGATTAAATGCGCGTATTTTTCTTTCTATTTGCTGGGCACCCTCAGACCAGTCAATGAACGCCTCTGATTTAGTGACTTTGGGAGCATAACTACTTCGATTATGATTTTGGGCATTTGCGGTTGCCGAACCTAATTTCATCAATTCAATACACCTGAGTAGCGCGGGACCACCAATCTTGGGGAGTGTCATCAGTAAGTCCTCGGCAGTATCTGAGGGCTTTATGCGGTACTGCGATTGACAAATTACTGGTCCAGTGTCGAGACCCTCATCCATCTGCATAATACTAATACCTGTTTCCTTATCTCCGGCTTCGATTGCGCGCTGAATAGGCGCGGCACCTCGCCACTTCGGCAGTAGCGATGCATGGACGTTAATACATCCTAATGCGGGAAGTTTAAGGATGGTTTTTGGTAAAATCATGCCGTAAGCTACCACAATTATTAGGTGAGCATTTAAATCACGTATTTGATCCTCCATGATTGTTGATCTCAACGAAATTGGCTGTAAAATCCGAAGTCCTCGCTCCATCGATAGTAGTTTCACAGCACTTGCAGTTGTTTTTTTTCCTCTTCCGGCTGGTCGGTCGGGCTGAGTCAGAACCGCTGTAACGTTTAGATTCCTTTTCAACAAAAAATCAAGGTGCGAAGCTGCAAACTCAGGGGTACCAGCAAAAACAATATTCAAGCTATCAGTTGCCTATGTACGTTTTTTTTTTGATTTGTTTGCGGATGCGTTGGCGTCTTACTGAGGAGAGGTAGTCGACAAATAATTTGCCATCAAGGTGATCAATTTCATGCTGGATACATACCGCCAAAAGTCCCTCTGCTTCTTCTTCGAACCACTTACCTTTCCCGTCCATCGCTCTTATAAGAACCTTAGAGGGTCGCTCAACTGCTTCGACGACCTCTGGTATAGAGAGGCAACCCTCATCAAAGCTACTCGGCGTTTTATCTAAGATAGCCAACTCGGCATTGATAAATACTCTAGGGTTAATTCTATCACCCTGAAGATCCATCACAATTATACGTTGTTGCACGTCAACTTGCGTTGCAGCGAGACCTATTCCATTGGCATCCCACATGGTCTCAAGCATATTAGTTATCAGATTTTGTATCTTTTCATCTATATTTTCGACTGGCGCAGCTTTTAAGCGTAGTCTTGAATCTGGATACTGTAAAATGCTTAATACGGGCATTAATTCCAATTCTCTCTTTGTTCGATAGGACATTGACCAACGATTTTTGGGGCTCATCGTAACACGGTAACATCCGTTTTCATCTCAAAACTGATCAACATTCGAGGTTATTTTTACAATTATATTTTAAAACATAGCGTTATTTTAATTTGCTCATTTGGATTAATATAACAAATTTTTGTGGTGTTATGTCCGCAAAGCAGTTTTCCTTTGTTTCAGTTTAAACCGCGTTGTTGTGGTGGAACTTGGCAAAAAGTATAAAACTAATTTAAACATTTACTATTTTTTAGAGCAAATTCACTTGAGGTTGCGGTATGGCAGTAGTTCGGATAACCTGCCTCCTTTGAAAGGAAGGTGATACGAACATGAACAAACCATTTGTTGCAATCTTGATGGGATCGGACTCTGATCTTCCCACTGTGGAGGCGAGTTTTACAATTCTAAAAAATTTTTCGGTTCCCTATGAGGTGAAAGTCACATCAGCCCACCGAACTCCACGATCGACTGCGGAATTTGTAGCAGATGCTGACAATCGCGGTTGTGCGGTGTTTATATGTGCTGCGGGCATGGCTGCTCATTTGGCGGGGGCTGTTGCAGCGATTACATTGAAACCGGTCATAGGGCTCCCTATTGACGCCTCCCTTGGTGGCTTGGATGCCCTATTATCTACTGTTCAAATGCCAGCAGGTATTCCAGTTGCAACGGTTGCTATTGGCAAGGCGGGAGCAAAAAATGCCGCTTACCTTGCTGTACAAATACTCGCGGTTAATGACAAAGCACTCCACACAAAATTAATCCGCGAACGAGAGGACGGCGCGCGCAGCGTTATGGTTAAAGACGCCGTGGTGCAGGAAAGTATAGCAAACCAAGCATAAATTATGGACTGGGCAAATCATCCCGGGATCGTCCGGGCGGCGGCCATACTGAAAAAAGAGGGGGTAGTCGCGTGTCCCGCGGAGGGAGTGTGGGGTTTGAGCTGTGACGCTTGGTGTGAAACAGCGATTAAGCGGATATTGGCACTTAAAAATAGGCCGGCAACGAAAGGACTTATTCTAATTACCCACACCGTAGAATTATTGAGACACCTCGCGCCTGATTTAACTGCCGATCAAAGCTCGCAACTTGAGAGTTCTGGCTCAGAAAACCCAGTGACGTGGTTGATTCCTCATTCGGGGCGCGTTTCAACGTTAATAACAGGAAATCATCCGCGTCTAGCGGTACGTATCGTGAGACACTCGCCGATTGCCGCCCTTTGCGCTAAAGTTGGGGTGCCATTGGTATCCACTTCAGCGAATCCGGCTGGATTTCCACCATCTAAGACAGTGGAAGAAGTATTCGGTTATTTTGGTACTGCTGTTGACTTTATTGCACCTGGGCAAATAGGTAATGCAAAGGGTTCTAGTGAGATCAGGGATCTAATAACTTTAGAGGTTGTTAGAAACTCATGAACGCTGATAAAAAGCACAGCGTTAAAGAGTACTTAAGCGTTCTTCAAGATAGACTTTGCAACGTGTTCGGTGGTGATCAGACGCATCTTTGGAATCAACATGAATGGCATAGATCCGAGGGCGGCGGCGGTTGTAGCCGTGTTTTAATGGATGGCTCAATAATCGAGAAAGCCGGCATTAACACTTCACACATCTTCGGCTCTGTACTCCCCAGTTCGGCGACCGAGGCGCGTCCAGAGTTACGAGGGAGAAGTTACGAGGCAATGGGATTATCTCTCGTGATACATCCCCAAAATCCTTATGTCCCTACTGCTCATGCGAATATAAGGTTTTTCGTTTCGGAGAAATCAGGCTGTGACACGGTTTGGTGGTTCGGTGGCGGCTATGATCTGACCCCGTATTATGGAAATAAGGAGGATTGTATTCATTGGCATTCTGCAGCGAAAGCGGCTTGCGATCCGTTTTCACCACATCTTTATAACAGGTTTAAACGGGCTTGTGATGATTACTTTTATCTTCCACATCGTTGCGAAGCGCGAGGGATAGGTGGTTTATTTTTTGATGATTTTAATGAATTAGGTTTCGAGAAAAGTTTTGCCTTGATGCAAAGCGTGGGCAATAGCTTTGAACCTGCATACTGGCCCATTTTTATGCGTCGTTGTCAGCAACCCTTCTCAGATCGCCAAAGAAATTTTCAACTCTATCGTCGAGGAAGGTATGTAGAGTTCAATCTGCTCTACGATCGTGGCACCTTGTTCGGGTTGCAAAGTGCAGGTCGCACTGAATCAATACTAATGTCATTACCTCCGATTGCGAAATGGGTTTATGATTGGGATCCAAAGCCCGGATCAGAAGAGGCAGCTTTGTATGAAAATTATTTGCCTCGACGTGATTGGATTGAAAGTTGATAGGACATGAAACGGTCTAATTGAGTGAAATAAAAACAATAGAAAATCTATTTGGGAGCAGGGCTTTGTCAATGATTCGGGATAAATACGCTGTTTTTGGAAATCCTATAGCGCATAGTCGCTCGCCCTTAATCCATAGCAAATTTGCATCAGATACGGGTCAAAGTATTGAATATGCAGCCCAATTGATTGATGTCGATAGGTTTTCTGATAGTGTGGATGAGTTTTTTCTTAGCGGCGGACATGGTTTAAATGTTACGGTACCATTCAAACTTGAAGCAAGTTCTTATGTTGACCAACGCACGCAAAGAGCGTTTCTTGCGGGGTCAGTCAATACATTATGGCGCAATGCAAAGGGTGTCACCTGTGGCGACAATACCGACGGGGTGGGCTTATTAAATGATTTGAAGCACAACCTTGGGTGGCCATTAAAAGGGTTGAGAGTATTGGTGCTCGGTGCTGGTGGAGCGGTACGAGGGGTGCTGGGACCTTTACTTTGGGAGCAACCGAGTAAGGTGGTTGTTGTTAATCGAACAGTTGTCAAGGCACAAACATTAATGCCCATTTTTTCGACGTTAGGACCGATTACCGTTGGCTCCTATGAGGGGCTGGAAGGTCAGAGCTTTGATCTTGTTATCAATGGCACGAGTGCCAGTCTAACGGGTCAAAAATTATCATTACCGAGTGACATTTTAGCAAGAGAATCGCGGTGTTACGATATGGTTTATTCAAAAAAACCAACTGAATTCATGTGTTGGGGTGCTGCCCTCGGCGCTAAAATGAGCGACGGCTTGGGCATGTTAGTTGAACAGGCAGCGGAGTCGTTTTTTCTGTGGCGCGGTGTTCGTCCTGAGACAAAATCAGTCATTAATGCGGTACGTAGTAATTTATAGTTGTTTTTTAAGCGCTCTCTTCCGCTAAGTAAACATTTTTTAATTTTACGTAATTAGCAGCTGTGTATGAAAAAAATTCTTTTTCGCGATCAGTGATTGGCCGTAACATTCGACAAGGGTTGCCAACGTATACATGTCCCGATATAAGTTTTTTGCCCGGCGGTACTATGCATCCCGCTCCCACTATTACCTCACTCTCGATTTCGGCACCGTCATTTATGATCGCACCGTTTCCGATTAACAATCGATCATCAAGCTTACAACCATGGACAACTGCACTATGACCAATCACAACATCGGATCCGACAACTAGTGGCCATCCATCTTTATTAAATTTGCTTGGATGCGTGATGTGAAGAACAGCGTTGTCCTGAACATTCGTTCGATGACCGACTATGATGCTGTGCATATCACCCCTTATTACCGCTCCCGGCCAGACAGAGCAGTCGTCACCCAACACTACCTTTCCGATTACTACTGCAGATGGGTCTATGTAAACCTTTTTTCCCAGCTTTGGGCTTACACCACGGTGTTTACGTATATTTTTCATTGTATGATTGTAGCGGTGCGGAATCAAATAACCAAGGTGGAGGATTCCAATTGGCCTTTTCAACAAAAAAACGGTTTATTGCTGGGGTAGTCTGTCCGAAATGCTCCGTAATGGATAGATTAGTGGGGTTTTCTGTTGGTGGTGTTGACTTCCGAGAATGCATATCGTGCGGGTTTATAGACCAGCTTCGGATTATGTCTCCACCCAGAGTTTTGAAAACGAGGGTCAACAAAACACCCGTAAAATCGGATGAGGAAGAGAGGCCATTACATCTTCTAGATGACTAAGTAAGAGACCGAACGCCATTTTTACGTCGACATATATTCTAAACGGATTTAGGGACCCTTTGCAGGTTTATGACAAGTCAATGTCTGAAGTCAACTTTTTAATGTCTGTCCCCGTATAAGATAGTGTAAAAGTTTGACTGACGATAAGTAGCCACTGGGATTATAACTTATCGTTATGGAGTAAAGCACACAACTTTGGTAAACTAATACGATTCGGTTATCGGCCATCCTTCGAAAGAACTTTCGGCTAAACAGGCAAACAGGACATTACATATTATAATGGAGATTCATAACATGTTGAAAAGGGCGTTAGCGCTTTTCTTAAGTTGTTTATCACTCATGGGCACTACCAGCTTAGGTGCTGACGGCGATGACCCGAGTATGGGTGGAGGGTTAACTAACCTCAACATGCCAAAGGGTGTAACTGAAGTTAGTCAGGTGGCTTACGATGTCCACATGTTGATGATGTGGATCTGCACCGCTATTGGAGTGGTAGTCTTTGGGTTTATGTTTTATGTGATGTATGCGCATCGTAAGTCTCGCGGAGTGGAGGCAGCAAATTTCCATGAGCATTTGGGGGTGGAGATAGCGTGGACAGTGGTCCCTGCACTCATTTTAATTTTTATGGCGATTCCTGCTACGTCTGCGTTGCTGAAGGTATACGACACGGAAAATGCGGATTTAGATATAAAGGTTACCGGCTATCAATGGAAGTGGCAGTATGAGCATCTTGGGGAGGGTATTAAATACATGAGCGAGATGCGCACCTCCATCGATGAGATTGAAGGTCGTGAACCCAAGGGGGAACATTACCTCCGAGAGGTGAATCAACCTCTTGTGATACCGGTTAACAAAAAGGTTCGATTCCTGATAACAGGAAATGATGTCATACACTCTTGGTGGGTCCCAGATTTCGGTGTCAAAAGAGATGCTGTTCCTGGGTTGTTTACGGCGGCTTGGGCCAGAGTAGAGGAGCCTGGGTTATATGTGGGCGAGTGCACCGAGCTCTGTGGGAAGGGTCACCCGTTTATGCCAATAGTTGTCGAGGTGAAGGAGGAGGATGACTATAATCTATGGCTTGCAGGCAAGAAGGAGGAAGCTGCTCTATACGCGTCTACGATCGGGAAGCAGTGGTCTCATGAAGAGCTTATGTCTAAAGGAGAAGATGTGTATAAGATTTCATGCGCTGGGTGTCACCAAGCTGATGGAAACGGCATATCTGGCATTTTCCCTGCGCTTAATGGGAGTTCGATCGTGCAGGGTCCTGCAGACGGGCATATTGCGGTGCTCATAAATGGGATTGCGGGATCATCAATGCAGTCTTTCGCAGACCAGCTTTCGGAGGTAGATATTGCGGCTGTGATTCATTACAAACGTAATACATGGGATAACAGTGTGGGAGACATTGTTCAACCAATTGATGTACTTAATTTCAAGACCGCGCAATAAACCAGCGCTTTGTAACTTATTTTAGTAGGAGTAAAACTATGGCACACGGTCCGGCAGAGGGCATAACACGGTGGCTATACACCACTAATCATAAAGACATTGGTACACTGTATCTGTGGTTTAGCTTTGCTATGTTTTTGACGGGTGGTTTTTTTGCAATGGTCATTCGTGCGGAGTTGTTCCAACCGGGCGTTCAGCTGGTTCAGCCAGAATTTTTTATTCAGATGACCACAATGCATGGTCTCGTTATGGTGTTTGGAGCCATCATGCCGGCTTTTGTCGGACTCGCCAACTGGATGATTCCAATGATGATTGGCGCGCCAGATATGGCGCTACCTAGGATGAATAACCTTAGCTTTTGGATTTTGCCATTTGCCTTCGCGATCCTCATTTCTACGCTGTTCATGGAGGGCGGCGGCCCTAATTTCGGATGGACGTTTTACGCCCCTCTCTCGACTACATACGCTCCCGATTCTGTTAATTATTTCATTTTTGCGGTCCACATTATGGGTGCGTCTTCAATTATGGGATCGATCAATATTATTGCTACCGTTATGAATATGCGGGCTCCCGGGATGACCTACATGAAAATGCCACTATTCGTGTGGACTTGGCTAATTACGGCATTTTTATTGGTTGCAGTTATGCCGGTTTTGGCGGGTGCAGTGACGATGATGTTGATGGACATCAATTTTGGAACTAGCTTTTTCAATGCCGCGGGAGGGGGTGATCCTGTGCTGTTCCAGCACGTTTTCTGGTTCTTCGGGCACCCTGAGGTATACATTATAATTTTGCCCGCCTTCGGCGTTGTTTCTCAAATCATCCCGACGTTTAGTCGAAAACCTCTTTTTGGGTATTCATCGATGGTTTATGCGACAGCCGCGATTGCCTTTCTATCATTTGTAGTTTGGGCTCACCATATGTTCACCGTTGGGATGCCGATTGCTGGAGAGTTGTATTTTATGTATGCAACTATGCTTATTGCTGTGCCGACCGGAGTAAAAGTTTTCAACTGGATTACGACGATGTACCGAGGCGCGATAACGTATGAAACACCGATGCTTTTTTGTATAGCTTTCGTGATCCTGTTTACTTTTGGTGGTTTTACCGGATTAATGCTGTCTGTGGCCGCGGCCGATATACAATATCATGACACCTATTTTGTCGTGGCCCACTTTCATTATGTCATGGTGGCTGGTGCTGTGTTCAGTGGGACTGCAGCGGTTTATTATTGGTTACCGAAGTGGTGTGGGCGGATGTACGATGAGACTATGGGCAAGGTGCAATTTTGGCTTGCATTTATTGCATTTAATATTACTTTTATGCCGCAACACTTCCTTGGATTGGCTGGTATGCCGAGAAGATATGCGGATTATGGGTTACAGTTTGCCGACTGGAATATGGTGTCTAGCGTCGGCGCCTTTTTATATGGTGGTGCACAAATTTTGTTTCTTTACAATGTTGTGCGCACCATTATGTATGGTGAACCTGTTAAAGAAGCGAAGGTCTGGGAAGGTGCGGAAGGCTTAGAGTGGCTCGTTCCAACACCGGCTCCCTATCATACCTTTATCAGGCCCCCAGTCGTGACTAGCAGCGCAGCTGGAGAGGATGAATGGAGTATCTCGGGAGCCACGCCGCATGTTGCGTTCAAGGCGGCACCGGGAGCGGGTTAGATTGCCATGTCGAGAACTGTTGGTAACAAGTCCCTGCTATTAAAGCTAACGTTTTTAGCGGTATTGATGTTTTCATTCGCCATATTCGTAATGCCACCATTGTATAATCTTTTTTGCGATATATTAGGTATAGGTGGCAAGACAGGTAGTGTTTATACAGCAGTTGATGTAGAGATTGATAAAAATCGGAGTGTAGAAGTGCAGTTTGTGGCAATGAATAACGCTACTATGCCGTGGGAATTCTATCCGAAGAATAGTACCGTGTGGGTTCATCCTGGGGAATCTACAAAGGTTGTATTTTACGCTCATAACCGGACCGCCAATGACATGGTGGGCCAAGCAATTCCGAGTCTTATTCCGTCCACGGCGGCTAACTACTTCCACAAGACAGAGTGCTTTTGCTTCAATAATCAGCCACTTTCCTCGGGTGAAGAGGCAGACCTTGAATTAGTATTTATCGTTGACCCTGATCTTCCCGCGAGTTTGAATACCTTAACACTCTCTTATACTCTGTTCGACATTACTAACAATTTAAATGGAAATCTGGCGATGTTAAACTAACGCCACTTAAGCTGCGGCCGATCTTAGGAGCTCAGATGTCAGAAGAAAAGTATTATGTCCCGGAGCAAAGCGCGCTTCCAATTTTTTGTGCGACTGCAATGGGTGTAATGGCATTTGGGGCCGCGAGTTGGGTGATAGAGGGTGGCGATGCCAAAATTTTTCTCGTTGGATTGGCTCTGATGACAATCGTTATGTACAAGTGGTGGAGCCTTGTTATTGAGGAAAACATGCAGGGTCTCGCAAGTCCGCAGCTTAAGCACTCCTATGTACTTGGTATGCTATGGTTTATCTTCTCAGAGGTGATGTTTTTTGCGGCTTTTTTTGGCGCACTATTTTACGTTCGAGTCTTTGTGAACGCGTGGATCGGTGGTGAGGCTTCGGTGGTGCTCTTTGACAACACACCGACCGATGCTGCGACGGCGAATAATGATATTCTATGGCCCGGATATGAGCGGCAGTGGCCGGTGATGGAGACTCCGGATCAGGCAGTCAACGGAGAGGAGGCTATCTTCAAGGGTCCAGACAAGAATATGAGTCTTCCTCTTTGGGAGTATCCAGCTAGTCAGTGGTTTTCAAAGCTCTACACACTTTTGCCATGGCTTCCACTATGGAATACGGTGATATTACTGTCCTCTAGTGTCACCGTGCACTTTGCGCATACGGCCCTTAAGGAAGGTAATCGAAATGTTTTTCTCAGATACTTGGGAATTACGGTAATGCTGGGGTTCTTTTTCCTTTGTTTGCAAGTTGCAGAGTACTACGAAGCTTATGTTCACTACGGATTAACACTTCAGTCTGGTATCTACGGTACTACTTTCTTTATGCTAACCGGGTTTCACGGCGCCCACGTGACTTTGGGTACGGGAATGCTACTAATACAGCTTATTCGTGGATTGAAGGGACACTTCAGCCACGAGGACCAGTTTGGTTTTGAAGCAGCGTCTTGGTATTGGCACTTTGTTGACGTTGTGTGGTTAGGCCTGTTCATCGTTGTCTATATATTTGGCTGACGACTTGCAAAGGTTATTCTGCTAATTTCGACCTGTTTTCATGGGATTTAACCTAACAATCGTCTATGAGTTTTAGTTGGTCTAAAAAGGGTATTTAGCGATACTTTAAGGATTTCGATCAATAGACCTTTGAATTTGAGTACAAGGCTCTCAAAGTTAATATTGGATGTATCGCACCGAATACTGAATGGAACGGCGGGACTTTCGCCTGTCGCAGAGGTTTTCCGAAAAAAGAATCGACCTTTGAGGTAGGCAATGAAGCGGAACAAACTAGCTTAGTTGAGATCGGCACCATAGTAACTAATAAGTTGCCCTGTGTATCGATTATCTCCCCCACGCATCAGCCGCACCAACGGTGTCCATTACAACCGGAGGTTTCTTTAATCACACATCCGGTGCGGCAAAGGCCTCTTCTGCAAAAAGCTATGTCGCTCATAGCTCGAATACCCCGACGACGATGGCCAATAATGTCGTGCGTCCTCATACATTGTCCTCTCCAACTGCATATGCCGTTGCCGATGCATCCGTCGCCACGGTGCCGGTCGGCAGCGAATTTCGGGTAAATAATTTCACGAGTGGTAATCACTTACCTTTGGAGTTGAGTGTTTGTCGTATCGGATAGATCATAGTAGAGAAGACGGCATTGGAAAGGGTATCTTTTTCAACGGTATGATTTATCAGGCAACAAAGTCGTATCTGCATTTATATCAATACACCTACCTCTGACTGTCGATCTTGGGCTGATATTACATCACTGTCGAATGTTGGTTTCGTAGTTACTTGGAACTCAAGTGGTCAGGATGCTAGCATTTAGGGTGCTTATGTCCAACGTAAAAATACATCGGGTAAGAAACATGGAACTAACTTTCGGGTCAATGCATACCATAGCGGCACTGAAGAGCTCTCGGCTACGATTGGTTTCGCTGGCCTTGACGCGGCTCTGACAACATTGGCGACAGAAATTGCTAATCTATTTGGCTTCTCCAATACAGCGTTTGCGAGTGCCGGAATTCTCGACGTAGTGGGACTCTCCGATGATTCACCGTCAATAAGTCTTTATGTAATTCTTGAGGCTAAGGCTGCACTGACATCCGTTAGAGACACAGCGATTATAAGCTTCCAAGGAGCCACTAACACTTCTACTTTTCAGCCAGTCAGAGAATCCAAAACGAGCCTCTTTTAGTTCTGCTATGAGCTGTCTTGCGTATGCAGCGGACAAACTATCTAACATTGTCATGAATACTGAGGCCTCAAGGAGGCGGATCCTTGGTGCAGACTGTGCGCGGAAAACTGCAGATCTTGGTAGAACGCAGCTCATTCAGCAAGCAGCAATGGCAATGTAGAAGTAGGAAAATGTGAAAGCTGAGCTAGCACTCACTTTTATTGATGGAATTGGGCCACAACCGAGCTTATCTTTTAAATCCGATAACGCTATTAGAAAAATTAGTTATTGGGCCATATCGACAGCTTCGTCGAGATCTTTTTTATCCTTTTGTGCTGGTTTTTCAGGCACATTTTCTTTTATTACAGTTGTCATGCTAGGATGCATACCTCGATCCCAAGGTGCTTGGCTCTTGATCTGACCGGTATATGCGCCGTATATAATTGTAATAAGAAGGGTAGAAGCTAGGCCAATGCGAACTCCTAGCGCACGTAATAATCGCTTTTTTGGGTCCCCGAGATCTTTGACCAGAAAATTGAGTCCGCTAAAAAGGCTTGCTACGACGGCTAAGAAAAGAATAATAATCAGAACTTTTAACATTAACGTGCTAGGGCTCAGAACAATGACCTTACAATTAAAACACAAATGACTGATAAACCCTATCATGCAAGAAAAGACTTTAGTTGGCAGCCTAACGTAAAAATAGTCTTGTTTGTAGCATTGGTGTTCCCATGCCTAGTTTCTCTTGGATTTTGGCAATTATCTCGCGCTGACGAAAAGCGCCTCATTAAAGAGTTATATAGCCAAAACCAGAGTGCACCTGAAGCCTCAATCGAGGAGTTAGAAGAGAATAAGAATATGCAGTATCGTAAAATAAAACTTAGTGGTATGTTAAGTGGAGACAAGCGAATATTTTTAGATAATAAAGTTCGTTTAAGCCGTCCAGGATACGAAGTATTCGAGGAATTAACACCTGAGGGGATAGATATTTCGGTCCTTATAAATAGGGGCTGGGTGCCTGCGTCCTTAGATAGATCTATGTTGCCTGAAGTAAAGGACATCGAAGGTATGGTCACTCTCAAAGGCTCTTTATATCGAAGGCTAGCTGGCGGTTTACAACTAGATGATAGAATTGAGGTTCCTTTTGATTGGCCCGTGCGAGTTGGTTGGATTACTGCTAAGAGAGCACAAGTCTTTTATCAAAGACCATTTTATTCTTATCAACTTCGGCTCGATAGGGGGTCGCTGGGAGCTCTAGAGACAGGTTGGCCGGTAGTTTCGATTAACCCTGAGAAGCATGTTGCATATAGCGTCCAGTGGTTTTTGATGTCGGTAGCGCTAATTCTGATGGGAATAGCCGCAAACTCGAACTTATTAGAATGGTTGCAAGGCATTTTTCGGAGCGTTAGACATGACTGACGATATCCCTATTACAAAGCAACAGCGCAATATGAAGTACCAGATATGGCTTATGATGGCGATAGTCGTTTTATCGCTATTAGTTGGGTTTTTGTTGATTCCGAAGGATGAGAACCAGAAGCAACGATTAATATCTTTGGTAGGAACAACCAATCAAGGTAGTTTGGTAAGTCCTACCGTAAATCTTGACGAATTACTTGTTTTTGATACTAAATTGGAAAAACCAAAGTGGACAGTGCTCATCGTAGGCGGCGTATGTGGCTCAAGATGTAAAGAGGTTTTGAAGGAGACGAAACACGTTCACATGTTGTTGGGTAAGAACTCCTTGAGGGTTCACCGAGTTTATATGCAGGAACAGTCGATTTTTAATTCTGCTAAGATATCCAATCTTCAAGATGATCACCCACATTTGAGCATTGTGCCTGGTAACATTGAGGCCTTGCGTTTAGCAACTGAAACCGCCACCTCTGCATGGGACGCCGAGGAGACTCGCGTCTTTGTGTTAACTCCAGACAATGAAGCAGTTTTGTACTATAGTGTCGACCACGATTTGGGAGGTCTTCTTGATGACCTAAAACATTTGTTAAAGTACTCTCCAAATAGATAGTTTAAACATGTTTTAGCAAAAGGGCATGGTATGAATTCTCAAAGTGACGTGAATATAGATCCAGCAGGATGGCGTGATTACCTAGAGTTGTGCAAGCCAAACGTTGTCGCTTTAATGATTCTTACCTCACTTATTGGTATGCTTCTGGCGACAGATCAGATGGTTCCGTTTAATATTCTCTTACTCGGTAATTTGGGAATAGCGTTTAGTGCAGGTTCAGCAGCTGCAGTGAATCACATAGTTGATCAGCACGTGGACGAATTGATGGCTCGGACCGCCAATCGTCCTATAGCACGAGGGCGTGTAACGGTTCGCCAAGCGATTCTCTTTGCAATAGCAACGGGAGTTTCGGGATTATGTATTCTTATTATCTTTATAAACCCATTAACAGCCTGTTTAACATTAGGTTCGCTTGTAGGGTATGCCTTTATTTACACGATGTATCTAAAACGCGCGACGCCCCAAAATATTGTGATCGGAGGCCTCGCCGGTGCAGCGCCTCCATTACTAGGATGGACAGCAGTGACGGGAGAGATTCACCACGATGCACTTTTACTGGTACTCATAATTTTCGCATGGACGCCGCCGCATTTTTGGGCACTTGCCGTCCACCGTAAAGACGAGTACGCGAAAGCAGACATACCAATGCTTCCTGTCACTCACGGTGAGAAATACACCAAAATCTATATTTTTTTGTACACGCTAATTTTATTGGTCGTAAGCGTGATGCCCTTTCTTACAGGTATGTTAGGTTGGCTTTATCTTGTAGGTGCAATATCGTTAGGAATAGGCTTCATTTTTTGGTCGGTAATAATGTTGTGTTCAGAAGGGGGAGATTCAGGTATGAAGACATTCAATTATTCGATTGTATACCTAATCTCGCTATTTTGTATCATGTTGCTCGATCATTACGTTATTTCGGCATCCTATCCATTTGAGTTTGTCTAGGAGCTCTCTTTGAACAAGCAGCAGCGCGGGATTCGCAATACCATTGTTGTCGTAATTATATTTATGATAGCGGTTGTTTGCGGATTTATCTGGCGCATGGGACAGCCTGTGATTATGTCCAAGGAAGAGTTATTGGTGAACGGTGCAGTATTGTTAAGCACACCGAGGAAGTTTAGTGATTTTGAGCTACTAGATCATAACGGTGATTCTTTTACTTTGAAGAACTTGAACGATCAGTGGAGTATTTTATTTTTTGCATTCACTAATTGTCCGGATATTTGTCCAACAACTCTCTCAACCCTCTCAAACATGTATGGTAAGCTGGATATTGAAGAGCAAAAAGACTTACAGGTTATCATGGTCTCCCTAGACGTCGAACGGGATACTGTTGATAAGCTTGCAGGCTATGTACCTTTTTTTCATCATGATTTTGTTGGTGTGACCGGAAACCCCCATTTTGTTCGCCGGCTCACTGCTGAGTTAAATATTGCTTACAGCCGCGAAGAACTAGGGATAGATGATTATACGATTGATCATAGCACGCAGTTATTATTGATTAACCCTAACGGACACTATCATGCTTTTTTTAAAGCACCCCATAGTGAAATTGCGTTACGGCAAACGTGGAGATCGATGAAAGCCTTATTTTAAACATGTCGATCTCTGTCAGTTTTTCAATTTCGCCGCTGGTCGGACGAAACATATCCGATCTGTTCTCACCTAATTTGTTGCCAAACCGTAAAGTATCAAAGTACTTGTTAGAACTTAAATGCACCTATGAAAAAACCTGTCTTTTATCGGCATCGATAGCAAAATCGAAAATTACTAGCGTTATTATGCTGTTGAATCCTCGGTTGATTTCTGGGTTGTTTTAAATTCACTGCAGAGGACGCAAAGGCCAAACAATTCGATATTTTTTGAATTTAGATTGAAGTTGGCGGTTCCACAAGTCTTTTGTAGCAGATAATCTACGCTCTTGCAGCTCACCTCAGCAATATTTCCGCATCCTTCGCAAATTAAAAATAAATTACTTTGAGGGCTATTTGGAAAAGGACAACCAATAAAGCTATTTAGTGACGGAATCTTATGTATAAGACCAAGTTTAGTTAAGAATTGTAATGCTCGGTATACTGTTGGAGGAGCAACAGCCTTATGACTGATTTTAGCTAGTTGGTCTTGTATTTGATAAGCGCCGATAGGACGATGACTTTGCCAAATCAGTTTGAGAACTTGTTCTTTGGTAGGGGTCATATTTACTTTATTTTTTTGGCATATTTCACGGGCTAGTTGTAGAGCTGCATTTATGCAGCGCTCGTGATCATGAATATGGTAGGCCGTACGCGAATTTGAAAGCATGTGCCTAAGTCCTATTTGTTATTATATAACATTACATTAAATTTAAAGTGCAATTTATTTTTAATAACTTTCTATAACTCTGAAATGTTAAATGTTTTTCACTCAATTAAAAATAAATAGTGATATTGAAACGTGTTATACTATAATATAACATATACTATCGCCACAATTTTTATACAAAAAAAATGGTTATGACTCGTGTAGTATTTTTTGCGAATATTTTTTACTAATGTTAGATTATTTTGGACAGAGATTTTAGCTCCTCGATTGTGAATGAGAGCAAAGATTAAAATTTGACCATTTACATATTGTTTGGGGTGTTACAACCATTAAAATTTTGTAGACTCGAAATATGGGAGATCGAAACTGTAATAGCCAGCAAGCTATTCGTTATGCTATCTTCTGATGAGAGATTAAGAGTTCGAATATGCCTGAAAAACCTCTTATACTAATTGACGGTTCGTCGTACTTATTTCGTGCTTACCATGCCTTACCATCGCTGACAACAAGTAAAAATAAACCGACCGGTGCAATCAAGGGTGTAATCTCGATGATCAAGAGATTACAAAAAGACAACCCAGAGAGTGTGTTGGTTGTGATATTTGATGCAAAGGGAAAGACCTTTCGAGAAGACATATTTCCGTCGTACAAAGCTAACAGACCGCCAATGCCGGAAGACTTGCGACAGCAAATTGAACCTATCCATTCAATTATAAAGGCGATGGGATTACCCCTAATATCCGTTAAAGGTGTCGAAGCAGATGATGTTATTGGTACCTACGCTCGAGAGGCTTCCGATTATTCTCGCTCTGTAATAGTTTCTACCGGCGATAAAGATATCACTCAACTTGTGAATAAATATGTGAGTCTAGTTAACACGATGACAGGACAATTTTTAGACTCTAAAGGAGTCGAAGAAAAATTTGGTGTCCCACCTCAAAAGATTACTGATTATCTCGGACTACTTGGCGACAAGTCCGACAACATTCCTGGTGTTGCCGGTATTGGCGTAAAATCTGCTATTTTTTTAATCAAAGAATTTGGGGATTTAGAAGCAATATATTCACAGATCGACGAGATCCCGACGCTCCCCTTGAGGGGTGCAAAGAATATTGCTAAAAAACTTTTAGATTCCAGAGAAATCGCATATTTATCGCGGGAGCTGGCAACCATTAAAACGGACGTGACGCTTCCTGTAGCACTTACCAATTTAGAAAACACGCTTCCAGACGCGTCTAGATTGTTAGAGCTATTTGAGGAAGCCGAATTTAAGAGTTGGGTAGACGAACTGAAATCTGAACGAGGTAGGAATGTTGGAGCAACGGTGACTCCAGATAAGAAATCTCTTTCTGCAAACAGCGAAATTTTAGATGAAGCCATATATCAGTTAGTTATGCAAAAGGAAGATTTACAAGAGTGGATAAAACGTATTCGAGAAGAAGGGTTGGTCTGTGTCGATACGGAGACAACAAGCCTAGATTACATGCTTGCTCGCCTGGTTGGCATTTCCATTGCTATTAATCCTCGAGAGGCAGCATATATTCCTTTCGGACATGATTACCTTGGGGCACCAGAGCAGCTTCCAAAAAGTTATGTATTAGCTGAGTTAAAGACAATTCTTGAGGACACCCAT
>MDTB01108802.1_pt1 | contig 34595 bp, 30 predicted proteins | sample 811161 | NCBI WGS metagenome assembly MDTB01 (sample SAMN05326650, study PRJNA326480) | marine metagenome | isolation source: seawater | place: Mediterranean Sea | collected 2009 | reverse complement strand
CTTTGGCCTTGGCTTTTACCTTGGTCTTGGCTTTTACCTTGGCCTTGGCTTTTACCTTGGCGTTGGCTTTTACCTTGGTCTTGGCTTTTACCTTGGCCTTGGCTTTTACCTTGGCCTTAGGTTTTACTTTGCTCTTTGCCTTAACTTTGGTGTTTGCCTTGGTTTTGGTCTTTGCCTTAGCTTTTGATTTAGCTTTAACCTTGGCCTTTACGTTAGCCTTGGTCTTCATTGAGGTCTTTGCTTTGCTTTTCGCCCCACGCTTTATTTGTTTTGCTGCCATACCTTGTCCGATCGATGTCACAAAATTCGGTTCGCAAATCGAGCCGCGAACATTACCAGATCATTCCCGAAACGCCAAGAGACAATTGAGCAGAGTATTTGCGATGTTATGATGAAGTTAATTCCATTTCGTTGATCGACTGTGTCAAGAATTCGCGTTTCCCCACGTTTGACCGCTATTGAGCCGTTTAAGGTGATGGAGGTGCTACGACGAGCTATCGAGCTTGGTAATAGTGGAGCCGATGTAGTGCACATGGCTGTTGGAGAGCCAGATTTCCCGACGCCAGCGCCAATTACGATTGCGGGTCGCGACGCAGTGATGGATGGCGCTACTAAGTACACCGATGCGAGAGGCTTGGCAGAGCTTCGATTGGCGGTGGCGAATTACTATGCAACAGATTATGGGTTGGATGTTGATGAAGACCGTATCTTTATCACGCCAGGAGCATCAGGTGCCTTGCTGTTAACCACTGCCTTACTGATGGAGCCAGGCGATGGGATCATTCTTTCTGATCCCGGTTATCCCTGTAATCGAAACTTTTTAACGGCTTTCTCAGGAACTGCGCAGATGGTCCCCGTGGGAGAAAAAGAGAATTACCAGCTTAACGGGTCGCTTGTCCGAGAGAATTGGCAAGAGACTACCAGAGGGGTTTTGCTTGCATCGCCAGCCAACCCGACTGGTGCCGTGATTGATGAGTCAATCCTGGAAGAGATCGCGTCCGTGGTAGATGCAGAAAATGGTTCTCTGATAAGTGACGAAATCTACCATGGTCTGATTTACTCCGACGCCGAAAAGGTCTCAGCGTTGCAAGTCAGCCCAGATGCATTTGTACTCAACAGCTTCTCGAAGTATTTTGGGATGACCGGTTGGCGTCTTGGATGGTTGGTAGCGCCAGCGAGTGTTGCACCCTATCTGGAGAAGATGGCACAGAATCTATTCATATGTCCGTCATCAATTTCCCAGTATGCAGCCCTGGCTGCATTTACGCCTGCGGCGAGAGAGATTATGGAGGTGCAGCGCGAGGAGTTCAAAAATCGACGTGACTTTCTGCTACCAGCTTTGCGGGACATCGGCTTTGATGTTCCGATTGAACCAGAGGGCGCATTCTATATCTATGCGGGTATCCCCGAAGGCTTTCCGGATAGTGAACCCTTCACACGATGGTTGTTAGAAGAGCATCATGTGGCGATCACGCCTGGAACTGATTTTGGTTCGTATCTCGCGAATAGACACGTACGTTTTAGTTATGCACAGCCTATAGATAGACTCCAGCTTGGTGTTGAAAGACTGCAGAAGGCAATTCACGCAGGATGAAAGGACTGGCCAAGGCAACGCTTATTCGACGCTACAAGCGCTTTCTCGCTGATGTTTATCTGGATGATGAACAGAGAATCACTGTGCATTGTCCCAATACAGGCTCTATGAAGAACTGTGTTGAGGAAGGAGCGACGGTTTGGCTAAGCCGTTCAGAGAATCCGAAGCGCAAGTATCAATACACCTGGGAGTATATGCAGACCTCTCGGGGGCACTACATTGGAATCAATACGAATCGCGCGAATCAGTTGGTGAAGGAGGGCATTGAATCGGGAGTCGTGACGGAACTTCGCACCTACCCGGACATCAAGACTGAGGTTAAGTATGGTCAGGAAAATAGTCGTATCGACATCCTTCTTTCTGGTAGCGGGTTACCGGATTGCTATGTTGAAGTTAAGAGTGTCACTTTGCTGGAAGAGGCCGCCACAAAGGGAAGTGGATATTTCCCGGACGCGATTAGTGAACGCGGAAGCAAACATTTGAGAGAGCTCGCTTTGGTTGCTCAGTCCGGTTGCAGGGCTGTTCTGATTTTCTGTGTACAACATTCTGGAATCCAACGGGTATTCAGCGCTGATCACATTGATAAGGCGTATGGTGACACGCTTCGCATGGCGATAGACAGTGGGGTTGAAGTGTTAGCCTATAAAGTTAGATTTGGTCGATCACGTTTGAAACTATGGAGGCCAGTCCCGTTTCATGTTTCTCCGATTTAGCATACTTGTTCTGGTATTAGTGTTTGCTTCAGTTACTTCACTTGTTGTAGGGGCTGCGAATATATCGCTTGTGGATGTTGTTGCTGTTTTTACCAGTGGTGATGTTGCCAAAATCGAGAGCACCATTGTCCTGGATATTCGTTTGCCAAGAATTATTCTCGCTGTCTTCGTTGGTGCCGGGATCGCAGCTAGTGGGGCGGCCATCCAGGGACTTTTTAGAAACCCACTGGCGGACCCTGCGCTTATAGGTGTATCTAGTGGTGCGGCATTGTTTGCGGCGCTTTATCTGGTGCTGGGTGCAGGTGTGTTATCTGCGCTGCCAGGATTCACCCTGAGTGCGTTTGTGGGCGGTCTGCTCACAACCTGTCTGGTTCTGGAAGTTGGTCGTCGAGGAGGTACTATTTCAGCGATGCTTCTGGCGGGGGTTGCGATAAACGCGCTCGCTATCGCTTGTATTGGGCTCCTGTCATACGTTTCCACCGATATGCAATTGCGTAGTGTTACTTTTTGGGCGCTGGGAAGTCTCGGTGGGGCTGACTGGAATGGAGTTTTGGTCGCAAGCGGAATCCCTTTCGTGATTCTATTTTTGTACCTGGAACGGACCCGGTTGAACGCGATTACCCTCGGAGATCAGGAAGCAGCTTATCTGGGTATTTCCGTATCAGCACTTCGAATTCGGGTTGTTTTGTTAACTGCGCTCGCAGTATCGATAGGGGTCGCGCTGACTGGCGTCATAGCGTTTGTAGGATTGGTGGTTCCACATCTGATCAGACTGACTATGGGGTCATCGCATCAGATCGTAATCCCTGCTTCTGCATTACTTGGAGGTATATTGTTGCTGATTGCCGATACGCTGAGTAGGACAATGTTTGCACCCGCAGAAGTCCCGGTAGGGATACTGACCGCATTAATCGGTGGACCATTTTTTATCGTGTTGATCATGCGTCAAAAAGGAAAGCTGGGCATATGAGTCTGCAGATAAGCGGGGCGAGTTACCAGATTGGCGGGAATCATCTTCTAAAGGAGGTGAACCTAACATTACAGCCTTCATCGATTAATGCGCTAATAGGTCCCAATGGTGCTGGAAAGACGACGTTGCTTCGAGTCGCGAGCGGCGAACTTGTCGCAGGCGAGGTGACCCTTGACTCGATTCCAGTTGCCGAGATTCCGCTAGGGGAGCGAGCAAGAAGAATCGCGTTTCTTACGCAGAACTCAGCGCTCGATTTTCCCTTCAAGGGGTTTGAAGTAATACAGATGGGCCGGATCCCGCACTCGACGGGACGAAAGTACAATGAACGCGTAGTTAATGAAGTGGTGCGGAAATGCGGACTACAGGAACTGGCTTCACGTATATATACCACAATGTCTGGGGGCGAGAAGCAACGGATTCAGGTTGGACGTGTGTTATGTCAGGTATGGGACAATCTTGATGCTGCATATGTCCTGTTCGATGAACCGACCGCTGCGCTGGATCTATCGCATCAATTGATTTTTTTTGAAGTTGTGCAGATGTTAGCCAGTATGGGGACATCAGTTACCCTTGTCCTGCATGATATTAACCTTGCGTCCCGGTTTGCTGACAATATTACGATGCTTGTCGACGGTCAGGTTCTGGCGGAGGGACCACCAGCTGAGGTGCTAACGAGGGAGAACATCAAACAGACGTTTTCAGTTGACGTAGATATTCTCGGGTCAGGTACTCGTCCATTAATTCAGGCGACGAGTACGTCCCAGGATATTTATCAGACGATTCAGACCAATGGCCCAAACTGAAGGGTTCCTGCTTACACGTCAGTGGACGGAGCATAATGACGGTCAGGATCTGATCTATTGGGTAGCAACTGTGGCTGAGCCACTTCAGATAGTCATAAAGAATCAACCCTCAGTCTGTTTTATCGCCAGTTCGGATATTGATCCGACGCTTCGGGTGTTGTCGGACATCAAAGGTTGGCGACACGAACTAGTCGACCTGAAAACGTTCTTTCAGAAAGATCAGGCTATCGCGCTTTACTTCAAAAACCAGAAGGATCTTCATTTTGCGAGAAGCCGGCTGGAAAACGCGCAAATCACACCCTACGAAGCAGCCCTCAGGCCGACTGACAGATATTTAATGGAGTGTTTTGTTCAAGGGGGCGGTAACCATTCAGGGGGAAGTTGTTACCCGGGGAGGATCGGCACATTGTCTCAATGGGAAAATGAGCAAGAGCGATTTTAAGCCAAAACTTAAGGTCGTCTCGCTGGATATCGAGACTTCTTTTACAGAGAACATTCTTTATTCCATTGCCCTTTATACGGAAACTGACCGTCGCGTCCTTCTGGTCTCCGATACGGACGTTTTCTCAAATGATTGCGACATTGAGTGTTTCCCTAACGAGAGCGCACTGCTGCTTAGATTTCTGGAGTGGATCACGCAGAGCGATCCCGATGTCATCATCGGATGGAGCGTGGTCGGTTTCGACTTGAATTTTCTTCAGCAAAGGTGTGACGCGTTAGGAATCAGTTTTACGCTAGGTCGGAAGGATGAACCGGTGGCATGGCGAACTGCTGCCCAAGGCGCTTCGCGGAAGTACGCCCTGGTTCCTGGCAGGGTGGTACTGGATGGAATCGAAATGTTAAGAGCGGCGACTTATACCTTTGAAAGCTTTTCACTCGAGTTTGTTTCCAGAAGTTTATTGGGTGAGTGTAAATTGGTTGAAGATGTCGACGCCAGGGCGGTCGAGATACAGGAAATGTACGCTACCGATCGCATTAAACTGGCCGAATACAACCTGCAGGACTGTAAACTTGTCTGGGATATATTTGAAAAGACCAATTTACTTGATTTCGCGATAGAACGCTCGACGTTGACGGGCCTTGACTTGGATCGAGCAGGTGGTTCAGTTGCTGCCTTCGATTTTCTTTATTTGCCTCGCTTGCACAGAGAGGGGTTTGTGGCACCTATTGCGGGAGAATCGAGTGATGGTGGTGGCCCGGGTGGATTCGTGCTGGAGTCCAAGGCAGGACTCTATGAAGATGTGGTAGTGCTCGATTTTAAAAGTCTATATCCGAGTATCATCCGCACTTTCCACGTCGATCCATTGGCTCTAATAGTATCTAAGGAAGGCGATATACCCGGCTTCAAGGAAGCATTTTTTTCTCGAGAACGCACAATCTTACCTAGGATAATCGAGGAACTGTGGGAGGCACGGGATCGCGCAAAACTGGAGAACAATGCGGCGGTGTCTCAGGCCATTAAGATCATTATGAACTCTTTCTATGGTGTGCTGGGCACATCGGCTTGCGGTTTTTTTGATGAGCGACTGGCGAGCTCTATTACCATGCGTGGCCACGAGATATTGCGTCGAACGCAAGAACTAATAGAAGAGAGAGGGTTTCCTGTTATCTATGGTGATACCGACTCGGTCTTTGTACAACTAAGCGGCGCACCGGGACAAGTATCTCGGAGTGCAGAAGACCTGGTGGGTACTCTGAACCGCTGGTGGAGCGATTATTTAGATGAAGAGTATGCGATACCCAGTTTTCTGGAACTCGAGTATGAAACACATTTTTTGAAGTTCCTGATGCCTACCGTCCGTGGATCTGAAAAAGGGAGCAAGAAACGGTATGCAGGGATGGTATCTGCTGGTGGTAGTAGTCAGTTGGTATTTAAAGGCCTGGAGACGGTGAGGAGTGACTCGAGTCCCCTGGCGTGAGAGTTTCAGCATGAACTTTACAGACGAATCTTTCTTGATGAGCCATTCGAACACTATGTAAAACAGATGGTTGACGATGTGCAGCAGGGCAACCGCGATGATCAGTTAGTGCTTCGTCGTCGCATGCGGCGCAAGATTGACGATTATGTAAAGAATGTTCCACCGCATGTGAGGGCAGCAAGATTGGCCAGGGACATAAGACAGTCCAGGGGGTTACCAACGACACTAGAGACTGGGGGCTGGATCGAATATTTGATGACCGTGTCAGGACCTGAGCCTCGACAACATATTGCATCTCCGATTGACTATGATTTCTACGTTGAACGACAGCTGTCCCCAATTGCGGATGCGATTCTTTCGTTTAAATCGACGTCTTTGGGCGAGATAACAGATCGCCAGATGTCGTTATTTTGAATCGTCGCTAACTGAGAGAAGGTCTCTTACCATGTCCATTGTGAGTCTGGCACCAAAATTCGAGACCAGCGTTGAAGCAGAACGGTTTGCATATAAGGCGGCGTCCCGGTGATTTTTACCCTGGCAGAGCCTGACTAAAAACGTTCCGGCAAAGTTGTCCCCGGCGCCTGTGGTGTCCACAGGTGAAGTTGGAAAACCCGGTACCGTGAAAACCTCATGGCCATCTGAAATAATGGCGCCGTCAGCACCGCAGGTCATGGCGAAGTTTGGACACGCTTCACGGATTACCGAGACCGCATCCTCTCGGGTCGTTGTGCTTGTCCACAAGCTAGCCTCTTCTGCGTTGCAAAACAGGATGTCCACGCCACAACTAATTATTGTGTCGAAAGCATTTTTGAAGTTCTCCACCATCGCCGGGTCAGATAATGTCAATGCAACTTTGACTCCGGCGGCTCTGGCGATGTTCTGCGCTTCTAAAGCAGCATCGAGGCCTGAAGGAGAACTGACGAGATAACCTTCGATATACAGAATCTTGGAGTTACTGAGCGCGTCCGGTTGTAGCTCGGCGCTGGAAAATTTCTCGGTGATTCCAAGATGGGTAGTCATCGTTCGCTCTGCATCTGGGGTGACCATCGAGATGCATTGGCCAGATACGCCGGCTTCGAGAGATTCGCCTAGATTAGTATGGATTCCGAGGTCCGTAAGATCCTTCAGAAAGAACTCCCCGATCTCGTCGTCAGCCACCTTACAGCTATAGAAAGCGGTGCCCCCTAGCTGCGTAACGGCGACCACCGTGTTGGCCGCTGAACCGCCGCCAGAAAGCTTGATAATCTGGTGTTCGTGCTCATGCTCAAGTAATTGGATCAGCCTGCGCCGATCTTCCTCTCTGATGAGTGTCATTACACCTTTGGGCAACTTCACCAGATCCAGAAACTCGTCGGTCACCTCATATTCAGTGTCGACCAATGCGTTACCGATTCCATATACGTCATATTTGTCCATCAACTACTTCCTACTTGCCGATTGTTGCAAACGTTTTCTGGGCCGCATCCAATGTCTTTTGGAACTCTTTCTCGCCATGTGCACAGGACACGAATGCTGCTTCAAATGGAGAGGGCGCCAGGTAGACTCCACTATTAAGCATGCCTGTAAAGAATCCGTTAAACAGGTCGTCGTCGGCATTTGTGACTTGATCGAAGTTCATTACGGTGTCTTCATTGGAAAAAAAGAATCCGAACATGGCGCCAACCTGGTTTGTGGAAAATGGGACGTTTGCGCTATCGGCGAGGGCTTTTAGTTGGGATACCAGGTCTTTGGTGTTTTGAGTTATATCCTCAAAAAAGGATTCCTGAGAGATTAGCGATAGGGTGGTTGACCCCGCCGTCATTGCAATAGGGTTTCCAGACAGGGTCCCCGCCTGATAGACGTCACCGAGCGGAGCAATTTTTGACATCACATCTTTGCGACCGCCAAATGCACCGAGGGGCATCCCGCCGCCAATAACTTTGCCTAGCGTCGTAAGGTCTGGTGTTACCTTGTAGAGGCTTTGTGCACCACCCAGGGCAACACGAAAGCCTGTCATGACCTCATCGAAGATAAGCAGACTCCCGTGCTGGTCACATACTTCCCTAAGGGCAGGAAGGAATTCTTCAACTGGTGGTATACAACCCATGTTCCCTGCCACTGGCTCCACGATAATAGCCGCAATTTCGTCTCCCATTTTTGCGAACAAGTCCCGCACCTGGTCCGCGTTATTGAACTCGAGTGTGAGCGTATGCTCTGCGAAGCTTGTGGGTACACCGGCGGAGTCTGGTGCTCCAAGTGTAAGTGCGCCAGACCCGGCTTTTACGAGGAGTGCATCGGCGTGTCCATGGTAACAACCCTCAAATTTCACAATCTTGTCCCGCCCGGTGTAACCCCTCGCCAAACGGATAGCACTCATTGTGGCTTCTGTACCGGAATTGACCATCCGTAACATTTCAATAGAGGGCATGATGGAGGAGATTTTTTCAGCCAACCGGGTCTCTGATTCAGTGGGTGCGCCAAAGCTGAGCCCGGACTCGGCGACTTTCTGGATTGCACTAACGACCTTAGGGTGAGCGTGTCCAAGAATCATGGGTCCCCACGATCCCACGTAATCTATGTATTGATTGCCGTCGACATCTTCAAGGTAGGCACCGTTCGCTTTTGCGATAAAGATTGGTTGGCCACCAACACGACGAAAGTCTCGGACCGGTGAGTTAACACCACCAGGTAGTATTTTTTTTGCTTCATTAAATAGTGTTTGGGATTTAGTCATGATAATTCCGTAGTCGAGCGCGAATTCAATCACACGCCATTCAAAACTGATAGTAGGACTCAATGTCCTCCCGGGTGAGGATCCCTGCAGGGGAGTCCATCACTGGCGCAGAAATTCGATTGACATACACGGCCTCTACGCCATTTTCGTTGATGGTATCCAGCGCCTCCTTTAGCGTAGCCTGTAGCAGAATAGGAGAGACATCTTTGCGCGTGGCAGGAATTTCATCCAGATTTACTTCGCTGATGTTTTTCCATTACGGATCGTCTTTTGATTCCAGATAAAGCACCAGGTCCTCGGTTCTCAGGATCATGCTGGGTATTTTTTCGTCATCGACCAGTAGCCACCGTGGCCGTTTCTAGAGGGTCTCTTGTAACAACTCGCCGCTGATTATTGTGGGTACTCTTTGGAAGCTTCGCGACATGATACTGGCGACTGAAGCGCGGTTCAGTGCTATTGATAACGGATTCTGGCGAAATTCAAGACCCAACATATCCATCTGGGTTACGAAGATTGATTTCTGACCAAACAATTCGCTGGCGGTTATGTTGGCTATGACGATACCCAGCATGGCAGGAAGAATGATATTGGGATTATGGGTCATCTCTACCACGGCCATCAACGCGGCAAGCGGCGCTTGCAGGGCGGCCCCCATCATCGCGCCCATACCCAACATAACGTAGAAGGCTGGCGAAGAAAGGTCCGTCGATACGTGATTCGCCAGTATCGAGAGGATTCCACCCGCTGCGGCGCCAATGAATATCGTGGGACCGATTAACCCCACTGGCATACCCATGGCTACGCTGGTGAGTAGCTTTAGAAAGCAAACGGCAATGAGAAGCATCAAAGGTATCTCTCCGAGCAATGCACCGTTTACAGTGTCATACCCCACCCCGAGTACTCGATGTACCAGCATGGCAACTAATCCGGTGACCGTTCCGGCGATGATCAGCTTTAACGACATCGACGCTGGGGCAGCACGATGGAGAAGATCTATCGCCTTTACAAATAGCGCAGCAATAGAATCGATGAAGATGCCTTCAACCACCAGGAAGGGCAAATCATAAAAGGAGACCATCGCTACGGGCGGAACACCAAACGCGATGTCGGCTCCAAATACAAGCTGATTGATAAGGGCGGCAATAACCGCTGCGAGGATGACGGGAAGAAAACCGGCAATGGTATATCCATGATGATTACTTCCATGGAGAAAATCACACCAGCGATTGGCGTGTTGAAGGAGCCGGATATTGCGGCCGCCGCACCGCATCCAACCAGTATACGGATACTGTTGTTTGGCAGGTTAAGATACTGGCCGAGGAGGCTGCTTCCAGCCGCGCCTAAATGGATTGCTGGACCTTCCCGGCCACCTGACTGCCCTGTCGCAAGGCCCAGAGTACCGGCGAATAGTTGAGTAAGTAGATTTCCGGCGGGTAAATGCCCCTGGTATCTCCCCAGACGCTGGAGTACGTGGGTCACACCAACGGGACGATAGTCTGGTTTAATAAATGCCATCAGCACCGCGATAAGGATCGCGCCGCCAAAAGGTAGAAGGAAGTAGAGCGGCCAGTCCATTCCTTCAAAGTTTTCCGAGTTGCCAAGCAAGTACTCGAGCGGTGTTTCAACCATTTTTCTAAATATGACGATTACGATACCGGTCACCAGGCCAGAGCAAATCCCCAGTATCGCGAGCTGAGGAGTTGAATCGACAGAGGTTAATCTTCGCCGGAAGGTCTTGATTGAAACCCGAGGTAGGTTAAGTTTCATGGGCACTGAGGCTCAGTTTTTTGGAATTTTCTGCTAAGCTATGCGGTACGCGGTCGAAAATGAAGCCCTATGGCAGCAGTAAAAGGCAGCAAACAACACGAGATGGTGGTGGTTCCACACCGTCCTCTGTACCGGGTGGCGATTTTTTGTGTCTTTTTATTGTTTATGGCAGCTTTCAGCGGGCTAACTTATGAGCACGGCATGAGCCAGGGTATTGAGCTGAAAGTCGCGGTAGTTCAGGAGCGGGACGAGATTAAAGTCCAGTTGGATGAGGCGCGAGATACGATCCGGTCAATGAGAAGTGAAATTGCTAATCTCAAGCTGGGAGAAGAAATTGACTCCCTGGCAACCGAAGAAGTCAGACAGACTGTTGAGTCGCTGCAAAGTCGCATAGCGCAACTTAACGAAGAAATCCTGTTCTATAAGGGAGTGATGGCGCCCAACGTTGGGGACAGGGGACTTCGAATTGAACGTCTGGATTTGCAAAATACGACTGCACCGAATCGGTATAAATACCGTTTGGTGTTGACCCAGGTTGTAGACAAGCACGATTATGTGCAAGGCGGTGTGCTTATCAATTTCAAGGGCCTGGATGGCCAGAGTGAAAAGGAATTCAAACTTAGTGATCTTGATAACACCAGACAGGACGCTATTAGGTTTAGGTTTAAATATTTTCAGAATATCAATGGTGAATTAACGCTGCCACAAGGATTTGAACCCAGGGAAGTTATGATCGTAGCTCAACCCTCGGGAAGAAATGCTCAGCGGCTGGAAAAGAAATTTGACTGGCAGTTAACGGGAGGATAGCCATGTTTGGAAAAGAGAGTCGAGGAGAAGCCGGGGTCACTTTGGTAGCAACCAACTGCGAGCTTGTTGGTGATATTCACTTTAGTGATCAATTGCTCATCAATGGGATTGTAAAGGGAAACATTTATGCCCAGGCTGGATCGAAGGCCATCGTTACCGTCAGTGAAAAGGGTAGAGTTAAAGGTAAAATTCGGGTTCCTAACGTCATTGTGAATGGGAAGGTATTTGGTGATATAAACTCTGACCGGCACGTGGAGTTGGCGGCAAAGGCAGATGTCAAGGGGAACGTCTATTACAATTTGATAGAGATGGTCATGGGTAGTCGGGTTGATGGTCATCTTGTGCACATGCGAGATGGGAAGAAAGGCGCAAAAGCGGTTGAAGAGAAAGCCGGTGATAAGTCTGACCAGTCTGTTGAACATCCGAATGAAACGATTAAAACCCCTCAGGTCGCAGCCGTGAGCAGTGCGGTAAAGTAGTGCTTGAATAAATCCACTATAAACACCATATAGATTTCATGAACGATTTATCTTTACCACAAATGTCTTTTTCGCTGGCTGCGGCAACCAAGGTCAAGCATCTAATCGAAGAAGAAAACAATCAGGACCTAAAGCTGCGAGTGTTCGTTACTGGTGGCGGCTGTTCTGGCTTTGAGTATGGCTTTACGTTTGACGAAGACGTTGAAGAAGATGATACCAGTATTGAAGAATCTGGGGTTGTTTTATTGGTGGACCCACTGAGCTACCAGTATCTGGCAGGTGCCGAGATTGACTACATGGAAGATCTGCAAGGATCTCGTTTTGTAGTCAACAATCCAAACGCGTCGACGACCTGCGGATGCGGTAATTCCTTTTCGATATAGCATTCCTGCCTGGATAGCTAATCAAACTATTCTGACGCGCCTGCATCCTCTGGTGTTTCCAGGCGTGCGTAACCGGTTTTGCCCTGGATTGCCGCAAGCTGTATTAGCAGTCCGGATGTTTTGTTACGAAAGTCAGAAATATCATTTGCAGGAATCGGGTCCGCCTTGGGTAGTTTGACGGTGCGTGGATTGCGGTGGACACCCGAGACCAGGAACTCAAAATGTAGATGTGGTGCTGTGGCCCATCCGGTTGAGCCCACATAGCCAATAGTTTGCCCTTGCCGCACCGCCGTACCAGTTCTGATTCCTTTGGCAAATCTAGAGAGGTGCAGATACTTGGTCGTATATTGCTGACCATGTTGCAGAACGACATATTTCCCGGAAGCATTATTTTGTCGTGCGATGGACACCTTGCCGTCGCCGGCAGCGATTACCGGGGTCCCTCGGTTGGCAGCATAGTCGATACCGCGATGTGGCATTACCCGTTTATGGATGGGATGTAGGCGTCTTAGATTAAATCTGGAACTGACATGTGAAAAATGGACGGGGTCACGAATAAATGCTTTGCGAAGACTGAGGCCGTCTGGAGTGTAGTAATCAGTTCTGCCACCAGGGCCTTTATATCGGACGGCGGTATGTGCTTTCCCCATATTAGAGAATGATGCGGCTAGTATTTCACCATCTTTTAACTTCTTTCCGTTGGCATAAATTTCTTCGTAGAGCAGCGCGAAGCTATCGCCTTGACGCATATCTAATGCAAAGCTGATGTCCCACTGAAAGACATAGCTGAGCTGCATAATGATGTTATCGGAGAGGCCTGCTCGTTTGCCTGCGAGATATAAACTAGGCGCTTCTTTGTCGATAGTCGCGGTTTGATAAGCAGTAATGTACTCGGTGTTTAGTCGTATCTTTTGTGCTTCAAAAGTGTCGTTCTTACGTTGCACGACTAGCGTGGTGAGTACATTGGGACTGTAGCGCAGACCTATCAGCTTTCCTTCGTGGGATACCCTGATTCCTAGCTCCTTTCCAGGCAGAATGCGTCGTAGCCCCGCCACCTCAGGACCAATATCTACAATTTCCTGCAAATTTGCCGCAGGGAGGCCGAGGCGTTTAAATATTTTTGAAAGATTATCACCGGGAGCGATGGATAGTTCAGTCCACTGACTTTCATAGTCCTCGGTCTCGATTGCAGGTTCTGTGATCTCTGGTGTGACTTCAACCTCAAGCAATATAGGAACCCGCGCTACGTCCTTTTCCTTGGCAGGGAGGGTCGTGATGACAACAGCGAGAACACTGGCTAAAAAGAATGCAATTTTTATATGAGATCTTGGGTATCGATTCATAGAACTATCAACAAAGAGCGTCTTTTTATTGTAAATTCTAAAAAATATCGCTAGCTATATAAAAAATAAAGGAATAATTAAAGTTAGTAAGTGATGTTGCTTTCACTTCGTGAAAGATAACTTGGTTACCAACTGCGGCTTGTAATTCCTCAGATATACTGTATTTTTGCGCTCTTCCGATGGTTTGTGGGCAGCGCAAGGTTACATGAGTGCGCAAAATGCCGCAATCTACCGATAATGTTTATTCGAGACGTTGAGATGCAACAGGGATTTCTAAGTGAACTAAATTCGCTTGGTCTGATTGTCCAGACTAGTGCCGACGAGGATTTGGCAGAGCATTTGTCGAGCGGCCAGCGTACTGTTTATTGTGGCTTTGATCCGACTGCTGATAGCCTGCATGTGGGAAATCTGGTTCCATTGTTGGCTCTGCGTCGATTTCAGTTGGCAGGGCACCGGCCCATTCTGTTGGTCGGAGGCGCGACCGGCATGATAGGTGACCCTAGTGGACGCAGTAGTGAGCGGGAACTTAGGTCTCCTGAGGAGATTGCTTCGAGCGTTGACAAGCTATCAACTCAAGCAAGTCGATTCCTCGATTTCGATTGCGGCGATACTTCCGCAGTGGTTGTCGACAATGCGGAGTGGACGAAAGAGCTGACAGTCATTCATTTTCTGAGGGATATTGGCAAGCACTTTAGCGTCAATGCCATGATAAACAAGGAGTTTGTGAGGAGCAGAATTGAAGACGATTCAGTGGGAATCAGCTATACAGAATTTAGCTACATCCTGCTGCAGTCTTACGATTTTCTAGTACTGAATCAACGCTATGACTGCACGATCCAAATGGGTGGTAATGATCAGTGGGGCAATATCACCAGTGGCTTGGATCTGATCCGACGTATTGAACGCAAACAGGCGTTCGCTTTGTCATATCCGCTGCTGACAAAAGCGGATGGGACCAAATTTGGCAAGAGTACGGGGGGTATTCCCTGGTTAGACCCAAGTAAGACCTCACCCTACATGTTTTACCAATTTTGGCGAAACTGTGATGATGAAGTTGTCATTCACTTCCTTAAGATACTTACTTTTCTGGATGCTGGCGACATTGCGGAAATGCAGCGTGCGCTTGAGGAGGATCCTGGTAGGCGTCTCCCCCAGATAAAACTGGCACAAGAAATTACGGACATTGTGCACGGAGATGAGGGCGTGCAGGCGGCAGAACGTATAACTGATGCGCTATTCGCTAATGATATTGATTCGCTTGCAGAGGAAGATCTTGCTCAGTTGGCGTTGGATGGGATGTCGTCGACCGAAATATCTTCCGCCAGTGTATCCCTGGTGGATGTGTTGGTTTCTTCGGGCCTGGCGGTTACACCACGAGGTGAAGTCACCCAGGGTCAGGCAAAGAAGTTGATCAAGAGCAATGCGGTGTCTGTTAATGGAGATAAGGCTGAAGACGAAGTGATGATGTTATCCATTGACTCGGCGCTATACGGCAAGTATTTGATCGTGCAGAAGGGGAAGAAGAACCATCATTTGGTGGTGTTTGGGGGTTGAGGCCCTGAAGTTGCCTCGGAGGCGAAGTTTCGATATGGAGCTCTCGGTGCTTCTCTACGCTGCAGCACCTGCCGCTTATAGTGTCGGGAAGGAAGGGTTCACGTTTCGCCCTTTGGGCGAAGCCGTGAACTTGGTGGAGCCAGGCAGGATCGAACTGCCGACCTCCTGCGTGCAAGGCAGGCGCTCTCCCAGCTGAGCTATGGCCCCAAAACTTCTATTCCGCGAAACGTTCGTTCGAGCCCTCCATGGCGCGCTGCCAGCGGTTGACTCAAAGCAAGGACACGCGCTTCGCGCTCAGAGGCCCTTACTTCAACCGCGTAATTCGCGAAGCGAATTACCCAGCCGAGCTATGGCCCCAAATCCAGTTAGCCGTCTCGAAATACCACTCTCAATCCACCAAATGGTGGGTCTGGGAAGATTTGAACTTCCGACCTCACCCTTATCAGGGGTGCGCTCTAACCAACTGAGCTACAGACCCAATAAGGCGAATACACCTGATTGTGGCCGAGGGCGCGTATTATACGTGTGGACATTGTTTTTACAAATACGGTCTACAATCATGAATCCAATTGTCGAATGGTGGCCACATGGAGGATAAATGGCTGAGGAAACTCATTGGTGAGGGTAGCCTTGAGTACTCTGAAGAACTTGAGCAAAAGGCATTGGAATTCAATCTGCCGGTAAGGCGCGAGAATTCGAGGCTGGTTTTGCAATCGCCTATTGAATTGTTGGTGCCGGAGCAAATCAAATGTAGGTTTTCCCGCGAGTTGGATATTGAGGTTTTATGGTCAATTGATTCCACCAATAGCTACTTGATGAAAAAAGCGGGCGATCCGTTGGATGGCTATCGGATATGTCTTGCAGAACAGCAGGTCAGCGGTCGGGGTCGAAGAGGTCGTTCCTGGATCAGTCCCTTTGGTAGTAATTTGTATATGAGCGTTGCTAGAAAATTCCCGAGGAGCGGGTCCGATCTGGAGGGCCTAAGTATTGTCGTGGGGATAGAGATTGCCAAAGTTTTGAAATTAAGCGGTGTGGATGGTGTAGGGCTTAAGTGGCCGAACGATGTCATTCTCCAAGGTGGAAAGGTGGCGGGTATCTTAGTCGAGATAGGACCTCCCACTGAAGACAGTTTCTACGTGGTTGTTGGTATCGGTGTAAACACCCGACTGAGTAAGGAAGATGGTCTTCAGATAGATCAGCCTCATAGTACTCTCGAGGGCGTGGCGGACCTTTCAAGGAATAGCTTGGCGGGAGATATTATTCAGAACGTAGTATCCGGTTTAGAGCGTTTTGTGCAGTATGGCTTTGCTTCGTTCGCGAGTGAATGGGATGAGTACAACCTCTTTAGAGGAAAGCAAGTGATTGTGCATCTTGGAGACAAGATGGTCGAAGGTAAAGACGCTGGAATCGATGCGCGTGGAAACTTCCTCCTGTCTACCAATAGCGGGCTAAAGACGTTCAATGCGGGTGAGATAAGTCTGAGAGGAGCGAGCTAGTGCGTGCCGTTGTCGCCTCCCTGGTGATACTAAATATCGTCTACCTGTTGTGGCAGCTACATCGGACGGAGTTTCCTCGTACAGAAATTACTGCCACCGTTGGAGCATCGCCCACAAGCACGCTGATTAGTGAAGCTGGGATAGATCAGCGTCGGGCAGCGATGGACAAGGTTGTTGCCAATCCAGTCGTCGTAGACGATGAGGGTTCGGTGGACTGTGCGGCGCTTGGTCCCTTCGATGACGTCTTGGATGGTCAAACTGTATTGGAAAGACTTGTCTCACTGGATCTTCAGGTGAATTTAAAAGCGATCGACCAGCCGACGGGCGAATTCGATTTTCGAGTCATGATTCCGCCGGAGCCATCCCTGGAGGAGGCATTCCGTATGTTGAGGGAACTTCAATCCCAAGGAATTGATAGCTATGTGATTACTAGAGGCAAAGATGCGCTCGCTATTTCGCTTGGCGTATTTTCGACTATCGAGGCCGCGGAAGCTGCACAAGCGGAAAACGACGGCTACCAGAGTACAATCGCGAAGATCCCGCGTTTGGATCGAAGTTATTGGATTATTCCTGATGGGCCGCTTGAAATTGACAATTCTGTGATGCGGAGGATCAATTCTGACTTCTCCGACGTTGAGATTACTCAGATTGCGTGTTCTGACCGTTGATAGCAATCGCTGCTTGGCCTAAAATCCGCTCCGCTTCGCTAGAAGCAACATATGATCAAAGCCGCTATAGCTCAGTTGGTAGAGCAACTGATTTGTAATCAGTAGGTCCCGAGTTCGACTCTTGGTGGCGGCACCAAATTGGGGCTTTGCCGTAGGCAAAACCCAATAGCCGGCAGGTGTTTCGAAAGAAACACCGAGAGGCAGAGCTCCTGCAGCGTCTCTAGCCCTGAGAAGGCGCAAACGTCAAAACCGGCAGGTACTTGCTACCAAGTACCAAGAGGCGAGCTCTTGCCGGGTCTCTACCGGAAACAGAGCTCCCGCTGGGTCTCCATACCGCAATCCATCCGCCTTTTTCAGGCAAAGTGGTTGATTGAGGTGTCAAATTCCCTGAAATGCGCTCCATAAGGCGCTTTTCGCCGAAATGATTTGACAACCGAAAGACTCAAAGGCAGAATCTAGCGCCTTCTTTTTGGAGGGGTTCCCGAGTGGCCAAAGGGATCAGACTGTAAATCTGACGCGTAAGCTTCGGTGGTTCGAATCCACCCCCCTCCACCATAAGGGGGTTGTATAGAATTTACAGCATAGCGAGTATGTAAACAGCGGGAAACGGGCGGGTATAGTTTAGTGGTAGAACCTCAGCCTTCCAAGCTGATGACGCGAGTTCGATCCTCGCTACCCGCTCCAATTGAGGAAGATTAGCTCATATAGCTCAGGCGGTAGAGCACTTCCTTGGTAAGGAAGAGGTCACCGGTTCAAATCCGGTTATGAGCTCCATGTTAAAGCGATAGTTTTGAAGCGATAGTTTGAAGGCAACAGTGACAGCGATTACAACCATATTTTCTGTTCCAGTGATTTGTAGAGGAGAGGACTGAGATGTCCAAAGAGAAGTTTGAGCGAACAAAACCGCACGTAAATGTAGGGACGATAGGCCATGTTGACCATGGTAAGACGACGCTGACGGCGGCGATCACGAAAGTGTGTGCGGAGACGTATGGCGGCGGAGAGTTTCAGGCATTTGATGCGATTGATAATGCGCCGGAAGAGAGAGAGCGAGGTATAACGATTGCGACCTCTCACGTTGAGTATGACTCACCGGATCGTCACTATGCGCACGTAGACTGCCCAGGGCACGCGGATTATGTGAAGAACATGATCACGGGCGCGGCGCAGATGGACGGAGCGATACTGGTGGTATCAGCGGCAGATGGTCCGATGCCTCAGACGCGCGAGCACATTCTGTTATCGAAGCAGGTCGGTGTTCCTTATATTGTTGTTTACCTGAACAAAGCGGACATGGTTGATGACGAAGAGTTGCTGGAACTGGTAGAGATGGAGGTTCGCGAGCAGTTGGACCAGTATGAGTTTCCTGGAGATGACACGCCGATAATTATTGGTAGTGCGCTTAAGGCACTCGAAGGAGACACGTCAGAGATTGGTGCACCTTCGATACAGAAGCTGGTAGAGACGCTTGATGCTTATATACCGGAGCCGGAGCGAGATATTGACCAGCCATTTTTGTTGCCGATTGAGGATGTATTTTCGATTTCTGGCCGTGGCACGGTAGTTACGGGTCGAATTACGCGCGGCATTATCACGGTAGGCGACGAGATAGAGATTGTAGGTATTCGTGATACTCAGACGACGACCTGTACGGGAGTAGAGATGTTCCGCAAGTTGCTGGATGAAGGCAGAGCGGGAGAGAACGTAGGGGTACTGCTTCGTGGTACGAGTCGAGAAGATGTAGAGCGAGGGCAGGTTCTGGCGGCGCCGGGATCGATCACGCCGCATACCAAGTTTGAGGGAGAGGTATACGTACTGTCGAAGGATGAAGGTGGTCGACACACGCCCTTTTTCAAGGGATATAAGCCTCAGTTTTTCTTTGAGACGACGGATGTGACGGGCATGGTTGAACTTCCGGAGGGCACCGAGATGGTGATGCCGGGAGACAACATTACGATGAATATTGAGTTGATTGCGCCGATTGCGATGGAAGAAGGTCAGCGTTTTGCCATCCGTGAGGGTGGCAGGACAGTAGGCGCAGGCGTCGTTACTAAGATTAGTAATTAATGGAGGAACCCTGCGCTCAAAGGTAGGGGACTCACAACCAGGTTAAATTTAGGCAGGTTAAGGCCAGTAGCTCAATTGGCAGAGCGGCGGTCTCCAAAACCGCAGGTTGGGGGTTCGATTCCCTCCTGGCCTGCCAAGATGCCAGAATGTGTAGGCAAATCCTATGAACGTTAAGACTGAAGGCACAGAGTTTCGTTTAGATGCACTGAAGTGGGCGACCATCTTTGGGCTGGTGTTCGGTGGTGTATATGTTAATTCGATGTACGCGGCAGAATCGCCTCTCCTGCGCGCGTTGACAGGGGTTGCTGTTGGTATAGTTATTATCATTATTGCACTGCAGACGGAAAAGGGTAACGCGGTTTGGGAACTGGCTAAAGAAGCCAAGGTTGAAATTCGTAAGGTAGTTTGGCCAACGACTCAGGAGTTGACGCAGACTACTTTGATTGTTGTTGCTGTAGTGATATTTGTGGGATTTATTCTCTGGGGTCTGGACTCGGGATTGAGTTGGGGCATCAAGAGTATTATTGGTTAACCGGGAGAATAGGTTGAGTAAACGCTGGTACGTAGTACATGCCTATTCAGGTTATGAGAAGCAGGTCATGCGCTCGATTAAAGAGCGTATTGAATTGTCCGATTTTGCGGACCGATTTGGCGAGGTGATTGTTCCTGCTGAGGAGGTCGTTGAGATGCGCGGTGGCAGAAAGCGTCGCAGCGAAAGGAAGTTTTTTCCTGGTTATGTGTTGGTCGAAATGGACCTCGACGACGAGACTTGGCACTTGATTAAAGAGACCCCAAGAGTAATGGGATTTATAGGTGGTAAGGCTGATCATCCTGCGCCGATACCGGATCAAGATGCTGAGAAAATCCTGCAACGGATTCAGGCGGGTACTGAACATACCACGCCGAAAACTATGTTTGAGCCAGGAGAACTGGTACGGGTCATTGATGGCCCTTTTAACGACTTCAACGGTGTTGTTGAAGAGGTTAACTATGAGAAAAACAAGCTGCATGTAGCCGTCACAATTTTTGGACGATCTACGCCAGTTGAATTGGATTTCGGTCAGGTTGAGAAAGGCTGACACGAATTAAATCTAGTGCTTTCGGGCGCTATTTATGGGGACCTAGTTGTGGCTCGCCCAAGGTGAACGCAACAGTCACGGCTTGGCGCCGATACGTCGGACCGAGCCAAACGTGATCAGTGTGGCTCGCCGAAGGGCAAACGCAACACAAACTAGGGCTTGAACCCACTAAGAGGTTAGAGAATGGCTAAGAAGATTGATGCCTACATCAAGCTGCAGGTTCCTGCAGGTCAGGCAAACCCGAGTCCGCCAGTTGGCCCTGCTTTGGGTCAACACGGTGTTAACATTATGGACTTCTGTAAGGCGTTCAACGCCGAGACGCAGACCTTGGAGCCTGGTATTCCTGTACCCGTGGTCATTACGGTGTATAGCGACAAAAGCTTCACCTTCATAAAGAAGACACCTCCCGCGTCTGTGTTATTGAGGAAAGCCGCAGGAATTGCGAAAGGAAGTGGCGAGCCACACATCAATAAGGTGGGTCGTGTTACACGTGCACAGCTCGAGGAGATCGCTACCACCAAGATGCCTGATTTAACGGCCCAAGATATGGATGCTGCGGTTCGAACAATAGCTGGCAGCGCAAGAAGTGCCGGTATTGAAACGGAGGACGTCTAAATGGCTAAGCTGAGTAAACGAACCCGAGCGTTCAAGGAAAAAGTAGAGCCGGGCAAGTTATATCCTATCGATGATGCTGTCACGCTTCTGGGAGAGCTGTCTTCGGTTAAGTTCACTGAGTCGATTGATGTCAGCATCAACCTTGGTGTTGACCCCAAAAAGTCAGATCAGGTGGTGCGCGGGTCGACTGTGTTGCCGAACGGTACTGGTAAAGATGTGCGTGTGGCAGTGTTTGCTCAAGGCGATAAGGCTGATGAGGCAAAGAGCGCTGGTGCTGACATTGTAGGAATGGATGATCTGGCGGCCAGTGTTAAAGAAGGTAAATTAGATTTTGACGTAGTAATCGCTACGCCCGATTCAATGCGAGTGGTTGGTCAACTTGGTCAGATTCTTGGACCGAGGGGGCTTATGCCTAATCCTCGCCTTGGTACGGTAACGCCGGATGTCACAGAGGCAGTCAACAATGCGAAGGCTGGTCAAGTAAGGTTTCGTACGGATCGTAACGGAATTATTCATGGTGGCGTCGGTAAGGTCGGGTTTGAGCCGGCTCAGATTAAAGAGAATCTTGAGGCATTGCTTGCAGATCTTAGAAAAGCAAAGCCAGCGTCTGCCAAGGGAACTTATTTAAAGAAAATTGTTTTATCGACGACCATGGGTGCTGGTATTCCCATTGATCAGTCGTCGCTGGAGGAAGTGTAGAACTTTGGGGTTTCCGCTCTAGTAGCGGAGCTCGTCAAAGACCGTAGGTCTGCGTTAGCCCAAAAGCCAAACGTAGTTAAGTTTCATATGAGAGCCTGCGCAGACGGTGAACCCGATTCAAGAAGTTGAATCCTATCGCCGTAGGAACCGCCAGTTTACTGGCGGATAAGCAACAAGTCAGGAGTACAAAATTGTGCCAATAGGACTTAAAGAGAAACAGGCGATTGTTGCTGAGGTAAACGAGACTGCCAATAAGGCTCTGTCCGCAGTGATCGCTGATTATCGCGGTGTATCCGTTGATGAAATGACGTCGCTGAGAAAACAGGCGCGAGAGGTTGGTGTTCACGTGAAGGTGATTCGAAATACGCTTGCTAAGCGTGCATTTGAAGGCACCGAATTTGAATGTCTGAACGAGGCGCTGCTGGGACCCAATATCCTTGCATTCTCCATTGAGGATCCAGGTGCAGGTGCCAGGGTTTTCAAGGATTTTGCAAAGGAAAACGAGTCCTTTGAGATTAAGGCGTTGAGTGTTGGTGGCAAGGTATTGCCACCAGAGCAGGTAGATGTATTAGCGAAGCTGCCTACTAGGGATCAGGCGCTGGCGATGTTGATGTCCGTTATGCAGGCACCAATTACCAAGCTGGCTCGAACCCTTAATGACGTTCCTGGAAGTGTAACCAGGGTCGTAGCAGCAGTGCGAGACCAAAAGCAACAAGAAAACGAATAATTTACTAAGGAGATAGGACTCATGTCATTATCGAAAGATGAAATTTTAGACGCAATCGCAGAAATGAGCGTGATGGATGTAGTTGAGCTCGTTGATGCGATGGAAGAGAAGTTTGGTGTTTCCGCTGCTGCTGCTGTTGCGGTAGCACCGGCTGCTGGTGCTGCCGGTGGAGACGGAGGCGATGCTGCTGAAGAGAAGAGCGAATTTGACGTCGTGATTACTTCTGCAGGTGAGAAGAAGGTTAACGCCATCAAGGTTGTAAGGTCGGTTACAGGTCTTGGTCTTAAAGAAGCCAAGGCTCTTGTTGACGAGGCACCTTCGACCGTTAAAGAAGGCGTTGCTAAAGAAGAAGCTGAGGATATCCTCAAGCAGCTTGAAGAAGCTGGGGCGAGCGCAGAACTCAAGTAACCGACTTGTACGAGTTTGACAAAAACGTTACACGCGGGGTCGCTCCGCGTGTTGTGCTGCGCGCGATTCTTGGCTTCGATACCTATTGTATCGGGCAGTTCAACCTACTTTGGAGGCATTGATGGCCTATTCATATACAGAGAAAAAGCGTATTCGTAAAGACTTTGGGAAGTTACCTGAAGTCATGGATATTCCGTACTTATTGGCGATTCAGACCGAATCCTATAAGAAGTTCCTGCAGGATAACGTCAGCGAGAAAGAGCGAATAGATAGGGGCTTACACGCTGCGTTTAAGTCCGTCTTTCCGATCGTGAGCTATTCGGGCAATGCGGCGCTCGAGTACGTTGGATATCGGCTCGGTAAGCCAGTGTTTGACGTTAAAGAATGTCAACTTCGGAGCGCTTACTACGCGGTTCCTCTTCGTGTGAAGGTTAGGTTGATCATTTATGACAAGGATTCCAATAACAAGGCAATCAAGGACATAAAAGAGCAAGAAGTCTACATGGGTGAGATCCCATTAATGACCAACAACGGTACGTTTGTCATTAATGGTATTGAGCGAGTCGTAGTTTCTCAGCTTCATCGATCACCAGGTGTGTTCTTTGATCATGACAAAGGGAAGACTCACTCGTCGGGTAAGCTTCTCTATTCAGCGCGCGTGATTCCGATGCGAGGCTCGTGGTTGGACTTTGAATTCGATCCCAAGGATTGTGTCTTTGTTCGTATTGACCGACGTAGGAAATTACCTGCTACTGTCTTGTTGCGAGCATTGGGCTATAGCTCGGAAGAGATTCTAGATATCTTTTTCGATACGGATACATTTTATATTCAAGAAGATGGATATGCCCTTGAGCTGATAGCTAATCGCCTTCGAGGCGAGACCGCCAGGTTCGATATTAAAGCTGGCAAAAAGCTAATAGTCGAAGAAGGTACGCGAATTACACCTCGTCATATCAGGGAACTTGATAAAGTGGGACTAACCGAGCTTGGCGTGCCGGCAGAGTACGTTGAAGGTCATGTGTTGTCGCACGATGTTGTGGACTCTGAGACCGGTGAAATCGTAATACCCTGTAATACGGCCATAACGGAAGAGACCTTAGAGCAGTTTCGGGAACTGGGATTGGAGTCATTTAACACGATCTATACCAATGATCTGGAATGCGGTCCTTTTGTATCTGACACGCTTAATATAGATCCAACACAAAATCGACTCGAAGCATTGGTCGAGATTTATCGCATGATGCGTCCTGGGGAACCCCCAACCAAGGAAGCTGCAGAGAATCTGTTTAACAATTTGTTCTTTGCGCCAGAGCGCTATGACTTAACAGCTGTTGGCAGGATGAAGTTCAACCGCCGCTTGGGTCGCGAGGAAGAAACTGGCGCAGGTATTCTCAGTAATGAAGATATCATAGAAGTACTAAGGTGCTTGATTAGTATCCGAGACGGTAAAGATACTGTTGACGATATTGATCACCTGGGAAATCGTCGGGTCCGTTCGGTAGGCGAGATGGCTGAGAACGCATTTCGTCTGGGTCTGATTCGAGTGGAGCGAGCCGTAAAAGAAAGATTGAGTCTTGCAGAATCTGAAGGACTTATGCCCCAGGACCTAATTAATGCCAAACCGGTAGGTGCTGCGGTTAAGGAATTTTTTGGATCGGCACAGCTTTCTCAGTTTATGGATCAGAATAATCCACTATCTGAGGTCACACACAAACGTCGGGTATCGGCACTAGGGCCAGGTGGTCTGACACGTGAGCGAGCAGGGTTTGAGGTACGGGATGTGCATCCCACACACTATGGGCGAGTTTGTCCGATTGAGACGCCTGAGGGTCCAAATATTGGCCTTATCAACTCGTTGGCAAGCTATGCGAGGACGAACGAACACGGTTTTCTCGAAAGCCCGTATCGGCGAGTCGATGAAGGGCGTGTAACGGATGAAATTGAGTATCTTTCGGCGATCGTCGAAAGTGATTACGTTATTGCTCAGGCCAGTGTGCCGCTAAGTGAAGACGGCCAGATCATTGATGATCTGGTAGACGTTCGCCATCTCGGTGAGTTTACTAAGATGCCTCGAGAGAGCGTGAACTTTATGGATGTTTCTCCGCAGCAGGTTGTGAGTATCGCGGCATCCTTGATTCCGTTTCTTGAGCATGATGATGCTAACCGCGCACTTATGGGCTCCAATATGCAGCGCCAGGCTGTGCCTACGCTACGCAGTGAGACACCGCTTGTAGGTACGGGCATGGAACGAACCGTTGCCAGGGATTCCGGTGTATGTGTTGTTGCTGAACGTGGCGGTGTAATAGAAACCGTAGACGCAGCCCGTATCGTTATTCGTGTGAACAATAAAGAAACGGAGAGCGGAGAAGCTGGTGTAGATATTTACAATCTGACCAAGTACACCCGGTCAAATCAAAATACCTGTATCAATCAGAAGCCTCTGGTGAAAGAAGGGGATGTTGTCGCGAAGCACGATATCCTTGCGGATGGGCCATCCATTGATACTGGCGAATTGGCGTTGGGGCAGAATATCCGCATGGCCTTTATGACTTGGAATGGCTACAACTTTGAGGATTCCATTTTGGTTTCCGAGAAGGTCGTTAAAGAAGATCGCTTTACCACCATCCATATCCAGGAATTGACCTGTTATGCACGAGATACAAAGCTTGGTAGTGAAGAAGTCACCTGTGACATTCCGAATGTAGGTGAAGGAGCACTGGGTAAACTGGATGAGGCCGGCATTGTTTACATCGGTGCTGAAGTTGAGGCCGGCGATATCCTGGTGGGTAAGGTAACTCCGAAAGGGGAAACGCAACTAACACCAGAAGAGAAACTGCTTCGCGCGATCTTCGGTGAGAAAGCTTCTGACGTAAAAGATACGTCATTGAGGGTGCCGACCAGCTATAACGGAACTGTCATAGACGTGCGGGTATTTACTCGAGATGGTATCGACAAGGACCAGCGCGCGTTGGATATAGAACGCGCGGAACTCGACTCTGTTCGCAAGAATATTGATGAAGAGTTTCGCATTATTGAAACAGCGACTTTTGAAAGACTGTCGGATTCACTTTCCAACAAGAAAGTCATTGCGGGACCACGCTTGAAGAAAGGCGACAAGGTCACCCGGGATTATCTGTCAGAACTTCCAAGCAATGATTGGTTCAAACTGAGGATGGAATCTGACTCACTCAATGAATTGTTGGAGCAGGCGGAGCAGAGGCTGGAACAGCGACGCAAGGCGCTTGACGAGCAGTTTGAAGAGAGCAGGCAGAAGTTGCAAAGCGGCGATGACTTGCCTCCGGGAGTCCTGAAGATCGTTAAGGTCTACCTGGCAATCAAACGACGCATCCAGCCTGGTGACAAGATGGCGGGACGCCATGGGAACAAGGGTGTTATATCAGTCATTAAGCCCGTTGAGGATATGCCATTCGATGAGAATGGCGAGCCGATCGATATCGTGCTGAATCCGTTAGGTGTGCCAAAGCGCATGAACGTTGGGCAGATACTTGAAACTCACCTGGGATGGGCGGCACATGGTATTGGTCAGAAGATCAATGAAATGCTGGAACTGAAACGTGAGGCTGCCGAGATTCGCAATTTCCTACAGGAAGTCTATAACCGCAGTGGGCGTGAAGAGAATTTGGATGAGTTCACCGATGCTGAAGTTATCGATTTGGCGAGTAATCTTACTGGTGGCGTTCCAATGGCGACGGGTGTCTTTGATGGCGCGACGGAAGATGAAATCAAAGGTATGTTGGAGTTAGCTGGGCTCCCTGTTGACGGACAAACCACGCTATATGATGGTCGAAGTGGTGATAAGTTTGATCGTCCGGTAACAGTCGGCTACATGTATATGTTGAAACTAAATCATCTGGTTGACGATAAGATGCACGCCAGGTCGACAGGTTCTTATTCGCTGGTTACTCAACAACCGCTGGGTGGAAAAGCTCAGTTTGGTGGGCAGCGATTTGGAGAGATGGAGGTTTGGGCATTGGAGGCCTACGGTGCAGCCTATACGCTACAGGAAATGCTCACGGTTAAATCGGACGATGTTCATGGGCGTACTAAGATGTATAAAAATATAGTGGACGGAGACCATAGAATGGAGCCGGGAATGCCGGAATCATTTAACGTACTGGTTAAGGAGATTCGTTCATTGGGTATCGATATTGAGCTAGAAAACGACTAACCAGTGTATAACCGACGAATTCAATTAAAGTTTGGGTGTGACACCCAAAGTGGAGGAAAGCCTTGAAAGATCTGCTGAACATGCTAAAAGCGCAAGGACAGTCTGAAGAATTCGATTCATTGCGAATCGGTCTAGCATCTCCGGAAATGATCAGATCCTGGTCTTATGGTGAAGTTAAGAAGCCAGAGACGATTAATTACCGTACATTTAAGCCGGAAAGAGACGGGCTCTTCTGTGCAAAGATCTTTGGTCCTAACAAGGACTACGAGTGCCTTTGTGGTAAATACAAACGGCTTAAACATCGCGGCGTAATTTGTGAAAAGTGTGGTGTCGAAGTCGCGCTTGCAAAAGTTCGACGAGAGCGCATGGGACACATTGAGCTCGCTAGTCCTGTTGCCCATATATGGTTTCTGAAGTCATTGCCATCACGGATTGGATTGTTGATGGACATGACACTGCGTGATATTGAGCGTGTGCTCTATTTCGAGTCATTTGTTGTTACTGATCCTGGTCTAACGACTCTGGAGAAGCGTCAGCTGTTGACTGATGAGCAGTATTACGAAGCGCTTGAGGAGTTTGGTGACGAGTTTGAGGCCAAGATGGGTGCTGAAGCTATTCAGGACTTGATGGCGGACATGGACCTTGTGGAGGATGTCGCCGAAATTCGTGAGCAATTACCGCAAACCAACTCTGAAACCAAAATCAAGAAGCTCACCAAGCGATTAAAATTGATGGAGGCTTTCGAGCGATCCGGTAATAAACCTGAATGGATGATATTTACAGTGTTGCCGGTACTGCCGCCAGATTTAAGGCCACTTGTACCGCTGGAAGGTGGACGTTTTGCTACTTCGGATCTTAATGATCTGTACCGACGCGTCATCAATCGAAATAACCGACTTAAGCGACTACTGGACCTGAGTGCACCGGACATTATTGTGCGCAATGAGAAGCGTATGTTGCAGGAGTCCGTGGACGCATTGCTTGACAATGGCCGTCGTGGACGCGCAATCACCGGTACGAATAAGCGACCGCTGAAGTCTCTGGCAGATATGATCAAAGGTAAGCAGGGTCGATTCCGTCAAAACCTGCTAGGTAAGCGTGTGGACTATTCTGGCCGCTCGGTTATCGTGGTTGGCCCGTCGCTTAGGTTGCATCAATGTGGCCTGCCTAAGAAGATGGCTTTAGAGCTATTCAAACCGTTTATCTTCGGGAAGCTCGAGGCGCGTGGTCTTGCTACTACGATTAAAGCCGCGAAGAAAATGGTAGAACGCGAAACGGCCGAGGTTTGGGACATTCTTGCTGAAGTAATTCGAGAACACCCGGTATTATTGAATCGAGCGCCGACGCTTCACAGGCTGGGAATACAAGCGTTTGAACCAGTATTAATTGAAGGTAAGGCGATTCAGCTGCATCCACTCGTTTGTACCGCTTATAACGCAGACTTTGACGGCGACCAGATGGCGGTTCACGTACCGCTAACGCTAGAGGCGCAGCTCGAAGCGCGTGCGCTGATGATGTCCACAAATAACGTACTACTTCCAGCAGACGGTGAACCGATTATTGTTCCTTCTCAGGACGTGGTGCTCGGTGTTTACTGGATGACCCGAGAGCGAATCAATGATGTTGGTGAAGGTATGGCTTTTTCCGATTTGGAGGAAGTCAATAGGGCCTTTACGAACAAAAAGGTAGGACTTCAAGCACGTGTGAAAGTTCGCGTTGTAGAAACTGTCCGGAATGAAGACGGTGAGCTCGAAACTCGAAGCGAAGTGCAGGATACGACAGCAGGTCGTGCACTACTTTACAAAATTGTTCCAGATGGAATTCCGTTTTCTGTCGTCAACCAGATGATGGGTAATAAGGACATCTCGAAGTTAATTAATCTCTGTTACCGGACTGTCGGCCTTAAGGAAACGGTCATCTTTGCTGACCAGCTCATGTACATGGGTTATGAATATTCCACGCGTTCCGGATCTTCGATTGGCGTTGAGGATTTTGTTATTCCACAAGAAAAGGCAGCCATCATTGACGAAGCCGAAACCGAGATTCGTGAGATTGAATCTCAGTTTGCTTCTGGTCTGGTAACCCAGGGCGAAAAATACAACAAAGTAATCGACATCTGGACACGGGCAAATGACCTGGTCGGTAAGGCAATGATGGATACGCTGAGTAAAGAGCGTGTCGTAAACCGCGATGGCGAAGAGGAAGAACAAGGCTCCTTTAACAGTGTCTGGATGTATTCGGACTCGGGTGCTCGTGGTTCCCCCACACAGATTCGGCAGCTATCCGGTATGCGTGGATTGATGACCAAGCCTGATGGATCGATCATTGAAACACCGATTACCGCGAACTTTCGAGAAGGCTTGTCGGTAATGCAGTATTTCATTTCGACCCACGGGGCGCGTAAAGGTCTCGCGGATACCGCACTTAAGACTGCAAACTCTGGTTACCTGACTCGTCGGTTGGTAGACGTTGCTCAGGATCTGGTGGTTACCGAGGTGAATTGTGGTACCGAGGAAGGTCTCCTTATGACTTCGGTCATCGAAGGGGGCGATGTTGTAGAGCCTTTGGGTAACAGAGTACTTGGACGTGTGGTCGCACAAGATGTGATGAACGCGGCTGGGGATGAAGTGCTGATACCACGAGATACAATGATTGATGAAAATTGGGTTGCGCAACTCGAAGACATTGGGGTTGATGAGATCCTGGTAAGGAGTGCGATTACCTGTGACACGCGTTATGGGGTTTGTGGCTATTGTTATGGCCGCGATCTGGGTCGTGGTCATCTTGTCAATATTGGTGAGGCGATTGGTGTTATTGCAGCACAGTCAATCGGTGAACCCGGTACACAGCTGACGATGCGTACGTTCCATATTGGTGGAGCGGCATCCAGAGCGGCTGCAGTCGACAACGTGCAAATTAAACACGCCGGTACTCTCCGCGTGCATAACCTTAAGACAACAGAAAAGGCGAATGGCGATTTGGTTGCGATATCCCGGTCTGGGGAAATAGCAATCGCTGATGAAGCCGGCCGAGAGCGTGAACGTTACAAGTTACCGTATGGTGCGATTCTGAAGAAGGGTGATAACGCTACAGTTGAGGCGGGAGAGATTGTTGCTAACTGGGATCCGCATACACACCCGATCGTCACTGAGGTGGAAGGACAGGTTGTATTTGAGTCCATGGATGAAGGAATCACAGTTCGACGTCAGACTGATGAGTTGACAGGTTTATCGAGTATTTCTGTGATCGACCCGAAAGATCGACCGACCGCGGGTAAGGACGTTCGCCCTGCAGTTCGTTTGGTTGACAAGGATGGTAATGATTTGATGCTGCCGGATACGGATGTGCCCGCGCACTATTTCCTGGAGCCTAATGCAATCCTCAGCCTGGAAGATGGGGGGCACATTGCAGTTGGCGACGTCATCGCGCGAATTCCTCAGGAAGGATCTAAGACAAGAGATATCACGGGTGGTTTGCCTCGGGTAGCAGATCTTTTTGAAGCGAGAAAGCCGAAAGAAGCTGCGATCCTGGCGGAGATTACCGGCACGGTAAGCTTCGGTAAGGAAACCAAGGGTAAGCGACGTTTGGTGATCACACCTTCTGAAGCTGAGAGCGAATTACCGGAAGGTACAGATCACTACGAGGTGCTGATTCACAAGTGGCGCCACATGGCTGTGTTTGAGGGTGAGCATGTGGCCAAGGGCGAGGTCGTTTCTGATGGACCAGAGAATCCGCATGATATCTTGCGCCTTAAAGGAGTGCGCGAACTAGCGAAATATATCGTCAAGGAGATTCAGGACGTATATCGACTGCAGGGTGTAACGATTAATGATAAGCATATCGAAGTAATTGTTTGTCAGATGCTTCGCAAGATGGACATCGTGGAGCCCGGTGATACTGGGTTCATTAGGGGTGAACAGGTTGAATACAACAAATTTCTTGAGCGAAACGAACAAATGGCAGAAGAGGGCAAGCAACAGTCCACCGGCGAGCGCGTGCTTCTTGGTATTACCAAGGCTGCACTGGCGACCGAGTCGTTTATCTCTGCCGCATCGTTCCAGGAAACGACTCGTGTGTTGACTGAGGCTGCAGTGACAGGCAAGCGCGACTATCTGCGTGGCCTGAAAGAAAATGTCATTGTTGGTCGGTTGATTCCTGCGGGTACGGGCCTTAAGTATCATGAGGATCGTAAGCGCAAGCGCGAGACGGGCGATGAAGAGCATACGACTGTCAGTGCCAGTGAGGTTGAACAGGCGCTGAGCGAAGCGCTTAATTCTCCCGGTACGGGCAACTAAGGGGTCGAAACTTAAGTTGACTCAACGATGCGAGGTCATTAGAATTCTGCCTCGCTTGAGACAGGGGTGACGCGTACGAACCTGAAATGCGTCGTTTTCCCTGTATTTTTATTGGTTTTTTGGAGTACTCATGGCAAGAATCAACCAGTTGGTTCGTAAACCCAGAAAGCGCAAGGTTGCTAAGAGCAACGTACCTGCGCTGCAAGCCTGTCCGCAGAGACGCGGGGTTTGCCTTAGGGTTTATACAACAACACCTAAAAAACCTAATTCGGCATTGCGTAAGGTCTGCCGGGTAAGGTTAACCAACGGTGCTGAAGTAAACTCATATATTGGTGGTGAGGGTCATAATCTCCAGGAGCATAGTGTTGTTCTGATTCGTGGAGGTCGTGTCAAGGACTTGCCTGGTGTGCGCTATCACACGGTACGGGGAACGCTTGATACTACCGGTGTAAGTGACCGGATGCAGGGACGCTCGAAGTACGGAACCAAAAAACCTAAGACATAATCGCTTTTACCAACTGACGATCAAGGTCAGAGTAAGGTCGAGTTGATCTCGAATAACCTGAAGAAAGGATAGATAAATGCCAAGAAGAAGAGTTCCCGAGAAACGGGAGGTTCTGCCGGACCCTAAATTCCACAATAAGACGTTAGCCAAGTTCATGAATCACGTCATGATCAGCGGCAAGAAGTCTGTCGCTGAAAAAATTGTGTACGGGGCGTTGGATCGAATCCAGGAGCGCACGACTTCTGATCCTATTGAAATTTTTGACGCAGCACTCGAGGCGGTTGCCCCTTCCGTGGAAGTAAAGTCTAGGCGGGTTGGTGGTGCAACTTACCAGGTGCCGGTAGAGGTTCGACCTTCGAGAAGAACAGCCCTCGCGATGCGATGGTTGGTTGATTCTGCGAGAAGTCGTGGAGAAAAATCCATGCACCTGCGCCTTGCAGGTGAACTGATGGATGCGGCGGAAGGCCGTGGTGCGGCAGTACGTCGCAGGGAAGATACACACCGTATGGCGGACGCAAATAAGGCGTTTGCTCACTACCGATTCTAACGAGTCTATGAGGACATAAAAGTGCCTAGGTCAACCCCTATTAAGAGATATCGAAACATTGGCATTGTTGCCCATGTTGACGCAGGTAAAACGACGACGACGGAACGGGTTCTGTTCTATACCGGCATCTCGCACAAGATCGGTGAGGTACATGATGGTGCGGCGGTAATGGATTGGATGGAACAGGAGCAGGAACGCGGCATTACTATTACCTCAGCCGCGACGACCACATTCTGGAGTGGGTCTGAAAAGCAGTTTGAAGAGCACCGCGTTAACATCATCGACACACCGGGTCACGTTGATTTCACCATTGAAGTCGAACGTTCTTTACGTGTGCTTGATGGTGCGGTAGTTGTGTTTTGCGGTACTTCAGGGGTGGAGCCACAATCTGAAACGGTGTGGCGTCAGGCTAATCGATACGAAGTCCCACGTATGGTATTCGTCAATAAGATGGATCGCGCAGGTGCAGACTTCCTGCGTGTAGTTAACCAAATTGAAGATCGCCTGGGCTCAACCCCGGTACCCCTCCAGTTGGCTATTGGTGCTGAGGACAACTTCCAGGGCATCGTTGATCTTATAAAGATGAAAGCCATCTACTGGAGCGAGGAAGACAAAGGCTTAAGTTTCGAGGAAAAGGACATTCCAGAGGATCTTCAGGATCTTGCTGATGAGTATCGCGAAAAATTGGTTGAGGCAGCCGCAGAGGCTGACGACGATGTCATGGAGAAATATCTCGATGAAGGCGAGCTTAGTACGGAAGAGATCAAAAGAGGTATTCGTGCCAGAACCCTAGCCAACGAAATTGTTCCGGCGCTATGTGGTTCTGCTTTTAAGAATAAAGGCGTACAGCCGATGCTCGATGCAGTCATCGAGTACTTGCCCGCACCTGATGAGGTGAAGGCAATCAAGGGATTCCTTGACGACAAGGACGAAACAGAAGCTGTGAGAAACGCAGATGATGAAGAGCCATTTGCCGCGCTCGCATTTAAGATTGCAACGGATAAGCACGTCGGTGCGTTAACTTTCTTCCGAGTGTATTCAGGTGTACTCAGTACGGGTGACTCGGTGTACAACCCGGTGAAGGGCAAGAAGGAACGTATTGGCCGAATGGTGCAGATGCATTCAAATGACCGGCAGGAAATTAAAGAAGTTCGTGCGGGTGACATTGCTGCCGCAATCGGTCTGAAGCAGGCGACAACCGGCGATACCTTATGTGATCAGAACGAGATCATTACGCTAGAGCGTATGGAATTCCCTGATCCGGTGATTCATGTAGCAGTAGAGCCGAAATCCAAGGCTGACCAGGAAAAAATGGGCGTCGCACTGGGTAAACTGGCTGCGGAAGATCCGTCTTTTACTGTTCGGACAGATGATGAATCGGGACAGACGATTATCGGAGGTATGGGCGAACTTCATCTGGATATCATTGTAGACCGAATGAAGCGTGAGTTTAGTGTTGAAGCAAATATCGGCCAGCCACAGGTCGCTTATCGAGAGACAATTCGCGGTACGGTGGAATCGGAAGGTAAATTCGTCAGGCAGACTGGTGGTCGTGGTCAGTACGGACACGTTTGGTTGAAGATCGAACCGCTGGAAGAAGGCGATTACGAGTTTGTCGACGAAATCGTCGGTGGTGTAGTACCTAGAGAATATATTAGTGCGGTTGATAAAGGTATTCAGGAACAGTTGGCCAATGGTGTTGTGGCGGGTTATCCGTTACAGGGCGTTAAAGCGACGTTGTATGACGGTTCCTATCACGACGTAGATTCAAGCGAGGTTGCCTTTAAAGTTGCGGGTTCAATGGCTATGCGACAGGGCGCGCTTGATGCGAGTCCTGTATTGCTCGAGCCAGTAATGAAGGTAGAGGTTGTCACTCCTGAGGATTACTACGGCGATATCGTTGGCGATCTTAATCGTCGTCGCGGAATAGTCCTGGGAATGGAAGATGTCCCGGCAGGTAAGGCTGTTAGGGCAGAAGTTCCTCTATCGGAAATGTTCGGTTATGCGACGGATATGCGGTCTGCAACACAGGGGCGAGCAACCTTTTCTATGGAATTCCATAGCTATAAAGAAGTACCGGACAGCATTGCTGAGGCGGTGGTCAAGAAGGAAGGTTAAGCTTAATTCATTAACATCTAATTTGAGTGACTGAGGTGAGAAGTGTCCAAAGAGAAGTTTGAGCGAACAAAACCGCACGTAAATGTAGGGACGATAGGCCATGTTGACCATGGTAAGACGACGCTGACGGCGGCGAT